>Ga0255777_10004688_pt1 | contig 11204 bp, 10 predicted proteins | sample 101ome_15_FD_179975 | JGI IMG/M metagenome (GOLD analysis project Ga0255777, IMG submission 179975) | Coastal salt marsh microbial communities from the Groves Creek Marsh, Skidaway Island, Georgia - 101402AT metaG (version 2) | ecosystem: Environmental > Aquatic > Marine > Intertidal zone >...
GTTACTGGAGAAATTCATCATGTTGACTGCGGATATCATACCGTAGGCATGGTAGCAGTAGATGAAGCTGAAGGGGTAGCTAATTTACTTAGCGAGTTTAGTAATAAATAATTAATTTTTATGTCTCATAATACTTTTGGAAATTTATTAAAATTTACAACATGGGGTGAAAGCCATGGTAAAGCAATCGGATGCGTTGTTGATGGATTTCCAGCTAATATTCCAATCGACCTAAGTTATATTCAGTCTAAATTAGATCTTAGAAAACCTGGTCAGTCTAAATTCACTACCCAAAGAAAAGAGAAAGACTTGGTAGATATATTATCTGGTGTATTTAAAGGAAAAAGTACTGGTTCTCCTATTTCGATGATCATTTATAATGAGGATCAAAGAAGTAAAGATTACTCAAATATTCAAAATAAATTTCGCCCCGGACATGCAGATTTTACTTACCATATGAAATACAAAAACTTTGACTATCGTGGTGGAGGTAGATCAAGTGCGAGAGAGACAGCTATGAGAGTCGCTGCTGGGGCATTAGCAGATTTATACCTAAAAAAAGTTGCGAATAAATTAAAGATTACAAGTGCTGTAATTCAAATTGGCAATGAAAAAATTAATAGCCCTAAATGGAATGATAGTTTTATAAACCAAAATCCGTTTTTTTCTCCCAACAAATCAATTATCAAAGCATGGGAAGAGTTAATATTACTTCATCGTAAAAAAGGTTCATCTTTAGGAGCAATAATTGAAGTTAGAGTAAAAAACTGCCCTGCTGGTCTTGGAGAGCCTATTTATCAAAAAATAGACTCTGAAATATCTAAGGCAATAATGAGCATTAATGCAGTGAAAGGTATCGAATTTGGAACGGGCTTTAATCTTGTCAATTTAGATGGAACCAATGCTTCTGATCAAATGAGTTATAAAAATAAAGAAATTATTTTCGACACTAATCATGCTGGAGGAATTTTAGGTGGAATTTCTTCAGGCCAAGATATTATTTTCAGGTATATTGTTAAACCTACCAGTTCAGTATTAAGTGAAAAAAATACAATTACAAAAAGCTTAAAAAATACCAAAATAAAAACAATTGGAAGACATGATCCTTGTGTAGGTATCAGAGCTGTACCTGTAGGCATTGCTATGACCAGTTTTGTTATTGCAGATTTAATGCTTATGTTTAAATCTAAACTAGTTTAATAAATTCGAGACTTTTTTATAAATTTCTTCAGGAGAGATCCCTGATTGACTGTACTGATCATTGATATCTGATTGATCTATAAATTCATCTTTCATAAAAAAATTTAAGACCTTAATTTGTTTTTTGATTTGATTCAAAAAAAAGTTGTTTACCTGGCTCGAAAAGCCTCCGATAGCATTTTCCTCAACAGTAATAAATATATCGTGATTTTTTAATAAAGTTTTTAATAATTGAGTGTCAATTGGTTTGGCAAAACGCATATCAATAATAGTAGTTTGAAATTTGTTTTTATCTTTAATTAATTTTGAGGCTAACTTAACCTGTTCTAATCTTGTCCCTAAATTTAAAAATGCAATTTTTTTTCCTTTTTGAATAACTTTACCTTTACCTAAAGTGATTTTTTCGAATGATTTTTTTTCGTTATATTCTCCGACGGTATCTCTAGGATACCTGATTGCAGAGGGTTTGTTATTTATTGATAAGGAAAAATTTAACATATTTTTCAGCTCTTCTCCTGAGGATGGGGCCATTACAATAAAATTTGGCAAACAACAAAGGTACGTGAGGTCAAAAGAACCAGCATGAGTAGCGCCATCTGCTCCAACAAATCCAGAACGGTCAATTAAAAAACGAACTGGCAACGACTGTATAGCAATATCATGAACAACTTGGTCATACGCTCTTTGAAGAAATGTAGAATAAATAGCAACAAAAGGTTTCATACTTTCAGTCGCCATTCCTCCAGCAAAAGTTACTGCATGTTGTTCTGCAATACCGACATCAAAAAATCTATCTGGATATAATTCCTGAAATTTATCTAAACCTGTACCTGAGGGCATGGCAGCAGTAATAGCGGTTACCTTTTTGTCTTTTTTTGCGAGTTTTAATAAAGTTTCACTGATTACGCTAGTATAAGTTTTATCTTTTGATTTGTTTTGCACTCCAGTTTGGATATCAAATGAGGATACTCCATGAAATTTATCATTTGAATTTTCTGCAGGAGCATATCCCTTTCCTTTTTCTGTAATAATGTGCAAAAAAACAGGACCATGTAATTCTTTTTCTTTATATTTTTGAAAAAGTTGAATTAATAGATCTAAGTTATGGCCATCTATAGGTCCTATATAATTCATTCCCAACTCTTCAAATAATGTATTTCCAGTTAAATAACCTTTCAAATATCCTTCAGTTTTTTTGGCAAAATTACCTACCTCATCAGGCAGTTTTTTTGTAAAATTTTTTACAACATCTCTAATATTTTCATAAGTTTTTGAACTCAATAGATTAACTAAATATTTGCTCATTGCGCCAACTGGCTTCGCAATTGACATTTCATTATCGTTTAAAATAATTAATGAATTCTTACTAAGATGACCAATATTATTTAAACCTTCGAAAGCCATCCCAGCGCTTATAGCGCCATCACCAATAATACTTATCACATCAAAAGACTTTTTTTGTAAGTCTCTAGCTACGGCAATTCCTAAATTTGCTGAAATAGATGTAGAACTATGGGCTGCGCCAAATGGATCATAGATGCTCTCAGATCGTTTAGTAAATCCTGATAGTCCATTTTTCTTTCTTAGGGTATGAATTTTTCTCTTTCTTCCAGTTATAATTTTATGGGGGTATGTTTGGTGGCCTACATCCCAAACAATTTTATCTTTTGGAGTATCAAAAACGTAATGAAGCGCAACAGTTAACTCAACTACACCCAAACTAGCACCTAGATGACCACCCGTCTTAGATACTGTTTCAATAGTAAAGGTTCTTAACTCATCATTAAGTATCTTAAGTTCATCAAGTGTAAGTTTTTTTAAATCCTTGGGAAAATTAATTTTTGATAAAAAAGACATAGTTACTTAGATTTTATTCGAAATCCTCGTTAACCAGATCTTTATTCTTTTTAATAATTTTATTTATTTTTAATTTAGCAGACTTTAATTTTTCTTCACAAAAGTCTTTTAACTCAATTCCCTCTTCAAACAATTTAATACTATCTTCAAGAGGTGTTTCCTCATTTTCAAGCAATTGAGCTATTTCCTCTAGTCTTTGAAGAGCATCTTCAAAAGATTTTTCATTTTTTTTATTCATTTGAGTACTGATCTAATATTTTTAAGTGAAAGTCTAGACCATTATACAAACCATCCATATTATATCCACCTTCGAGTACAGAAATTATTGGGATATTTTTTGCAAATTTTTTTAAAATGGCTTCAGTTACCCAAGCGAAATCTTCATTTTCAAGATTTATAGATGCTAAAGGGTCTAATTTATGGGCGTCAAAACCTGCAGAGAAAAACACAATATCAAATTCTATATTTATTTTATCTATTATTTTTTCTTGAAATAGTTTTCTAAATAACTCTGAGTCACAACCTGAGGGTAGTTGGCAATTGAAAATATTGCCAACACCTACTTCATTTTCATTACCTGTGCCTGGATAAAATGGATACTGATGACTAGAAGCATAATAAATGTTTGAATTTGACTCAAATATATGCTGTGTACCATTTCCATGATGTACGTCAAAATCTATGATAAGTATTTTATCATAATTTTTTTGCTCTAACGCAAATTGAGCCGCAATAGCTACATTATTAAATACACCAAAGCCCATAGCTTTATTTTTTTCAGCATGGTGTCCAGGCGGTCGATGGGCGCAAAAATAAACAGGATTTTTTAATTGATGATTTAATGAATGTATAACTGAGTCAACAGAGCCACCTACTGCCATAAGATAACTATTCAAACTCGTAGGAGAAGCAATCGTATCAGGGTCAAAATGGTAAAAACCAGATTTTGGAATATTCATTAAAATTTCTTCAACATAATCTTTGTCATGTACATTTGATATTAAATCAGTTGATGCTTTTGAGGGCTCAATAAAATTATGATTATTATATTTATCATTTAAAAGTTGTTTTACAGTTTTAATTCTTTGAATAGACTCAGGATGTGATCCAGTATCATGATTTAGATATTCATCTGAAAAATAAAAATTAATCATTTTATTATTTTATTTAAAATTTTTTTTAACCAAAAGTAATTATTTTGATGGTAATTTTTATGATCTTTTAAAATTTTATTTATAGTATCAGTTCCTTTTTCAATCGATTTCAAATTACCATACCAATTCTTTATCATTTTCGCTGTGACCTCTGGGTGAAATTGAAAACCATAAACATTATTATCTTTAATTTTAAAAGCATCTACATTAAATAAGTTTCCACTAGATAATAATTCCATATTTGAATTTATTGAAATTCCCTCATTATGAAACTGTAAGAATTTTGTACGATCATTGATAATTGAATTGCTAATTTTTTTTGTGCTTCTATATCCTATTTCAACTTCTTTATTAGAAGATTTTTGAATTATTGAACCATAAAACTTTGCTATAATTTGTGCACCAAGACAAATTCCTATAATTGTTTTTTTAAGTTTAATTGCATTAGATAGGAACTTATATTCATTTTTGATATATCTGGATTTGCTGTTAGCGCTCATTTTACCACCAAATATTATTATCGCGGTGTATTCTTTAATTTCACTTTGTTTTAACAAAGGTAGGTTTTTATAATTGATATTACAGGTTAGATATTTTGAATGTAAGAGACTAGATATTATTCCTGGATCACTTAAGTCATGATGTGTTACTAAGAGAATTTTTTTCATTTTTTGAAAAGTTAATTAATGTACCAAAAATAATCGCATAAGAAAGCATTGAGGAACCCCCATAGCTTATAAACGGTAAGGTCATTCCAGTAGGTGGTATCAGATCAATAGAAGAACCTATATTAATAAAGGCTTGGATACATAAAATAAAACATAATGAAAATGTAGTATTTTGAATAAATAAATTAGGCTGACTTTTTAAAATTTGTTTAATCAAAAAGAAAAATATTGGGTAGAGCAAAGCAATAAATAAACCAAAAAAAATTCCAAATTCTTCAATTAAGATAGCAAAGATAAAATCGTTATGGGATTCTGGAATAGAATATTTAAGTTGTCCTTCACCTAACCCAACTCCAAAAAAACCTCCTCCAATTATAGCTGATAGGCTTCTTGCTACTTGAGGAGAATTCTCACTTGAAAAAAATTTATCTATTCTTAAGCTTACATGATCAAAGGTGAAATAAGCAAAAACTAGTAACAAAGCACCAAAAAATCCTAATATAAAAAAAAGTTTTATATTTCTCAGGTATAAAATAATCAATAGAAAAAAAGATGATAAATAAAGCATTAATGTTCCGATATCTGGCTGAAGTAAAAGGAGCGCTGATACAAATAAAATTATTAAAATAAATAAAAACATATAGAGGGATTTACCTGTCTTGATAAACAAATAGCAAAACCATGAAAATAAACAAAGTATAGGGCCTTTAAGAATTTCTGATGGTTGAATTGAAAAAAATTTCAAGTTAATCCATCTTGTGGCACCTTTAACCTCATAACCCAATAATGGAACTAAAGCCAAAAGTAGCAGAAAAGAAATCGCTATGATATTTAATATTTTTCTTAAATTGTTAATGGGTATTAGACTAAAAAAAAATAAAATAGATAATGAAAATAATAAAAAAACAGTGTGTTTTAATAAAAGAGCAATAGAGTATTCAGTACCTATAAGAGAATATATAGCTAGTAAACCTATAAAAGATAATAACAAAGGAAAAATAAATAATTTTTTTTCTAAATAATACCAGTTTGAACCTATAAGACTTTCGTCATCTCTAAAAAGTAAGTTCTTCAAATTTTGAATTTCTTAATATAGTTGTTAAATACCTTACCCCTATGGGAATAATCTTTAAATTGGTCAAAAGACTCGCCACCAGGTGAAAATAATATTACATCCCACTTTGTTTGATGAACGATAACTTTTAAAAATTTAAATAAATTTTCAAGATTAACGAAGGTAAAAAGTTTTGAGTTGATGCACTCTACCCTCTTATTAATTTTAAATCTATTTGGTCCAAATATTAGAATTAAAGAATTTTTTATAATATTTTTTTTTACATTTGATTTTTTAGGATTCCCGCCAAGGATTATTATTTTCTTTTTAAGATTTATTTGATTAATTTTAATTATAGAATTTTCAAGATTAGTAGACTTGCTATCATTGATAATTTTAGTTTGAGAAGTGTTTTCAATTAATTCATTTCTAAAAGGGAGATTTTTTAGCTTCTTACTTCGATTAAAATCAAATTTACAATAAGAAATAATACTCTTTGTAAAATATTCATTAAGTAAATTAATATCAAAACCAAATATCTTGTTATGAAAATTCATATTAGAAATTGTATTTATATTTTTATTATGAGTATTGATTAAAGTTGAATATCTTCTTCTTTCAATGCTACTAATATGAAGAAGGCCATTTTTAATTAAGAGAGATTGAATTTTAAATTTAGATTTAACATAATTCGAAAAAGTACCATGATACTGTAAATGGTCCGAATAAATATTTGTAATAATTGCATGATTAATTTTTAAAAATTTTATTTTATCCAACTGGTAAGAGCTTAATTCAATGATAATTATTTTTGTTTTTGATAAGATTTTTTCAAAATTATCCTTGTCTAAAATAGTATTTCCGTAATTTCCAATTATTAGTGTTTTAAAGGAGTCTGATAGATATTGAGATAAATAAGAACATATTGTCGACTTACCCTCTGTGCCAGTAACACCAAATACAATTTGATTTTTAATTTCTAAAGATAAAAAGTCTAAATCTATAAGTATCTTTTCTTTAAAAGGATAAAGGACGTGATTTTTATTAATTTTAACGGATGGGGAAACAATAAAATAATCAAAAGTTTTAATGTTTTTCTTTAATTCCTGTAAGTTAATTGATTCTTTAATTGATGATAGATCAGAAAAGTCATCATAAACTTGATAAGATGATTTTTTTCTTTTTAAATACTTTGAAATGGATTTTCCACTTATGCCATATCCATATATCAAAAAATTTTTTCTTAAATCTATCAACTATCTAATTTTTAATAATGAAAGTGCTAATAGACAAAATAGAAAACTAATAATCCAAAATCTAATTACAACTTTTTGCTCTGAAAGACCTGCTTTTTCAAAGTGATGATGGAGTGGTGCCATCAAGAAAAATCTTTTTCCCTTTGTGGTCTTGAAGTAAAAAACTTGTATCATTACTGAAAAAGCTTCTATAACAAACAACCCGCCAGCTACTGCTAAAACAAATTCTTGTTTTAATAAAATTGATGTAACTGCTAATGTGGCTCCTAAAGATTGTGATCCTGTATCGCCCATAAAAACTTCAGCTGGACTTGAATTAAACCATAAAAATCCTAATAGAGCTCCAATCGCAGCAGTACAAAAAATAACTATCTCACCAGAACCGCTTATATAATTTAATAATAAATAATCTGAAAAATTTATATTACCAATGATGTATGCAAAAACAGCAAATGTTAAAAAAACAAATATTAATGGCATAGATACAAGACCATCTAATCCATCAGTAAGGTTTGTAGCATTAGTTGAGCCTATTATGATAAAGAGTGCTATAAAAAAATATAAAAAACCAATATCAAAAAAAGTATCTTTTAAAAAAGGAATATAAAAATTACTGATATCAAAATTAAAAAACTTAATTGTAAAATAGATAAATACTGTAGAAAATATTTGAAGCAAAAATTTAGTTTTTGAATTAATTCCTACTCTTGTTCTAATTTTTTTAAAATCATCATAGAAACCAATCAATCCAAATAAAAAAATTGTTAATAAGAGCAAGTAGTTAAATTTAGAAAAATTGGATGTCCATAGAATGGTACTAAATGACAAACATACGATAATTAATACTCCGCCTAAAGTTGGGGTACCTTTTTTTGATAAATGGCTTGAAGGCCCATCAGATCTAATTGGTTGACCTAATGGAAATAATCTTTTTTGAACTTTAATCCAATAAGGCATAAATATTAAAATTAAAATAAATGATGAAATAAGAGACAGTCCAGCTCGAAAAGAGATATAATTAAATAGATTAAAGAAAAAATGAATTTCTCTGAAATTGTAAAGATAATCGCTTAGCATATGTGTTGAATAACTTTATCTAAATTATTTAGCCTTGAACCCATTACGAAGATATTTTTTCCATATTCAAGATCTTTTTTCATCACATTAATATAATTCTTATAGGATTTATAAAATTTATAGGTTTTGTATGATGATCTTAAATTAAAAAACTCTTCTCCTATTAAAATAATTCTTTTTAATTTTAGATTTTTGATATCTTCGAGTAAGGCACGGTGATATTTCTCGGTTTGATTTCCTAATTCTTTAATGGATCCTAAAATGCACAATTTTTTTGTGACTTTTAGTTTATCAAAGTGAATTAATTGTTTTTTCAACGAATATGGACTGGCATTATAACTATGATCATACACTTTGATAATTCTATCTTTATAGTGCTTATTGACAACATTCCCTCTAGAGTTAAGGATAGCTTCTTTATAAAAGAATTTCTTATTTGAGAATTTTCTTATGAATAACTTTAAGAATAAAAAAGAAATTATAGCTGTTTCCAAGAATATACCATCTTTATCAGAATATATTTTTTGATAACTATTATTATTTTTAAGGGAAATAAAATAAATATCATGTTTATGAGCTTTAATATTTAAATTTTCTAAATTTATTCTTTTTACTTTGTTAATAATTTTTTTTGGTAATTGAATATTGTCATTTCTTATATTGATAAGTCCTTTTATTAACCTTTTTGAATTGAAAATTTTAATTTTGTTTGCAAATAAATTAGAAAAATTTTTAAAATTTCCTATATGCGAGTCTTCTACAGAAGTTAATAGGGAATAATGAGGTTGAAGAATTTTAATTAAATTATCCATTTCTTTTGGTGCATTAATGCCCAATTCAAATACAGCAAATTTGCTATCGATATCCATATTCATAATTGAAAATTGAAGACCAAGAATATTGTTAAAGTTTTTAAAAGAACGATATGTTTTAAACTGATTGTTATTTAATATGTGATAAATATTTTCTTTTGTAGTAGTTTTGCCAACAGATCCTGATATAGCAACGATTTTTCCTTTATAAGCACCTAATAAAAATTTTATAAATTTTTTTATGAATGATTGTACACTTTTAGTGTAAATAATATTTTCATGCTCTAATTTATTGTTATCTACGATAGCAAAAATAGCTCCTTTTTTAATTGCATCTAAGGCAAAAAGGTTTCCATCTCTATTATTTGATTTTAGACCAATAAAAATATCATTTTTTTTAATCAATCTTGAATCAAACACAATTGAAGAATTATATTTTTCTTTAGTTTGTATTATTTTTTTAAAGATATTTTGCATATGATTTCGCTACCAAACGATCGTTAAAAGTAAAATTTTTATCTTTATAAATCTGAATATTCTCATGCCCTTTGCCTGCTATTATTAATAGTCCTTTTTTTGTTTTTAAAAGTTTAACACCTTTCTCAATTGCTTTTTTTCTAGATGGTATCTCTAATGGATTTGATGAAGATTCAATAAGAATTCTTCTAATATCTGATGGGTTTTCGTTTCTAGGGTTATCATCAGTAATTATTTGGATATCTGTATATTTAGATGCTATCTTTGCCATTCTAGTTCTTTTGGTTCTATCCCTATCTCCACCGCAACCAAAAATAATAATTTTATGGTCTATATCTTTTGGAAGATTAGATAATAAATTTTCAAAAGCCTCTTTAGTATGGGCATAATCGATTAATATAACTTTTTTATTTTTATTATAAATTATCTGGGATCTTCCATCAGGAAATATCTTCTTATTTATTTTTTGAGGTAATTTTTGATGAAAAACAAAATAAATATGTAACATGGATATAAAATTTTTAATCATAAAATCATTAATTGTGTTAATGGAATAAGTTTTAAAACCAGTTTTAATTGAAAAAGAATTAAAATTTTTTCTCTCTATACTAATTTTGAAATATTTTATGAAATCATTTAAAAATTTATTTTTATTTTTAAAATTTGAAAAATTTTTTTTAATATTTTTATCTTGAATTAATAACTTTGAATAGGTTTTTGAATGAAGATTAATCATATCAATTTTAGACTGATGATAATTTTTAATATTTTTATGGTAATCTAAGTGATCTGATTGAAGATTAGTTAAATAACAAAGATCAAATTTCAAATCCCCTAGCCTTCCCTCTTTAAAACCAATACTTGAGGCCTCTATAAATGCATATTTAATTTTTTGTTTTTCAGCCTCATGAAGTAAGGATGATAACTCTAAATAAGAAGGTGTTGTATTGAGAAGATTTTTTATTTTTTTACCATTGATAAAGAATCCAATTGTACCTAAATAACAACTAGCTATTCCATTAAGAGAAAATAAAAGATGTGAGCCATATGCAATGGAAGTTTTTCCATTTGTACCTGTTAGGAAAATAATTTTTAATTTACTTATGGCAAAAAATGTTTTTTTTATTTTGAATAAATCTTTTTGAACATTGATGTAATAATACTTAATACTTCGCATTTTATTAAGTTTTTTTATGGAGGAGTTAGCAATTATATGAGTACATTTTTTTTTGATAGCTAATTTTTGATATTTATCAAAATCTTCTAAATTTAATGTATTTAAAAAGAAAATAGATTTAGAATTACACTCCTGCCAATTAGATACAATTTTAAATCCCTTAGCTTGAAGTGTTTTTAATTCATTCATATATCAGTGCCTTTGATATCAAGAATAGAAAGGTCAAGATTTACATAAATTTCTTTTAAGATATTAAAAAAAACTGGTTTAACTGTATTTCCAGCAGTCATATAAGGTCCATATTTATTTTTTGGATTTGACATAAAAGTTAGGCTTAGATATTTGGGATCATTATATGGAAAATAGCTGACATAAGCTACATTTTGAGATGTCTTATCACCTGTGTCGGCTGTTCCTGTTTTTCCGGCAACTAAAAAATTTTCATATAGTTCTTCAGATGTTTCGTTAGCAT
>Ga0255777_10004691_pt1 | contig 11201 bp, 9 predicted proteins | sample 101ome_15_FD_179975 | JGI IMG/M metagenome (GOLD analysis project Ga0255777, IMG submission 179975) | Coastal salt marsh microbial communities from the Groves Creek Marsh, Skidaway Island, Georgia - 101402AT metaG (version 2) | ecosystem: Environmental > Aquatic > Marine > Intertidal zone > Salt...
ACTCGAACGCCCGTCGCGCGCGCGTCGCCGCGTCGACCGCGGGCGTCGACGACGACGGCGGCATGCGTCGACGCGAATGCGCGTCGCGGTCTGATGATGTTTAGAACGAGTCCCTGGGTTGTTCTTCGAGTCATGACTCGTCAAAAGTGTATGGAAAACACCTAGACGATGATGGGTGGATGGACGGGCGGGCGACGCCACACCTCGACGACGCGCACCCCGTCCGTCGACGTCCACATCGTCCACCGCGTCGACGCGCTCCGAAATCGCGATCCGAACGACCGACCCGATGTCCAACCCGTTCGTCCGCGCGGACGCGTGGCGCGCGCACCCGCTGTTGAACAAGCCCTGGGGTCACGCCTTCCCGGGACTCGCGCTCGGCGCCGCGCTCTTCGCCGGGTACGTCGCGATGGATAAGGCGAAAACGGCCACCGCGGCGAAGAGCGCGGCGAAGAGCGGCGGTGAGAGCGGGCGGTGAGAGCGCGCGTTGAAAACGGAAGAGCGCGAGCGATTCGGCGATCTTCAAAGGTGTATCACTAGTAGTAGGGCGAAACCGGTTTTGGTTTCGGTTTCGCGGTTGCAACAGACACGAGAGAGACGTGACGCGTTGTTTTTCTCATCCTTCGTCTTTCCGATCGCGTTGTTAGTTTTGTCCGTCGCCGCGGGAACGGAGGGATGGTTTCGGCGCGCGCGCGAGCGCGGAAACGCGTTTCCGAAAATAGCGCGCGCGCGTCGTCCTCAGTGCGCGAAGCGAACGCGATCGCGATGGGAACGCGCGCGGTACCGACGAATCGATTAGCGCGTGATGCGGAGCGACGACTCGCGATCGAACGCGCGATGGAAACGCGACGGGCGTCGGCGTTGAGGGAAATGAATCGGGCGAGAGCCGACGCGCGCGCGTTTGAAAAGATGAATCGAATCGATGAAAACTTTGACGAGATTCGGGCGCGGATCGACGCCCGGGATTCGCGAGACGAGACGCGAGGCGAGCGCGAAGGGATGGGCGAGCGACGACGGGACGCGCGCGGCGATGCGGAGGAAATGCGGAGGGTTGAGATGGAGAGACGTTTGCGAGAGGTCAACGCGCGCGCGGAACGCGCGGAGAGAGACGCGAGACGAAGAGCGAGAGAGAGTGATGAATTGCGCGCGTTGAGAAAGAGATTAGAGGCGATGGAGACGAACGCGGCGCGGGCGGCGCAGGTGGAGGAGAAACGCGCGATGGAGGCGATGGAACGGGCGCGGGTGAGAGCGTTGGACGCGGAGTTGGATAGGGAACGGTTGAGCGCCGAGACGAGAGAGGCGGATGAACAAAGGACTCGGGCGATGAATGCGGTGCGGGCGCGAGAGCAACTCGAGTCACAGATGAGCGCCAAGGCGGAGAAAATGGTGGCGAGGTTGATGGAGAAGGAGGAGGAGCGACGGGCGATGTTGGCGTATCAGAAACGGATCGAAAAGGAGGATTTGGAGGACGCGCGCGAGGCGGCGAGAAAACGCGCGCAGGCGAAAGAGGAAGCGGAAAAGGCGCGCGAGGAGCAAGCGCGACGTCGTGAACGAGAAAATATGGAAGAACGCGAATTAGAAGAGTCCATCTCCAAGCACGAGTCCGAGGTACGCGCGAGAGAGGCGGCGGAGGAAGAGACGAAGCGTCACCAAGCCGAAATGCGAGAACGCGCGCGAAACCGCGTTGGCTCGACGCAGACTCGCGCGGCACGAGAAAAGGAAGAGTACGATGAACTCATCGCGCGTTTGCGTTTCGAAGAGCACGAGGAGGCGTGCCGAGTCAAGGAAGCGAAAGAGGCGGAAGAAGCATCTCGACGCAAACAAATCCAACGCGCCGAGTACGAAGACGCCGTTCGCCGCCGACGAGAACGCGAAGCCGCCGCCATTGAAGAAAAGCGCCTTTACTCCGAAGAAATGATGGCTCAGCTCGCTGAACAGGACCGCATCGAGCAAATGTCCTCGCAAAAGCGCCGCATGCGCGTCCTCGAGCACGCCAGAGAGGTTCGCGCGCTCGCCGAGGCAAAATTCGCCCAACGCGAGGCTCGTCTCGCCGCGGAGCGCGACGAATTCCATTCCCTCGAGCGTGATCGCGCCAATTTCGACACCCTCGTCGCAGAAGAACGCGAGAAAATCATCAAAGAGTTTCGCGCCGGGCGTCCAGTCGATGTCTTTCGGTTGTAATTTAAAATCCAATCCGCACACGCCGACTCGCGCGCAGAACTGGAAAAAGTCAATTCATTCAGCAAACATGTCTGCGCACCCGCACCGCGTCTTCTTCTGCGCCGAGCACGATCTCCCGACGCTGTGCGAGGAGCGAAAAGTCACGCACGTCGTCTCCATCGGATGGCCCCCACCCGAGGACCCGACGCAGGTGCGAAAACGCAACGGAAACGCGAAAGAAAGTGCACTTTTTCGAAGAAGCGCGAACGCGACGAGAAACGCGACTGACGCTCGATTTGACGCGACGCGACGCGCGCAGGGACGAGTGAGCGCGGATAAAACACTCGTGATCGCGATTCCAGACGAAGAACTCGCGGATTTGCTCGCCGTCGTGCCCGAGGTGACGACGTTTATCGACTCGGCGTTGACGAGCGACTCGAGCGCCGTCGTAGCCGCGCACTGTCACGCCGGTGAATCTCGATCAGCCGCCGTAGTCGCGGCGTACTTGATGCGGTTTGAGAATTTAAGCGTTGACGACGCGTTGGCGAGCGTGGGGGAGCGTGGGGGGTACCCGAACGATGGGTTTGAGGCCCAGTTGAGGATGTGGGAGGACATGGGAAGACGCGTTTCGACGGCGCACGAGGCGTACAAACTCTGGAGCGTCGCCAAATTGACGAGAGAGCGTGACGAGCGAGGGTATCTCGAGTCCACGAGCGTGATGCGCGATCCAGGGGCGCCCGGGGCGGTGGATGATCCCGAGGGCGGTGGATGGGTGAGCTGTAGAAAATGCAGACGGAGGGTGGCGCGCGGCGCGCACGTCTTGCGACACGACTCGGGCGTCGGCATGGATGCGTTTTCCTGGAAAGCGAGAAAGAAGGACGCGGCGTCAAGCGCGCCTCGATCGGCGCGGTGCTCGTCAATGTTCGTCACGCCGTTGAGTTGGATGAGCGGGATCGAGGATGGTGACGGAGGGGCGACGGCGGGCAAGCTCTTGTGTCCGGGATGCGAAACGAAAATCGGCGCCTTTGACTGGTCCGGGATTCAGTGTTCGTGCGGCGCGTGGATCTCACCCGCGTTTCAGATTCAGCGCGCGAAGACGGACGCGTTTGGGATCGACAACTAGGCCGAGGAGTCGATTCGATGTGATTCGATGATTGTAAATTTGTTTTTAAAAGGTCGTTCAACAACAGAATAAACGCGCGAATGTTCTTTGGTCGTACAACTCCTTGAGATTGGAGTGCGGTCTCTTCGTCTTGCGAGCGCGCGACGTTTAAAAGTGAATCGCCTTGGAGCTCGCGGCGAGAGCAGCCTCCTTGACGGCTTCGCTCAACGTCGGGTGCGCGTGGCACGTGCGCGCGACGTCTTCAGAAGAGGCGCCGTACTCGAGCGCCAAGACGCACTCGCCGATGAGTTCGCCTGCGTTTGGACCGACGATGTGCGCGCCGAGAATCTTATCCGTCTTCTTGTCGACGACAAACTTGACGATACCCTCGGCGTCATCGTTAGTGCGAGCACGAGAGTTGGCCATGAACGGGAACTCACCGACGGTGTACTCGATGCCGGCAGCCTTGACTTCAGCCTCCGTCTTACCGACCCAGGCAACCTCTGGATGGGTGTAAATGACGGAAGGAATGGCGTCGTAGTTGACGTGACCCTTGTGACCGGCAATTTGCTCAACCACCGAGATACCCTCTTCTTCCGCCTTGTGTGCGAGCATCGGTCCTTCGACAATGTCACCAATGGCGAAAACGCCCGGGACGTTCGTCTTAAAGGTGTGCGGCTCGATGACGACTTGGCCGAGACGGTTTGTCTCCACGCCGACGTCCTCCAATCCGAGGCCTTCGGTGAAGGGTCTGCGGCCGGTGGAGACGAGGACGACGTCAGCGTCCAATTGCGTCGCTTCACCGCCCGCGGACGGTTCGAGGGTGAGCGTGACGCCCCCGCCCGGCTTCTTTTCAGCCTTGGTCACCTTGGTGGAGAGCTTAAAGTTGAAGCCTTGCTTTTTGAGCGCGCGTTGAAACGTCGATCGAATCTTATCATCAATCGCCGGACCGCAAATTTGGTTGGCAAACTCAACCACGGTCACCTTGGCACCGAGGCGACTCCAAACGCTCCCGAGTTCGAGACCGATGACGCCACCACCGATAACGACAAGGTTCTCGGGAACCTTTTTCAATGCCAACGCCCCCGTGCTCGTCACGACGGTTTCTTCATCCACGTCGACGCCCGGCAACGCGCTCGGCACAGATCCCGTCGCCAGGACGACATTCTTCGTCTTAATCACATCAACGTTCCCGTCTTCACCCGTCACCGAAACTTCATTCGCGCTCGTCAGCTTACCCCAACCCCTCGCGTACGAAACTTTATTCTTCTTAAACAGCCCTTCGATGCCCTTCGTCAGCCCCGTCACCGCCTTCATCTTTTGTTCCATCATCGTCGGCACATCGATCGTCACCTCCCCGCCGAAATTGATGCCGTGCTTCGCAAATCCGTGTTTCGCCTCTTCAAACTTGTGCGACGCGTTCAACAACGCCTTCGACGGGATGCACCCGACGTTGAGACACGTTCCGCCCAGGGTCCCTCGGCCCTCCACGCACGTCACCTTCAACCCGAGTTGCGCCGCCTTGATCGCCGCGACGTACCCGCCCGGCCCACCGCCGACGATGACGACGTCTTGTTCTTCGCTCGGCGCGCCCGTGGTGGACATGGCGCGCGACATCACCGCGCGTCCGAACGTCATCGGTGACGTCGTCGACAGTTGGTTAAACGACGAGGGTCCCAACGGTGCCGATCGCACCATCGCGACGAGTAATCCACGTCTGGCGGACATGATGGACGATCGTTCGAACGAATAGAAGGATACGAGATGCGTCGATGTGCACGCACGAGCCGAACGAACGAACGAATCGGTCGGTGTCGCGCGCGTCAGGATGTGACGATCGTGGTCGTCGAATCGATCTGATTAAAATAAGATTTGGATTAAATTCATAACATCACAGGTCGACGACGATTGCGATCGTCGAAGTCCCCGCGACGCGCGCGCGATGGGACCGCCGAGTCGTCGTCGTCGTCGTCCGGACCCTCACGCGGGGGCGTCCGAGTACGAAACGGCGGTGATGGTGCATAACTATCTCGAAGAGCGTGGGTTTGAAAATGCGAGAAAGGCATTCGCGCGAGACGCGTCGTCGGTGTTATCCGGTCGTGATCTCCCGCGTGGAACGCGGAAATTGGTGGATATCGTGCGTGAGTACGTGGAGATGAAAGAGCGGGAGGCGCGGCGGGGGAACGCGCGCGGGTTGGTTGGTAAGATGCTCGACGTCATTGACGCCGAGTTGTTGGCGAGCGCGAGTCGACAAGACGAGGACGACGACGATTTGATGCGCCGAGATCGTCGAGCGGCGACGAGAACGGACGCGGGATCCGACAGAGTTGTTCCCATCGTCGAGCGGGACGCGCTCGTCGATACACCGAAACGCACCGCCGTCGTGGGTGCGCCCGCGGATTTCGGCGCGCGCATTCCGGCGGTTACCGCTACGAATCGAGCCGCCGGCGGTCGGCGTAAAGCGGCGCCGCAGAGATTCGTTCCCGGTCGCGGTCCGACGGCAAACGACGCGCCGGCGTCGGTACCTCCGTCCGCTACCGCTACGAAACGCACGCCCGTGGCGTTGGGAACGATCGCACCGTCATCCGTCGCGGCGTCTCCCAGCGGAACGGGTCCGCGCGGATCGCTTCGGCCGTTCACGCTCCCCGAACAAATACAAAACGAATCCGTCCAACAAAAAATGGCCGACGTCATCGTCAACGCGTTCGGCGGTCGAGGGCGATTAAAAACAACGACGTACGGGAACGGGGCGTCGGACGCGAGCGGGTTTTTAGAGGAGGAAGCCGTCGATCAAGTCATGCACACGCTGTTGGAAGAGGACGGCGAATTGGGCGAGTTTTTATGGAACATGATGGCGGATATAGAAAAGGAACACGCGACGACGGCGAGAGCGTCCACCGATGATCCGCATTCACCAGATACTGCCGAGGCGACGCGTGCAGCGGTATCTGCCGCTTTCGCATCACCGAGAAAATCACCTAGAACGCGATAGATTTGTTTTGTCATTGTCACATCCGTAGCCGTAGCACAGCCTGGACTGATTCAAGGTCCTCACACGACGACGCCAAACATGGATACGACGCACACCCTCGCGCATCGAAGACGACGGCGATCATCGTCGCATCGTCGTCGACGAATCTTCGCATCGCTCGCGACGACTTGCGCGCTCGCAATGGCGACGGCGTTCGCATCGTCTTTCATTCCGGGCGCCGCCGCCTCTGCGAGCGCGCGCGAGTTTATCCAATACGCCCGAAACGATTACTACGGCGCGCTCGACGTCGCGACGGATGCGAACGCGACAACCATCGCGAGAGCGTATCGGACGCTCGCGTTGAGGTATCACCCTGATAAGTTGCCGAGAGAAACGCCGGCGCGGGAGAGACGTGAGGCGACGCTCAGGTTTAAAGTGATGGCTGAGGCCAAAAAGGTGTTGATGGATGACAAGACTCGAACGGATTACGACGAGACGATCGCGTCGATGCCGAGGTGGGCGAGACCAAAGTTTGGGAAGAGGTCGGTGTTTGAAAAGGAGGAGGTCAAGTTTAGCGCGTGGGTGGTTGTCGCGGGGTTTACGACGTTTTGCGTCGGGTTCGCTTCGGTGGCGCAGTACACGTCGAGAGCGGCGGATAAACAGAGCTTGATGTCGTCGACGTTTTACGCGCAAAAGCTCAAGCAGAGGAATAAAAACATGCCGAAGAGTGAGAGGATTGATGCCGAGGCGTATTTTGAAGAGTTTTTGGTTGAGTTTGGGCTCACTGACTTGACTGGGTGGCGACACACGACGGGCGGTAAGTTGCTCGCGAGGCTCAGACTCTTCGGCCAAAGAGGCTCGAATGCGAATCAGACGGGTGCGAATGGAGTCATCGACGAGTCTGGGAGTGAGACTAGCGAGAGTGCAGAGGTGGTAGCGGCAGTTCCGTCTGCGGGTAAAAAGAAGGGCAAGAAGAAGCGACGCGATGCGAACGTCGCAAACGGCGGCAGGCGAGCCGAGTTGGCGCTTCGCATGTTACGAGCCGAAGGCGAGAGCAAGCGCGAGCGTTTCGGCGAGTCGTACGATATCGAGTAGTGATTATGCGTGCCTTCTAAATTCGATAATAAGTAGTCTACTAGTAGTGGTAGTGGTTTGTTTAAGATGTGAGTTCAAACACCTTTGTGAGCAGGTAAATAACTGACGCGACCAAACTGAGCTGCAGCAAGTCCGTCTTGCTCGTGTCTTCCTGTTGGAAAAACTTCATCGGGTCGTTCGGATCGACGTAAAAGTTTCGTTTATCGCCCTCATCCTCGGATGAGAAGGATTTGGTGACGTTCTCAATCGTCTTTTTCACCTTGTCTGAGAGTTCCATGGCGTTGAGCGGCAACGCGTGCGCCTTTCGCGTCGATTCCAGCAACGCGCCCGCCTGCGCCTCCGTCCGAGTCGGGTTCACGGTCCACACTTCGCGATGTTCCAACACTCTTCCCGTGATCAGATTCATCTTGTACTTGGCCACCACGTCGACACCGACCTTTCCTATGTCGTTCACAGCGTTGAGCTCCCACTTGATGGTCGCCTCGTCCAATTCCTCCATCGAAATCTCCGTCACCCTTGACGTCGCCTGACGCAAGTTATTCTCAATGTACGAGCAATACCCCTTGTACTTTTCGCTCCCCACGAATTTGAGCGCCCCGTCATCGTACTTCACATCCGGGGCGTACGGAGCGAGCGAACGGTTCGTTCCGCGAACCGCGTTGATGTCCTTGATCAACGACTTTAGCGTATTCTCCACCGCCGGCGAGCTCTTACACACGAAATCATCGCACGGATCAGTGAGTCCAGAGACAGAGGCGCGAAACTCGCCGTCCTCTTTCGGTTCACCAAAGTGTACGCGCGTCGTCGACGGGCGCGTTCGAAGGCTTCGAATTGGATTGTTACCGACGACAACGCGTCTGCTCGCACCCGTCGCCCGCGCGCGCGTCGTCGACATCGTCGTCGGCATCGTCGTCGGCATCGTTCGCGTCATCCCACTCTCTCCTCCCGTCGTTCACGGTGCGTCGCGGTGTGAGGAAGCGGGCGTGATTATTTCGAACGTGTCCTCCACTCATTCCTCAGGCATCCTACTCAGCAGCAAAGCGGAATCGAAACGCCCGAGCCGGGCGTTTCGATTCTTCCACGCCGCAGACGGGTTTTAGACGCGGGAGCGTTCGTTGAATCGCGATGTATTTTGTTTACATGTGTTTAGTGTGAACGAAGGCTAGTGATACTTACGCGGCGGCGGCGCGCGATCGAATCGAAGCCGTGAGCGTCGTCGAACGAGACGCTACGCACGATGATTCGATTTAGACGTACGAAGTCGGCGGACGGCACTCGTCAGAGTCAATCAAATCGCACGGGAACACATCCTTTGGCTCCGGGTAGATGAGCTTTGCCTTACCGTCCAAGTAACGCTCGAGCATGGCGGTGGTAGACGGGTTGTAACCGTCGCTCGGGCTCATTTGTTGACCCTTGGTGCGCTTGGCGTTCATCGTCGAGCGCACTCGAGACGCGAGCACCTTGCCGAGCTCGACGCCCCACTGATCGAACGAGTTGATGCCCCAAACGAAACCTTGCGTGGCGACGCGGTGTTCATACATAGACAGCAATTGACCGGTGGTGTACGCGTTCAACTCCGGAAGCATGATGGAGAGAGACGGTCTGTTACCGGTGAACGTCTTGTGCGGGATGAGGGCATCCGGGCACGACTCGGCGCGGAGCTCAACGCCAGACTTGCCGACCGCCAAAGCATCAGCTTGAGCGAAGAAGTTACACATGAGCTCATCGTGGTTGGAAACGATTTCACCCTTGAGATAAACGGATTGTTGCGACTTGACGATACCGATAAAGTCACACGGGATGGTGCGGCCTTGGTGGATGAGCTGGTAAAAGGAGTGCTGTCCATTCGTACCCGGCTCACCGAAGTCAATCTCACCCGTCTCGTAATCCAACGGCGTGCCGTCGATGGCGACACCCTTACCGTTGGACTCCATGGCAACTTGCTGAATGTGCGGCGCGAGCTTGGCGAGCGCTTGCGTGTACGGCAAAATGGCGCGCGCCGGGCAACCCAAGAAGGAGACGTTCCACACCGACAACATGCCGAGCGTCAGCGGCAAGTTTTCTTCAAACGGCGCGTTGGCAAAGTGCTGATCCATCGACCACGCACCCTTCAAAAATTGCTCCATAGTCTCGTAACCGTACTGGAGAGAGAGCGGGAGCATGCCGACGGCGGAGCACACAGAGTATCGACCGCCGACCCAGTCCCAGAACGCGAAAGCGTTATCCGGGTCAATGCCAAACTCTTCGACGAGCTTGAGGTTGGTGGAGATGGCAACCATGTGCTTTTGGACGGCGTCTTCACCCAAAGACGCGCGAATCCACGCGCGGACCGTGCGAGCGTTGAGCATAGTCTCAGCCGTGGTGAACGTCTTGGACACGACGACAACCAAAGTCGTCTCTGGGTCGAGGCCGTTGAGAGAGCGGGCGACGTCCACCGGGTCAACGTTGGCCAAGAAGCGAAGCTGACGACCGCGCGCGTACTCAGCCGCCTCTGGGTTCGTTCGGAGTGCAGTGTGCACGAAGAGCGGACCGAGGAAGGATCCACCGATACCGATGGCGACAACGTTCGTGAGCGGCTTGCCCGTCGCCCCGAGCCACTCGCCGTTGCGCACGCGATCGGAAAAGTCTTGAATCTTTTCCAAGACGTCGTGCACGTCTGGAACGACATTCTTACCGTCGACGTTGATCACCTTATCCTTTGGTGCGCGCGTCGCAACGTGCAACACCGCGCGGTTCTCCGTAGAGTTGATCGCCTCACCGCTGAACATGGCGTTAATCTTCTCCTTGACACCAGACGCGCGCGCCAAGTCGTACAACTTGGACATGCTTTCCTTGGTGACGCGTTGACGCGCGAAGTCGCAGTACACCCCGTCAAACTCAATCACGAGATCCTTGCATCGCTCCGCGTCTTGAATCAAGTCACGAAGGTGCGTCTCATCGATATCCTTCACGTGTTCTTGAAGCGCCTTCCACTCCGCCGTGGAGCTCACGAGCGCCGTTCCGTTCTGCGTGTACGCGCGCGCGAAGATTAGTTTCGCAAACCTCTTCGTCAGTCTGAGTTCCAGTCAAAGAACCAGGCGTTTCCGTTCCGTTTCGTTGACACACACGACGACGACGATTACGACGCATCATCGCCGCATCATCACCGCACACGATCGACGCCGACCGAACCGAACCGAGACAAAAAAAAACCACCGCGCAAACAAAGTTAAACCGACGCACCTTCACCGCGCCAGCCATCGATCTCGTCGCGCACGTCCCGCCTCTCTTCACAGCTCTTCGTCCCGCTCGCGAGCGCACTGCGCGAAACAAACAAACCATAGATTCGTTAACCGTCAGTCATCCCCATCCGTCGTCGTCGCGCGCCTTCACCATCGCGCGCGTCACCCGCGAGTCCCGATGATGATGATGATCCCGCGTCGTCTCGGCACGGTGAACCACACGCGTTTCGATGATGATGATGATGATGAATGATGATTTCATCCATCCCATCGCGTCGTCGTTCGCGTCGTCGTCATCGCCGCACTAAACACGTCCCGTACCTCGTCGTTCGTTCACCACCCCGCGAGTTCCCACGCGCGTCGACGTCGACGTCGCGCTCATTTCCGATACAGCGAAGCCGAACACTGCCGGGTACGCCACCGACGCGTGCGACAGAGAACCCGTTCGGTCGTTGTCGTCCATTCGTTCGACGACCCGGTATATACGTACTCACGCGGGTTTAACCCCATCTACCTACTACCGGTGTGTAAGCACGCACGCACACACGAACGGTCCTTTTGTCGATCGAGTACCAGTGTTCGTACTCGTGCTATCACGAAGAGAAAAATGACGAGTCACAGACCATCAAGTTTTCCATGAACCGGAGGATAG
>Ga0255777_10004715_pt1 | contig 11154 bp, 10 predicted proteins | sample 101ome_15_FD_179975 | JGI IMG/M metagenome (GOLD analysis project Ga0255777, IMG submission 179975) | Coastal salt marsh microbial communities from the Groves Creek Marsh, Skidaway Island, Georgia - 101402AT metaG (version 2) | ecosystem: Environmental > Aquatic > Marine > Intertidal zone >...
ATTATGATTGAATTATTTTTTTCTTTAAAAATTATTTCTTTAAAATTAATTACGTCATTACTAATTGTAAATTCACTTTTTAAATTTCCAGGGGAGTTTTTATTTGAAGTAAAATTTAAAAATTCTAAATTAAATTCTTCAGCTAAATCAAGATCAATAATAAATTTTTGACTATTTTTTCTATATAAATTTTCAATTTTTACTTTTTTAAATATATTTTCATCTGTAGCATAACTTCCTTCTAATTTTAAAACACTTTCTTTTTTGTCACTTAATGCAAAATCTACTTTGGTTTTACTAAATAAAAAATTTTCAAATTTTTTTGTAAAAGGAAATAAATCTAACTTTTTTGATAATGTAATTTTTGCTTCATCGATATTGCCATTTGCTTTATATTGATAATCCTGAACTTTATAACTTTCATCAAAATTAATTTTAAAATCGTGAAATAGTTTTCCATTAAAAAAAATATTATTTTCTTTTAAGAGATTAATGTTTTCTTTATCAATTATAGATACAATATCTTTATTATTTAAATTAAAATTTGAGTCAAATTTTCCAGATAAATTAATCCCATTGCTTAAATTTACATCAATTAAACCATTTGTAATCTTAATATTTTTATAATTTGCGTTAATAGAATTTAATAAAATTAAATTTTTATCAGCAATGAAATTTAAACTAATATCATTAACTAAATATTGATTGGTTAATTTAATATCTAAATTTTCTAGATTGCCGTTTAATTTAAAATCTTTAATATTAAACTTGTCGTCTAAACTTACTGTAGTAGTTAATTTCTTTAATAATCCTTTATTTAAATTATTCAGTAAATAAGTCTTAAAATTAGAGGGTTTTGCTCTAACAGCTAAGGATTGAATTTTTTTTAAATCTAATTCTTCTATAGTTAAAGCAACTTGATCAACTTCAATGTTAGCAAATAAAATAGGGATTATTTTTGTATAAATATTAATTTCTTTTATTGGTAAATTTATATTTTGATAATTTATTTGAGGATTTTTAGTTAATAGATAAATTTGTAACTTTTCTAAATCAAATTTAATTTTTATTTCATTTAATTCAATTTCTAAATTGTGTTCTTTTTTTTTTAACTCAGAAACAATAATGCTATTAAACTTAGTTGTTGTTAAACCATATTTTGATAAATAAAAAATTGCAGCACTAAAAAATATAAAAGTTATAGTTAAAAAAACGTAAAATATTTTTTTCATTAATTTTTTAAATTACCTTCAATAAATAAATCAAGATTTCCGTTTAATACGTCCTCTGGATTTGTGTTTTCTATTTTTGATCTTAAATCTTTAACTAACTGATAGGGCTGCAAGACGTAAGAACGTATTTGATGGCCCCAACCAATATCAGTTTTCGAGGTCATTTTTTTTTGCTCTTCTTCTTCGCGTTTTTGCAATTCATGTTCATAAAGTCTTGCTTTTAGCATTTTATAACATGTCTCTTTATTTTTGTGCTGTGATCTTTGATTCTGGCATTGAACAACAATTTTAGTTGGTAAGTGTGTTATTCTAACAGCGCTATCAGTTACATTAACATGCTGACCGCCTGCTCCGCTCGACCTATATGTATCGATTCGTAAATCTTTTTCTTCAACTTTAATATCTATATCTTCCTCTACAGCAGGATAGACCCAAACACTTGCAAAACTTGTATGCCTTCTTGCTCCACTATCAAATGGTGAAATTCTTACAAGTCTATGTACACCGGACTCTTTTTTCATTAAGCCATAAACATATTCACCAGATACTTTTAAAGTTGAAGATTTTATACCTGCCTCTTCACCTTTGTGCTCGCTAATAATTTCACTTTGAAATGATTTTTTATCAAACCATTTTAAATACATTCTTCTAAGCATATCAGCCCAATCTTGGCTTTCAGTTCCTCCTGCGCCAGCATGTATTTCCAAATAAATATCAAGTGCATCGTTTTCACCTGATAAGAAGCAACTCACTTCTATTTGTTTAAGTTTATTTTGTATTGATACTATTTTTTCTAAACAATCTTTAATCGTATCACTATCGTCTTCTTCTTTAGCTAATTTAAATATGTCCTTAAGATTTTCTAATTCACTTTCATTATTTTTTAAAGAATCAATAATGAAGTCATAATGTTTTTTTTCTTTTAAAGTTTTTTTTACTTTATTGTTGTCTTTCCAAAAAGTTTCTTTGGATATTTCTTTATTTAAATTTTCTAGCTTTTCTTTGATTTTATTACGATCAAAGATACCCCCTGATACTTGATAAGCTTTTTTCAGCTAGTATTATTTGTGAATCAAAATCTTCCATTAGTAAAATTGTCTAAACTTTATAAGACTATCATAATTTAGGTCTCTATTAAAATTATTGTTTCTAATTCTGTCTATATCACTAGACTTAAACGCTTCTACTATTGAGTCTTTGTTATCAAAATTTTCCTTTTGACCTGTATCATAATTTATTGAAGCAAAAAATATTTCCTCAGGTGCACTAAATGAACCAAAATCTTCTTTATACAACGCTTGCTTTATAAAACTTTTAAAGATTGGCAAGGCTGCTTTGGCTCCTGTTTCGTATTTTCCAAGAGTTTGTGGTTCGTCAAAACCAACATAAACTCCAATAACTAAATTTGAGGTAAGTCCAATAAACCATGCATCGTAATTATCATTAGTAGTTCCTGTTTTGCCCGCTAATGGTACATTTAAATCTCTAAGATTTTTACCAGTTCCTCTTTGTACAGTTCCTTCAAGCATTGAAAGTATCTGGTATGCAGTTTCTTTGCTAATAACTTGATCAAATTTATCCTTGATTGACGGAACAATAGTTTCTTCTGCTGAATACTTATCACAGCCTATACATTCTCTAATATCAGAATTGAAAATTGTCTTCCCTCTCCTATCTTGAATTCGATCAATTAGAATTGGATTTATTTTTTTTCCACCATTTAAAAAAGTTCCATATGCATTAGTAATTTGTAGCAAAGAAGTTTCTGCTGACCCTAAGGAAACAGATAATAATTCGGGTACATCATTATAAATATCAAGCTTATTTGACAAATCGATAATCTTTTTTAGCCCTAATTCTTGAGCAACTCTAACTGTCATTAAATTTCTTGAATATTCAATTCCTTTTCTTAACGTACTTGGACCGTAAAATTTTTTTCCATAATTTTCAGGTTTCCAGTTCTTTAATCCAACACCTTGATTGGCAGTAAAAGGAGCATCTAAAACTATAGAGTTTGGCATAAAGCTATTTTCTAATGCTGCAGCATAAACAAAAGGTTTAAAAGCTGACCCCGGTTGACGTTTTGCTTGTGTAGCTCTATTAAATTCGCTTGTCTCAAAACTAAAACCGCCAACCATAGCTTTTACTTTGCCATTGAAAGGATCAAGAACTACAATTGCTCCGTTTACTTTTGGGTATTGTTTTAATTGCCAAGAACCATTTTTATTTTTTTTAACGTAAATAATATCTTTTTCTTTAAATGAATCGTTTATGGTTTTTCTAATCGCCCACTTTAAATTGTCTGAAGAAATCAATCCTTTTTCATTTTCGTCTAAAAGTGAAAAAGATAAACCATTGATATCAACTTTATTTATTTCAGCAAATTTCCAATTTAAACTTCGATCTACTTTTAAATTTTTTATTTTTTCTTCCCAATTTAAATCTTTTTCTTTATTAAGAATTGCTCCTCTCCAACCATGTCTCCTATCATAAGACTCTAGTCCAGCTCTAAGGGAGTCTAGAGCATAAAGTTGGTAGTTTACATCAAGAGAGGATTTAATTGTAAAACCTTCTGCATACAATTTATCAAAACCATAATTATCTTTAATATTTCTTCTTATCTCCTCTGTAAAATAATTTGACTCTTCTAAAAGATTAATTTTTCTTTTTTTTAAATTTATATCTGCTTTTTTTAAATTAATTAGTTCTGTTTCATTAATAAATTTATTTTCATTTAAATTCTGCAAAACCAAATTTCTTCTAAATTTTGCTTCGTCGTAATATCTAAAAGGATTATACCTGCTAGGTGCTTTTGGCAGTGCGGCCAGCATTGCTGCTTCGGAATAATCTAATTCTTTAACTGATTTATCAAAATATTCTAAACTAGCAGCTGCAATACCATAAGTACCTTCGCCTAAATATATTTGATTCAAATACAATTCTAGGATTCTTTCTTTACTATAAGCTTTTTCAATTCTAAAAGCTAAAATTGCTTCTTTAATTTTTCTTTTTAAAGAAACTTCATTAGTTAATAAAAAATTTTTTGCAACCTGCTGCGTAATGGTTGATGCTCCTTCTAATCTTTTGTTTGTTACTATATTTTTAATATTATTGACTACAGCTCGAATTACTCCTTTGGGGTCTATTCCTGGATGACTAAAAAAATTTTGATCTTCCGCTGATAAAAAGGAATTGATTATAGTTTTAGGTATAGACTCAAAAGGTATAAATAAACGTTTTTCTAAAGCATATTCAGCAATTAAAGTTCCATCGTTTGCATAGACTCTACTAGAAATTGGTGGCTCATAATTTTCAAGCTTTTTATAATCTGGTAAACCTGATGAAAAATACCATAAAGCTGAAAAGGCTAAAAAAAAAGCTAATATAGTTAAGCTAAGAACTAATTTGATTACAATATTCAACCTTTCAAACATATACAAACTAAAGCTTTAATTTAGGCCATCTTATGGCGATACAAAACTTATAAATAGTCTTAAAGAAAAAAATTCTGTATAAAGAAATTATGAAATTTTTCAAAAGAATTCTATTAAACATTAATCCTAAAGGAAAACTATTAACATGGAAAAAAATTTATTTATTGATGCCTCGCATCCAGAAGAAACACGAGTTGTACTCAAATCTGATAATGGAGTTGAAGAATATGAGTATGAAAATAAAAATAAGCTAAACTTTAAAAACAACATTTACCTTGGAACTGTAAGCAGAGTTGAGCCATCTCTTCAGGCTGCTTTTATAAACTTTGGTAGAGTAAAGCATGGTTTTTTAGCATTTAACGATATCCAGTCTGATTACTATCAAATACCTACAGAAGATAAAGATAAACTAAAAGAAGCTGAAGAAAAAATAAGAGAAGATCTAACAAAAACTTCTTTAGAAGAAGTTAGTCAAAATTCAAATGACAATAATGAGATTGTGAACGAAAATAATATTGAAGAAAATGTTAATGAAACTACTCAATTAGATAGCAACAACTTTGAAGAAGAAAAATTAAATGCTGAAGCGCCATTGGTTGAAACTGTCCAACCTAATCAAAATGTGCGTGAAAAATTGAAAAACACTTATGGTGTTAAGAGATACAAAATACAAGAGGTAATAAAACCGGGACAAGTAATTCTTATTCAAGTAACTAAAGAAGAGAGAGGCAACAAAGGTGCAGCACTTACAACTTTTATATCGTTGGCAGGAAAATTTATGGTTTTAATGCCAAATACTGCCAAAGGAGGGGGTATATCTAGAAAAATTTTTAACTCATCTGATAGAACTAAAATTAGAAGTATTTTAAATGAAATTGAAATACCAAAAAGCATGGGTGTAATTGTCAGAACAGCTGGTGCAAATAAAACAAAAAATGAAATTGAAAAAGATTTTCAAAATACTTTAAAAACATGGGACCAAATTAAAGAAAAAGCTTTGGACTCAGATGCTCCATCATTAATTTATGAAGAGGGAGATATTATTAAAAGAGCATTAAGAGATATATATGATAATGAAACTACAAATATCTATATTGATGGAAATGACGGTTATAAAAAAGCAAAGCTTTTCATTAAAGAACTAATTCCAAATAAAGCTAAATTTTTAAAAAAACATAAAGGAAAAATTCCTTTATTTCATGAAGCAGGTATTGAAAAAGAATTAAACAATATCTTTGATCCAGTAGTAAAACTAAAATCAGGTGGATATCTTGTGATTAATCCTACTGAAGCTCTTGTGTCGATTGATATTAACTCAGGACAATCAATCAAAGCCTCTAATATTGAAAAAACCGCATTGAATACAAACTTGGAAGCAGCCGAAGAAATAGCTAAACAGATTAAACTTAGAGATCTTTCTGGTCTAATTGTAATCGATTTCATTGATATGATGAATTTTTTTAATAGAAGGCAAGTCGAAAAGAAAATGCGTGAAGTTATTAAAAAAGATAGAGCAAGAATTCAGGTCGGAAAAATAAGCACATTTGGTTTGTTAGAAATGACTAGGCAAAGACTTAGGGAAGGATCAATAAAATGGGAAACAAACCTTTCGTTAGAATCTTTTTCATTAAAAGTAGTTAAAAAAGCAGAAATGTTATCTTTCACTGATAAAGTTAAAGCTCTAGAAGTAAAAATACCTGAAAAAGTTAAACTATATATTGATGAAATTTTAAAAAAAGAAATTAAATATTTCGAAGCAAAATTTAAAATTAAAATTAATTTTATAGCAGATCCAAAATTAATTATTCCTGAATATAGTATTAATCTTTTAGACAAGAACAATAAAACTATCAATAAAATAGAAAATATTAATAAAATTGATGGTCTAATAGAAAGTAATTTTGTCAAAGAAAATACTTTGGAAGCTAAAAAACAATCTAAAAAAAATAATAAAGATCAGTCAAATAAAGAAAACAAAGGAACAAAAAAAAAGAAAAGTCTCAGAACTTTATGGGTCAGACGTAAAAAAAAGGCTGCTTAGATTAAGCCTTTTTTAGGACTACTTGCGGAGCCATATAAAACCTTTTGCATCCTAATAGCTTTATAAGATTTTCTGCCTGAAATAACTGCGTACTTAAATGACTCTGCCATTAAAATAGGTTTATTAGATAAAGCAATAGCACTATTTACTAGTACGCCGTCACAACCCATCTCCATAGCAATTGTTGCATCCGAAGGAGTTCCTATTCCAGCATCAACTATGACCGGAACTTTAGCGTTTTTAATAATTAGAGATAAATTGATTTTGTTTTGAATACCATGGCCAGACCCTATCGGTGATGCAAGTGGCATAATTGCGGATGCTCCTAAGTCTTCAAGCTTTTTTGCTAGTAGAGGATCATCAGAGCAGTAAACTAGTACTTTAAATCCTTCTTTGACTAATATTTTCGTGGCTTTAAGAGTCTCAATCATATTTGGAAAAAGATTTTTTTTATCACCTAAAACTTCTAACTTAACCATTTTCCATCCACCCATCTCTCTAGCTAATCTTAATGTTCTTAATGAGTCTTCTGCATTAAAACATCCTGCAGTATTAGGTAAATATTTAATTTTTTTTGGATTAAGATAATCAGTAAGCATTGGTTTTTTTTTATCTAAAATATTAACTCTTCGTACTGCTACAGTAACCATGTCTGCACCAGATGCTTTAACAGCCAAAGCTGTTTCTTTAAAATTTTTATACTTTCCTGTTCCTACTATGAGTCGTGATTTTATTAATTTTCCACCTATAAAAAAATTATCTTTCATAACTCTTAGCCTCCACCTATAAAATGAACTATTTCAATTTTATCTTTATCTTTTAAAAAAACTGAATTATATTTTGATTTAATAATAATCTTTCCATTCAATTCTACAGCTATCTTTTTTTCATTAATTTTAAATTTTTTTAACAATCCTAAGAGTGAAAATTTTTGATTAAGTGTATGCTTTTTACCATTTAATTGTATTTTTGCCATAATTAAGATATTTAATACACTCTGTAATTAAAAAATGAAGCATAAAATCATAATCATTAATGGTCCAAATCTAAATCTTTTAGGTGAAAGAGAGAAAGATAAATACGGTACTATTACATTAAAAAAAATTGAAGAAGAATGTAAACGAGTTGCAAAAAAAAATAGTATTAGCATAACATTTAAGCAATCTAATCTTGAAGGTAAAATTGTTGATTTTATTCAAGGAGCCAGAAAAAAATATGATGCTTTAATAATTAATGCTGGTGGCTATACCCATACATCAGTAGCAATTAGAGATGCTTTGGCTATATTAACAATACCTATTGTTGAGTTACATATTACAAATATTCATGGTAGAGAAGAATTTAGACATAAATCTCTTATAAGTAACATAGCTAAATGTATTATTTGTGGTTTTGGACCACAAGGATATATGCTAGCAATAGAAGGATTAAAAAAAATTTTAAAAAATGAAAATAGATAAAAAATTAATAAAAGAATTAGTAGATAATTTAGATGAATTTAAATTAACAGAATTAGAGTATCAAAATGGCGATACAAAAATAAAAGTTTCAAAAGCTGCAAAAGCAACTGGTCAAATAAAAACAACAGAAAGTGTAGTTTCTAACAATAAAGCAGTCCTTAATGAGTCTGAAGAAGGAATAAGAATAAAATCTCCAATTATTGGAACGGCTTATCTAGCGCCAGAGCCGGGAGCAAAACAGTTTGTGCAAGTTGGTGACAAAATAAAAAAAGGCCAAACTATTATGATAGTTGAAGCAATGAAAACAATGAATCATGTTCCTTCGACAAATGATGGAATAGTAAAAAGTATTTTGGTTAAAGATGGTCAACCCGTAGAATTTGGACAAACTCTAGTCATTCTCAAATAAATTAATGTTTAAAAAAGTCTTAATTGCTAACAGAGGAGAAATTGCTGTTAGAGTTATAAGAGCATGTAAAGAATGGGGAATTTCAACGGTTGCTGTTCATTCTGATGTGGATGCTGAGTCAATGCATGTGAGATTAGCTGATGAAAGTGTTTGCATAGGTTCACATCAACCTCAAAATAGTTACTTAAATATAGCTGCAATAATGTCAGCTGTGGACCTTACAGGCGCAGAAGCAATTCATCCTGGTTATGGCTTCTTATCTGAAAATGCTAAATTTGCTGAAGTAGTTCAAAAACATGGAATTAAATTTATTGGACCTAGTGCTGATTTAATCAGAAAAATGGGTGATAAAATTGAAGCAAAAAAAATTGCAAAAAAATATGGTCTACCTGTTATTGAAGGATCTGAAGGAGGAGTAAAATCTCTAGATGAGGCAAAAGACATTTGCAAAAAAATTGGCTTACCTGTGTTAATCAAAGCTGCTGGAGGTGGCGGTGGAAAAGGAATGAAAATAGTTGAAAAAGAATCAGATTTAGAAAACCTTTTTTTAACTGCTAAGTCTGAAGCTAAAAAATATTTTGGCAATGATGAGTTATATATTGAAAAATATTTTAAAAATCCACGTCACATTGAAGTACAAGTTTTGTCTGGAAAAAATAGAACAGTCCATCTACAAGAAAGAGATTGCTCTGTGCAAAGACGTCATCAAAAACTTATTGAAGAAACACCTAGCCCAGTTTTAAGTGAAGAAGTAAGACAAAAACTACTAACAAGCACAGTCAAAATGGTTGAACAAATAGGTTATGAAGGTGCTGGTACAATTGAATATATTTATGAAGACGGTAAATTCTATTTCTTAGAAATGAACACAAGAGTTCAAGTCGAGCATCCAGTTACAGAAGTGGTCACTGGTATTGATATAATTAAAGAACAAATATGGATAGCTTACACGGGAGATACCGCTCTTGAGCAATCAGATATAATGCCAAGAGGGCATGCTATTGAGTGCAGAATAAACGCTGAAAATCCAGCTAAAGACTTTCAGCCAAGTCCAGGAACTATTTCTGTTTGTCATCTTCCATCTGGTTTTAGAACTAGGGTTGATGGCGCAATTTTTCAAGGATGTAAGATTACTCCTTACTATGACAGTTTAATTGCTAAATTGATATGCCATGGAAGAAATAGACAAGAGGCAATTCAAAGAATGAATAGATCTTTAAATGAATTTGTTATTGAAGGAATTGATACAACGGTAGATCTACACAAAAAATTAATTTCTCATGAAAAATTTGTAAGCTCTAATTTTGATACAAATTGGCTATCTAAAGAAAAAATAATTTAAACATTTTCGCAACTAACTAACCAAAAATCATAAACAGGATGATCTAGTGGGTTAATTGTCGTGCTAGATGAAAAAGTCCAACCATTAAAAACAAACACCTTTTCATTGTTATTATCAGATAAATCTCTGATTTGAATATAAGCAGCTTGTCCGGGTTCTTTATTTGATTTTACCTCTCCACACTTCAGGGCTTTAATTTCTAAAAATCCAAATTTTTTTACCTCGCCTAAATGTAAATCAATATTTGATGTTTTAGCAGTGATTTTATCTAGAGCTACAATATTAACAGTGATTTCTTTGTTGTTTGAATCATTAATTTTTTTTTCTTTAAATTTAACATTTTCATTATTTAAAATATCTTGATCATCTAAATTCTCTTCCTCAAAACTAGGCTCAAGATTATCCAAATTAACAATAGGTGTTTCGGTGATCTTCTCTTCGCTAAAAGAATTAAAACTAATTAAAAAAAATATAAATAAAAAGAAAATTAAATTAAGATTAATTTTTCCAGGTTTCATATTTTTTTTTAACATTTGATCTTAAAATATGATTAGGCCTATAAGCGTTTGATGTGCCAGTCTGATTTTCTAAATGCGGTTTTTGCCAAGAATATGTTTTCTTATTGTTGTTTTTTGGTGGATCAATTACAGTATGATGTATCCACAAAAACCATTCAGAAGTTATTTTAGTCGCCTCAATGTTTCCGCTGTAGACTACCCACCTTTCACCTTTTTTGCTCTCATAATATTTATTTCCAATATGATCTTTTCCAACTAATTTTCCAAAAAAAATAGTTTTTAAAAATGTTCCAAACGTTTGTCTGTGCCACCAAGTAAAAATTTGTTTTAAGTTTATCATATTAGAGCTAACACAATTTTTGAGTGTATATATAAAATTATAGACACTTACTATAATTAATATATATCATAATTATTGATTCCATAAACACATGAAAAAATTTATCGTAGAAACTTATTACACTTGTACCTTTAAAACCGTTCATAGGCTTGATGAATTGAATGAGGCTGAACTTAATAAAATTGATAACCGAGAAGATGGAGAAGTGGAAGTTATTGACGTTAGGTTAAATAATAGAAAAACAAAAAAAGTTGGGGAAAAAACTAATCCAAATAATGATACTAACAAAAACTTTGAGCCAATCAGTCAAATTATTGAAAAAGATGTAATAAATAATAAAAATTTTGTAACTCCTAAAGATAATCCAATTAAGAAGAA
>Ga0255777_10004716_pt1 | contig 11153 bp, 11 predicted proteins | sample 101ome_15_FD_179975 | JGI IMG/M metagenome (GOLD analysis project Ga0255777, IMG submission 179975) | Coastal salt marsh microbial communities from the Groves Creek Marsh, Skidaway Island, Georgia - 101402AT metaG (version 2) | ecosystem: Environmental > Aquatic > Marine > Intertidal zone >...
TGGCTGAAAACCAACTTGATCACACCCCAGTCAAGCTGACTGACTGGGGACCTGCAAATTTCAAACAACTCATCTTCTGTCAAAGTTGCACTGAACTAGGACCTTGCTTGGACATCCGGTGTGTTCAAGCTAGTTTTGTAAGTTAGACAAAATATAGATTACGGAGTTGGTCATTTGGCGCAGAGAGACACCAAAAAGTCAGATGCAAGAATGGGCGGGATAGTGGCAACCGCAGTGCTGGTGGTGCTGGCCATATTAACAACAGTTGTTGTGTTGATTGCTGGCTAGCGTTGCGCCGCAACCTTGACTAGGACCAGTTGCGATCCATCAGCCTTGCAACAGCGATACCAACGCAAACGCCGACACCATCAGCCACAAAATCGTTAAACTCTCCGTAGCGGTTCACATAGGGCTGCACGAATTCGATAAAGCCACCGTATCCCAGTGCCGCGATGGCAATGACCACGGCGTATCGTTTGTTGCAATACGCGAGAGGGAACACCAAAACTGCAAAGGCTAAGAAATGATGCCACTTGTCTGATCCAGGCACGTCTATCTTTGTTGGCAAAGGTGAAAGTGTACTTATGGCGATGACCAAGGCCACGACAATGGTCAGCAATACGGAAAACCGCTTTCGCTTGAATATCTCTAGATGGGTTAACATGGATCATTCTTAATTTGCAGGTGCCTAACCAGTACTGCAATGCGCTAAGGTTATCAATGCGCCAACTGCGCATCCGTTACATACGCAGTCGGCCTATGCAATGAATACGGGGTCCTAGTTACTTATCTACGCCGAATGTTGCATTGGGCTCATAGGCAATCCCGCACCTGTCCGTCGTCAGATAATTTGGGACACGAGAGCTGTTTGAAGCATAGAGGCTCTGGTCCAGTTTGAGGTTGATTATGCAGCTTGCTTTTGATGTTGCAAGCGACGATTTTGGATTGTCTGTTTTTTGATCTTTTCCCTTTCTCTGATGATGTCTTTGTCTCGTCCGAAGTAGACATCCGCTGGTGTGACGTTGCCCAAACTTTCATGGTAACGATGGTTATTGTAATACTCGGCGAATGCCTTGATCTGCTGTTCAAGGTCGCCGGGCAGATAATAGTTTTCCAAAAGGACGCGGTTTTTCATGGTTTGGTGCCATCGCTCGATTTTACCCTGAGTTTGGGGATGGAACGGCGCACCGCGCACATGGTCCATTTTGTTTTCTTCCAACCAATCAGCCAGATCACCAGAGATATAGCATGATCCGTTATCGCTGAGCAGACGAGGCTTGTGTCGAACAACGGCCCTGCCACAGCCAGACGCCGCTAACGCCAACTCGATGGTATCCGTCACATCTTTCGCGCGCATCGTCGTGCACAGTTTCCATGAGATGATATAGCGGCTGTAATCGTCTAGGATCGTGGACAGATAATACCAACCCCAACCAATGATTTTGAAGTAGGTAAAATCCGTTTGCCACATTTGGTTGATAGCCGTCGTTTTGTCTTTGAACTCATTCGCGGCTTTAATCACCACATAATCGGGTGCCGTAATCAGATCCGCTTCCTTCAAAATGCGATAAGCAGATGATTCAGATACAAAATACCGCTTCTCATCGGTGTATTTGACCGCCAGCTCGCGTGTGCTGAGGGCTTCGTGTTCCAAGGCAAACTCGATCAGATCGTCACGGCGCGTATCGGGGATACGGTTCCAAACAGAGCCAGGCCGTGAAGGTTTATCAGAAAGCCCATCAAGGCCACTCTCAAGATATAAATCATACCAGCGATAGAAAGTCGTGCGCGCAATGCCCAGCATGTCCAGGGTTTGCTTTGTCGGCAGATGTGATCCTTCGACCGTGCGAATGATCTCAAGCTTTTCAGATGCAGGGTATCTCATTCCTCGAACTCCCCATCCCCGATTATGCTTTTTTTGAGCAGGCGGTTTTCTAAGGTCAGGTCGGCCACGCATTCCTTTAGCGCTGAAGCTTCGGAGCGCAAATCTTTGACTTCAGGGGCCGTAGCCTGACGCGCCGTGTCGCCAGAAAGCTGTCGCTTGCCAGCCTCAAGAAATTCCTTCGACCACTTGTAGTACAGGCTTTCTGCCATGCTCTCGCGACGGCACAGCGCTGCAATGCTTTCTTCGCCACGAAGTCCCGCCAAAACAATGCGGATTTTTTCCTCAGCTGAATACTTCCGCGCGGTCTTGCGGCGGATGTTTTTAACCAACTTATCTGCAGCTTCTTTGCTGCTAACGGATTTATTGCTCATCTTCACTCCATGAAGGTTACGATGAACCAGAAATCCTCCTCAATCAATTCAACAAATATGTCCCAAAGGTCCTGACGCTATACAGTCACAGTAAGAGTCATACAGTAAGGTTAACCTCTATGTAGTCAATAGACACCTAGTTAGCCACAAAGCTTCTGAGCGAGTCACACAGAGTCTCTCAGGCTATGTCTAGCTATCGAGCTATCCTAAATTACTGTGGACATAGGTAAAGCCTAACTCTTGATAGGCCAGACGAGGTGAGTTCTACTATCATATCTGTTACAATAAATAGGTACTGGTAATGGAATAGGACTACATAAGAGTAGGATAAACTAAGACAGAGTTAAGCTTATTAAGAGCAGCAACTCTATCCAAGCTACACCCACATGCTTCCCCATACTAGTAACAGTAAGGAATAACCTAAGAGTGCTGACCATATTACTGACCATTTAGTGCCGTATTGACATGAACTAAGCATACATGGTTGTAATAAAAACAGAGTGTTAGCTCAGATACGATGCCTTTATAGGGAACAGAACTCTGGCCGAGGGCACCACGTTTCCACAAAGATATCTTTTAAGCCAAGGAAACATTCGTATATCCGTTGAAAAAGGGAACCCAATTTGGGTCAAAAAGGAACTCAAAGGGGTCACAAACGGAAGTTTTGGTTTGAATGAAGAGGATGATGATAACGGTATTCCGGATCAGGATGCTGTGATTCACACGTTACCGTTTCACACCGAACGCAATGCAGGTGGCTTCCACAATCCGCGTTGATCACACGCTGCATGGGGCCGGAACTTCGAACGAAAAGTGGCTTAAACGATCACTCGGGGCGGCATAGTTTCGTGACAGCTCCAACGTCAATACAAGTGGCATGACACAAAGTGCCCAGCCGAAAGTTCCTTGTTCACTGGCACCATTTTTTTGCATTCGGGTTTGGCCATCGGACATCTTGTGTGGAACACACATCCTGATGGTGGATTCAACGGTGAAGGTAGCTCTTCTCGAAGAACAATCCTTTCTCTTTTGGCGTGTAGTTTTGGCTCTGGCACCGAAGACAACAGCGCGCGTGTATATGGATGCCTTGGGTTCGCAAACATTGCGTCCGTTGGAGCCTGCTCAACCATTTGCCCCAAATACATCACGCCCACTCGGTCCGAGATATAACGCACAACACTGATGTCATGTGCAATAAACAGATAGGTCAACCGAAGTTCCCGCTGGAGTTTCTTGAGCAGGTTGATGATTTGCGATTGGATTGAAACATCAAGGGCAGAGACGGGTTCGTCACAGACGATCAGTTTGGGATCCATCATCAAAGCGCGCGCAATCCCGATCCTTTGACGCTGCCCACCCGAAAATTCGTGTGGGTATCGGTAATAGTGATCGGTCTGAAGGCCGACCGTATTCAGGATTTTGAGAACTTTTTCGGTTCGTTCTCGAGGCGTGCCAATGTTGTGAATGTTCAACGGTTCTTCGAGGATCGCCCCAATGCGTTTTTTTGGATTGAGCGACGAATAAGGGTCCTGAAACACCATCTGCATGTCTTGCCGCAGCGTTTGCAGCGCTGTCGGGTCCATGGAAAATACGTCGGTTCCCTCAAAAATGGCCTGTCCCGCTGTGGGTTCTGTCAGGCGCAAAATGGTTCGTCCCAGCGTGCTCTTGCCACAGCCGGATTCTCCAACGATTCCAAATGTTTCGCCACGTTTCAGTTGAAAAGAAACGTCATTCACGGCTTTCACTTCTTGAACTGTGGTACCAAGCGCCCCTCTGACAGGAAAATATTTTTTGACGCCTTTGACTTCCAGCAAAGTGTGCGTTGCGGTTTCATGTCCAGGCACGGATCGCCTCACCTTTCTTGGATATTGTTTCTGCGTGCCAACACCGCGCCCTTTGTCCGGGGGCATATTGCTCCATCGGTGGCATTTTTGATCGGCAGAGATCGTCCGCAAACGGACATCTTGTTGCGAACCGGCAACCCTCTGGGATCTGATGCAGCGACGGGACCGTTCCTTCGATCACGAGCAACGGTTTGGATCGGTCGCAATCAAGTTGCGGGATCGATTTCATCAACCCTTGCGTATAGGGATGAAGCGGGCGGGTGAAGAGATTTTCTACATCCGCTTCCTCAACAACCTGACCAAGATACATTACGACGACGCGCGTGCAGACTTCGGCCACGACACCCAGATCATGTGTGATCAGGATCACGCCCATGTCGAGCTTTTGGTTCAGTTCAACGATCATGCTCATGATCTGCGCCTGAATCGTCACATCCAGCGCGGTTGTGGGTTCATCGGCGATCATGATTTTTGACTCGCAGGCCAGAGCCATGGCGATCATTACACGTTGCCGCATACCGCCAGACAGTTCGTGCGGATATTCATTTATCCGTTTCTCGGGGGCGGGAATGCCGGTCAGTCGCAACAGCTCCAAAACGCGGGCATATGCCTCTCGTTTTGAGATACTTTTGTGAATTAGGATTGCCTCGGCGATCTGATTTCCGATTGTGAACACCGGGTTCAGAGAACTAAGCGGATCCTGAAAGATCATCGAGATATCGTTGCCGCGCACCTTGTCCATTTCCGGCGGTCGAAGGCTCAGCAACTCTTTCCCTTCAAACCAGATTTCGCCTTCGTGGATGGCCTGCTTTTCATCATAAAGGCGCAAAATGGATTGTGCAGTGGCACTTTTGCCGCAGCCCGATTCCCCCACAATGCCCAAGATTTCGCCTTTGAGCAGGTCAAATGAAACGCCGTCTACTGCGGTCACTTTACCTCTTTCAGTCTTAAAGCTTGTCTTTAGTTTGTCGACTTTGAGTATCGGCTCGTTATCCATTGTCGCACTATTCATTATTTTTGGCCTTACTAACATGCGGGTCCAGCAAATCGCGCAAACCGTCGCCGAATAGGTTCAGACCAATGATCGCCAAGGTGATGGTCATGCCGGGGAAGAAAGTCATCCACCAAGCTTTGTAGATGTATGTTTTTCCATCAGACAAAATATTTCCCCAGCTTGGGGCAGGGGGTGGGATACCGGCTCCAAGGAAACTGAGCGCGGCTTCAACGATGATCGCTTCGGCGAATATGAATGTCGCCTGCACGATCAGTGACGACAGTGTGTTTGGCGCAATGTGCTGCCAAATGATCCGGCTGTCGGACGCCCCAAGTGCGCGAGTGGCCTCGACAAATGTCTGTTCCTTGAGCGCCAAGGCTTCTGACCGCACAACGCGGGCTATATAGGGTGTTGCCACAATGCTGACTGCAATCACAACGTTAGACGCCTGTCCACCCAAAGCTGCCATCAAGGCCAGCGCAAGGAGTAATCCCGGAAATGCCATGATGCCGTCCGAAAGGCGCATCAGAAGATGATCGAGCCATTTATAGTAGCTGGAATAGATGCCAACAATCAGACCTGACATACTCGCAATGATGGCAACCACAACCCCGATACCCATTGAAATGCGGGCGCCGTAAATCACCCTGGCTAGCACGTCCCGACCCAGATTATCGGTTCCGAACCAGTGGTCCGCACTGGGTGCCGCAAAACGGTTAAGGACATCCATTGTGTTTGGATCGTGTTTCATCAAAAGTGGCCCGAACAGTGCGACCAGTATCAGAAATGCGATGATGACGAACCCAACAACCAAAGACCCGTTCGTCATGATTTGACGCCAAAGTATTTTGTTCTGCTCTTTTTTGAGAGCAGATTTGACCGCATGAAGGTCGATGCTTTCTGAAGAAATAGTCATGTGTCGGTCTCTCTATTTCTTGTTATCAAGCCTGACCTGCGGATTGACTATGCCATAAAGCATGTCGACGGCCAAGTTTATGAAAACGAATGCAAATGTGACGTAAAGAACGGCGCCTTGCACGATTGCATAATCTCTGCGCATGACGCCGTTGACGATCAGTTGACCAATCCCAGGTATGGCGAAAATAGTTTCGACAATCGCTGTTCCGCCCATAAGGCCTAGGAAGCTTTGGCCAATCACGGTGAGGATTGGCAGAAACGCGTTTCTAAGTGCGTGTTTGTAAATGACCCATTTTTCTTTGACCCCTTTCGCGCGTGCGGTTTTGATGTAGTTGGCATTGAGAACTTCGAGCATCGCTGATCTCGTCATTCGCGCAATCAGGGCCGCGTGGGCCGTGCCAAGGGCGAAAGCGGGCAATAGGAGGTATTTCAGATGCTCCCACAATCCAGCGCCGAGGGGTTTGTACCCGGCCACAGGCAGCAAACGCCAAAAGACCGAGAACACAAGGATCAGAAACAGGCTGAGCAGAAAATTCGGAATGGACATTCCCAGAAGCGAGAAAGTCATAACGGATTGGTCCGTCAAAGTACCCTTGCGCCGCGCCGCAAGAATACCAAGCGGAATTGCAAGCGCGATGGCGATGATTTCAGCCAGAATGCCGAGCGAGATGGTGGGTCCGAGGTGCGAAAGTATGGCCTCCAAGACGCTATCATTCATGAAGTAAGATTCGCCGAGGTCGCCTTGAAGGGCATTAAAAAGCCAGTTGAAATACTGCTCATAAATCGGACGATCTAGCTTCAACTGCTGGCGAAGATCTTCGACTTCTTCAAGGGTTGCTTCCTGCCCGAGGATCACAAGCGCCGGATCACCTGGCGTCATTTGTAGGATTAGAAATACTATCGTCGAAACGATGAAGAGAACCGGAATCGCCGAGAGCAGTCGTTTGAGAAGATAGGTTTTCATGTCTTTTTCCTGATCTGGTTGCGGGTCAGTCTGGAAGACGAGGCAACCAAATCATGCTTTGGCCAAAGGACCGCGCGCAGGAGGTTCGCCAGCGCGCGGCAATATGAGCAAGACTAGTCCCGCCTCTTATTCAGAAACGCTAACGTTCCAAAAGATGCCTTGGTCAAACGTAGAGAAACCTTGAACCTTTTCGGAATTGAAGATTGAGTAGCCATAGGTATCGCCAATCTTGCTGATGGGCAGATATTCCCATGACCGCAAATGTGCTGCTGGCCAAAGTGCTTTTGCTTCTTCCATCGTTGCGTTCTGCATTTGGTCGACAAGTCCCAGCAATTCCGCGTCATCGGTCCAGCCGAAACTTCCCGGGTTAAAGAAGATCCACTGTGTCGGGATCGGGTTCAGCGAGAACGGCTGAAGCGCAATCTGCCAGTTTGCCGGATCATTCCTCTTCTGGGCATAGGTCGCGAAGTCATAGATCTCAACAGTGACATTCATGCCGGCCGCTTCCAGCTCGGCTTCAATAATGATTGCCGCAGATTCAAGGGCAGGGTCCGAGATTGTGAGAAGCGTGATTTCTTCGCCATTGTAGCCCGCTTCCGCCATCAAGCTCTTGGCTTTTTCAGCATCATTTTGGTTGTAGTATTCTGAACCTGCATCGGTGTACCAGTCTGTCTGCTCCGGCAGGTTGTAGCAGGAATTCAGAGCGAAAAATTCTGGGCTCGAATACGCACCGAGAAGGATTTCTGTGGGATTGACCGCAGCATTTACCGCCTGACGCATGTTCACGTCAGCAAGGACACCTTCCTTGGTGTTGAAGTTCATTTGCAGGTATCCAAGATAGTCTTTTTCGATGCCGATAGCGGGATCGCTTTCGAAACGTTCGAAGTCGTCCGTCGCCATACGAAGCGCGATATCATACTGACCACTTTGCAAACCGGCGCCGCGGGTTGCGGTGTCGCTTACAAAATGAAAATAGATATCATCCACTAGGGCTTCCTTGCGACCGGCAAAACCTGAAGTGGTTTCCGTCAATGGTTGGTAATCGTCGTTTTTTACCAAGTGGATATATTGATCCTGCTTCCATTCATCGAACTTGAATGGTCCGGTGCCGACAAACTCTTCAAGGCCTTTTTCGCCAGCGCTCTCGGCAACTTCTTTCGGCATGATTACTGCGGTGTTCCACGAAGCCAGAACGTGCAGCACGTCCACAAGTGCTTTGTTCATCGTCAGCACGAATGTGTAATCATCCGGTGCTTCGAATTTGCTGTCAGCAAAGTAGCGTTTTGCACGCGAATTCACTTGGACCCATCGGTTCATCGACGCAAGTACGTCCTCTGAGGTCATTTCCTTGCCGTTGTGGAATTTCACACCTTTACGCAATGTGAAGGTGTAGACGGTGCGATCGTCGCTGACGTCTATTATCTCGGCCAGATACGGAACCGGCTGATAATCACCATTCATGGTCACAAGCGTTTCGTAGAACGGCCTGCTCATTGAACGGGTAAACAGGTTTGTCGACCGCTGCACATCCAGCGTGCCCGGCTGGTTGTCATACGCAACGTCCAAAGTCGCCGCAGTGGCCGCACCCGCCGACAGGGCTGTCGAAGCAATGATCGCCTTGAATACGTTAAGATAATTATCTTTCATTTTAAGTTTCCTCCCTAGGTACTTTTTTGTCGCTTCGGGGTCGTTCGAAGCAATTATTTTTGTTTTTATGACGTTCTGACAACGCACTTATTTGACGAGCGTTGTCACGTCGCCGCCTTCATCTCCTCGAACAACCGGATCCTTTCGTTGATGAAAGATTCCCATGCGCTAGGATCAAAAAAGGGCTTGAAATCAAGGCGATCCTCACCGATCTTTTCCAACATCCGCATGTGGGCCGGATGTAGGGCGATTGCAATATCGACTTTTCTGTTCCGAAGTTTCAGCAGGCTATTTAGGTAATCTTCCTGATGCGATTTTGGTTGGTTGGTTTCCTCAAGGTAGCGATCCATGACAGTGCCCAATCCCACACCGCCATGCAGCCCGCAGACATAGACCTTGCCGTTCTCATCCCGGTCCTCGATGAACATCGAGGTCGTACCCGGAGTGTGTCCGGGGGAGTGAGCAGTATGGACGGTCACATTGCCTAGCGTGATGGGCTGGTTATCCGCGTAGTATTCGTCGATCTCGAAATCGGCTAGAGTGTAACCCATATTGTGGATCAAGTCTCGCCGCTCGGTCAAGAAGAGTTCATCTTCCTTGGGCATGTAGACCTTGGCCCCACTGTATTCCGCGATAGGACGAACTGCACCGATATGATCATAATGCCCATGAGTACAAAGGATCAGCTTGATGTCGTTGGGGTCAAAGCCGAGCTTCCGAATGCTTTCAAAAATGAGATAGACCTGATTGTGCATTGTTGTGTCAATCAGGATCAGGCCTTCGTCGGTGCGGATAAGATACCCTCCCACCCAGCTGTTGCCGACGTAATAGACATTCGGCGCCACGCGAAACGGGTCAATTGCAACTTCCCAAGGCCGCTCGCATCCCTGTGCCAGCAATTCTTCAGGGGTTAACCTCTTCTTTTCGATCACTTCCGCCATTTGGCTGGGCATCCTTTCATAGGTCTGTTCAGAACGGGCTTTTGCAGCCTTGGTTCTTGCCGCTCACACGCGGAAATATGAGGAGTTGTTTGATGTCAGATTTGCGGCAAGTACAGAACTTTGCAGTGGTCATTGAATAACCCCGGGGCGAGCCCAAGCCTGTCACGCGACCGCCAAACCTTCCTCCACACGGTTTGTTTCGCACGTTTGCATCAGAACTATATGGCATTCGAAAAGTGTCACAAGATCAATTTGGAATGGTCTTGACGCATAATTTTGATCAATAAATGAAGTTTTTCTAAATCTATAAGGATAAGAAAGCTATGTTTGACGGAAAACCTTATGAAAGGGTTGCGCACGTATCCCTGTGCTGCAAGCGCGGAATGGTGCATGACCGTGATGATCGATCAGGCAAATTCAGTCAGGTGCTCGGGGTGCGATCCACACCGTAATCACCGCAGAGTTCAGAGAGAACGGCGTGAAGCCGCGCGATGATTTCTGTGCGCGGCGAAACGTTTCTTTCTACGATGCCAATCTGGCGAATTACCTGAGGGGTTCCGAAGGGTAGGCGGGCGGTATTCATATCTTCGGGTTCTTGTAGGGCCACATGGGGGACAACTGATATGCCCAGACCTTGGCGGACGCAGGTGACGATCGAACCGATGGTGTCGATCTCGGCCACATCGTTTGTCACGACCCCGAGACGGGACAATTCAGTGTCGATGAGATTGGCGAGGGGTACAGCGCTGCGAAAGCGAATGTAGGGGCGTGTGTTTAACAATTCGATAGGATCGCTCGATTCCATTCCGTGTGGCATGATCAACCAAAGTGGCTCTCGCAGGAAAGGACTCCACCGCAGGGCACTTGGAAATCCCAAGTGCTCGGCGACGATTGCGGCGTCTAGTCGTCCTGCGGCTACATCTGAAATGAGTGTCGATGACAACGAAACACGCAGGCTGGGTTTCAGGTCTGGATAACGTTGGCGCATCTGCACCATCGCGCTTGGAAGTAGGTTCAGCGCACTGGAGCGTACAGATCCCAGCAGTAGCGTACCGGCGATCTGGTCGCCGCGTAAACTGGCTTTGGTGTCCTCTTCCCGCCGTAGAATATCTCGGGCCATTTCGATGACCTGAAGGCCATCTGGAGTAATGCTAGGGGGACGTGTGCCGCGGTCAAAGAGCGTGACCTGCAGTTCATCTTCTAATGCGTGAACCTGTTGGCTGACCGCCGAAGGCGTCAGGTGCACGACCTCTGCTGCCTGTGCAAACGTGCCGTGGGATTGAATCGCCAAAAGTGTCTTTAGTTGCCGGGTATCCATGATTAAATCCAGTTTTTCTAAATCTAATAACCAGAATTTGGCACTTTTGTGAAGACTTATTTCGCATTACGGTTTTCAACGAATAGGACACGCGCAGTCCGGTTTGGGAGACCGTTGTGAGATATTCGATAGACAAATTGAAGGAAAGGCGTCCAGACGCTATGAATACACACGCGATGAGTAAGACAATCCTCGTTACGGGACCTGACCTCGACCCAGGGGCGGCTCGCATAGTGGCGGAGCACGGATATCAGACTGTGCATACCCCGCC
>Ga0255777_10004724_pt1 | contig 11132 bp, 8 predicted proteins | sample 101ome_15_FD_179975 | JGI IMG/M metagenome (GOLD analysis project Ga0255777, IMG submission 179975) | Coastal salt marsh microbial communities from the Groves Creek Marsh, Skidaway Island, Georgia - 101402AT metaG (version 2) | ecosystem: Environmental > Aquatic > Marine > Intertidal zone > Salt...
CCGTTGCGGCTAACTCAGTTGCGCTGGGTACAGACACTACAGGTAACTACGTAAATGATGTTACTGCAGGTACTGGTGTTACAGTTACACACACACCTGCTGAAGGTTCTAGCCCTACTGTTGCTATTGGTCAGGCTGTGGGTACTACGGATAGTGTTACTTTCAACACAGTGACAGCAAACTTGACAGGTAATGTCACAGGTAATGTCACAGGTAACGTTACCTCTACAGGTGCTAATACTATGGCAAGCCTTACTACAACAGGTGATGTTGTCGTAGGCGGCGATCTTACTGTATCAGGTACAACAACTACAGTTAACACAGAGACAATTAACTTAGCGGATAACCAGATTGTACTTAACAGTAATGAAGCAGGTACTCCTACACAAAACGGTGGTATTGAGATTGAGCGTGGTACATCTGCTAATAAAACACTTGTATGGAATGAAACTACAGATAAGTGGACTGTAGGCAGTGAGACATTTGTAGCAGCTACTTTCGAGGGTAACTTAACAGGTGACGTAACAGGCAATGCTGATACAGCTACCACACTAGCTACAGCACGTACTATTTCACTTACAGGTGATGTGTCAGGGTCTACGTCTTTTGATGGTAGCGGCAACGTAAGCATCACAGCTACTGTAGCAGATGATAGCCATAACCATACTATCTCAAACATTGATGGCTTACAGACAGAGATTGACACTAAAGCAGAACTAGCAGGTTCAGCTTCTCAGGCATTCTCTGCAAGCACACTTAATGCAACTACTGTTGATCTAGGCGACTGGACTATTACACAAAGCGGTACAGAATTACACTTTAGCTATAATGGTTCTGTACAGTTTAAGATGACAAGCACAGGTACATTCCAAGCTAACGATGACGTAGCAGCAGAGGCGTTCTAATGGCCCTACAGAGTTCTGGTAAGATAACACTCAAAGAGATTGCTACGGAGTTTGAAGATACTGCTCCACACTCACTAAAAGAGTTTTACGGCGTTGCTTCAGAAATACCAGCAAGCGGCACAATTACCATTAAAGATTTTTATGGCGCATCCAATGCGTACAGCTTCACGATGGCAAGCGGCGACATTCAGGAGGCCGACATTCGCGCTCTTGCGGTTGCGGATGGATGGGATGAGGATGTACCACTTATTGTAACAATTAACTCTGGCACGACACTGTATTCGCGTAGCACGTCCACAGGTGGCGCAATTGTTTCTGGTAGCTTTCCTAATGGTGTTACAATTCTAAACAGCGGTGCGATTACGGGAATGGGTGGATCGGCTGGCCAAAATGGCGGCCCAGCTTTGCAGATTACAACGTCTAATAGTGTTACAGTTACCAACAACTCTGGAGCATTTATTGCTGGCGGTGGCGGTGGAGGGGCGGCATCTCAAGGCGGCGGTGGCGCAGGTCAATCTTTGCCCGGTGTATCTACTGCAAGTGTAGGCGGCCCTTATAGTTTTAGTGTGGGTTTGTCTGGTACGCTAGCCGTATTCGGCTGCTCAGAAGGTGGTAACTGTATTGTTTATGGTTCTTGTACTGCAAGCGGTTCAGGTAATAGAGGCTACGGTGCAGATCAAGGTGCGTATGCGGGGTCAGGTTCAACATCTGTAGGTTGCTGTTCTGCATCTGGCACAGGCTCTAGTGGAACTGGCTGTACATGTTCATACACAAATACATTGTGTGGTTCTGGTTCACCAAACACAGGCGGTACTGGTGGTTCTGTTCTTAGTGCTACAAGCAACGTCACTATTAGTGGTGGTGGCTGGGGTCTAGCAGGAACAGGCACAGGAGCAGGAGCTGGCGGTGCAGCTATTACAGGCACATATGCTACACTAACAAATAATGGCACAATTTACGGATCAACATAATGAGCGCAGAAGACACATTAAATGTTCAATGCTGGCAAGAGATTGATGGTGAGAGAGTAGAGATACCCTGCCCCGATAATGTGCTAGATGAAAGTACTTTCGGTATACTAGCATCGTCTGAAAAAGCCTCACAGAGAATGGGTATTTGTAAAGCATGTCCTTCCTATAAGTCTATGTTGTTTATGTGCAGCGAGTGCGGTTGTGTAATGCCAGCTAAAACAAAGCTAGATAACTCTTCTTGTCCTTTAGGTAAATGGTAAAGCTATGTCTATTAACTTGACACCAGAAGAGCTAGAAGCTATGCTTGACCGTGCAGCTAGGCGTGGTGCTAAAGAGGCACTAAAGTCGCTAGGCTTGCAAGATGATGACGCACGTAAAGACTTACATGAGATGCGTAATCTACTCGAAGCTTATCGTGATACAAAGAAAAGCATTTGGTCAACAGTAGTAAGAATATCAACAGTAGCATTGCTATCATTTATAGCTGCATCTGTGTGGATGCAAATAGGGAATAAATAATTATGGCTAAAAGATTTGCAGGGTTCACCCCAGAACAGATGGGTAAGATTGTACCTGAGATGCAAGGTATGCAAGCGGATGAACAAAAGAAGTTCTTAGCTGCTAATCCTGCTGCTGCTGCACGTGTAGGTAAGATGTTTGAGACAGCACAGAAACGTATTGGTATGGCATACGGCGGTTACATCAAAGGTTATGCCGAAGGTGGTGATACTGACGAGGAAGTAACAACTGATCCTGTAGATAACCCGGAAGGTAAGGCAGGTCAAGCTGTTGCCTCTCTTACTACAACAATGCTTGAAGACCCTAGTAAGCTTGCCTCGAAAGCAGATGTTGCAACTATTAGCGAAGAAGATAAAACAGCAGGTGAGATAGCTGCAGGAACAGGACAAGTAGGGGATGCTACTGAGGCTGCTACCACTACGGCACAACCCTCTGCTACAGTAGAAGAAGTACAAGCACCTGCAGTTACTACGTATGACCCTCTACCTGCCTCTGCGGGTGTAGAAGACATCATGAAGCGCTTAGAGGCTGCTACAGGTAAGCCCAGCGCAGAAGCTATTGTAGATGCACAGTCTATGGACCCTCAAAAGCTCTCACAGCTAGGTCTAAGTGCTGCACAGATACAACAAGCTCAACAGGTACAAGCAGCCCCTGATCGTAAGGTAGAAGCAGGTGAGATGATCTCTGGTCCTACTGTAGACATGGGACGTGTAAAAGCAGAAACTAACTTTGCTGCAGCTACAGGCACACCTTCATCTGAGGCTACTGTACAAGGCCAACTTACAGGCTTGATGGAAGACTTTGAAGGTACTACTCCACCAGCTTGGGCTGCGGGTGCTATGCGTAATGCGGCTGCACAGATGGCTGCGCGTGGGCTGTCTAGTTCTTCTATGGCAGGACAGGCTATTATTCAAGCTGCTATGGAGTCAGCTATACCTATCGCACAGGCTGATGCTCAAGCGTTCCAGCGCTTTGAGATGCAAAACCTGAGTAATCGTCAGCAAGCTGCAGTGTTTGCTGCTGAGCAACGCGCGAAGTTCTTGGGCTTAGAGTTTGACCAGGCTTTCCAGACACGTGTTTCTAACGCAGCTAAGATTAGCGATATTGCTAATATGAACTTTACTGCAGATCAACAGGTAGCTCTAGAGAACGCTAGACTAGCACAGTCTGTAGATTTAGCTAACTTGAATGCAGCTAACGCTAAAGTCTTAGCTGATGCAGCGGCTATGTCTCAAATGGATATGGCTAACTTAAATAACCGTCAGCAAGCAGCAGTACAAAATGCTAAATCTTTCTTGCAGATGGAAATGCAGAACTTGTCAAACACACAACAAACTGCTATGTTTAAGGCGCAACAAAACAGCAATGCACTACTTACAGATATAGCAGCCGAAAACGCAGCAGCACAGTTTAACGCATCTAGTGAAAACCAGACTAATCAGTTCTTTGCAGATTTGAATACACGTATTAACACCTTTAATTCAGATCAAGCTAACCAAATGGAACGCTTTAACGCTGGTGAGGCAAACGCCTTAGCACAATTCAATGCTACACAAGCTAACTTGCGAGATCAGTTTAACGCTACTAACGCTCTTGTAATTGCACAAGCTAACGCTGCATGGGCGCAGAAGATCACTACAACTGAGAATGCAGCTCAGAATGAAGCTAATCGTATGTTAGCACAAACTGAGAATCAGATGACTGCACTAGCCTATAACTCTATTATTCAGCAATACCGTGATCGTATTAGCTATGCATGGCAGACAGCAAACAATGACGCAGATCGTGCTACAAGTATTGCAACTTCTAAAATCTCTGCAGACGCAAGTAAATACGCTTCAGATGCTACTATTGCTGCCGCAAACACTAAAGCGGCATCAGATAAGTCTTCTTCTTTCTGGAATAGTGTTGGTACTTTTGCCGCTGCAGTCGTTAGCTAAGGAAAATATTATGGCTCTTTTTGATATTAATAAATACATTGAAGAACAGGGTAGCGAAGAGCCTGTTAGCTCTATCATGCGTCCTAACACACAGGCAGAAGAACCTGACACTATGATGGACTTCTATAAGAGGTTTTCTAAGGGTATTTACGATGCTTTCCCAGACAAAGAAAAGTTTAAAGAGACTTTCGTTAAACAACGTAAGACTGGTATAAACTGGGACGAAGTACGTCGCTATACACGTGAAGCGGATATGCAAGACGCTATTCAGTCTAGCATCGAGCAAGCTTTAGGTATTATACCACAGCAACAAGAAGAAGAGCCTGAGCAGCCACAAGGTCTTACACTTGTAGACGTGACTGACACAGATGAAGGTAGACTGTCTAATGAGGCTCCTCTACAAGAGCTTATGTCAGACATTACTGAAGAGAAGATCACAAGAGAAGAACTTCCCCCTGCTGCAGAAGACGCACCTGTCGCGGCAGTAGAGGCTGCAGATGATACAACTAATCAGAGTGTGTCTGAGAGTGAATCACAGGGTTTGATGTCTAGAGGGCCAAGAACTAGAGGCAAAGCAGGTGACCCTAATAAGGCACAGAAAAGCATAGAGGGTGGTGAGGTTTTTAACGCTAGAGACACACAGCGTATGCTTAATGAACTAGGTGACACTCGTGTGGCTGTAGACGGTGCATTTGGTCCAAACTCTAGGAAAGCATTAGGTAAGTATCAAGCCTCTATAGGACTACCTGCAACAGGTATTATGGATAGAGCTACTCTAGAGGCTATGAGAACTGGAACTGAAGCAGGCGATATTGAAGGTATGGATTTCCAGCAGGATACGGTGCAAGGTCGGGCATTAGCTGCTGTAGAGGAGTTAACCTTTAATCCCTACATTTTAAATAGACAAGCTCGTTTACGTAATAGTCAAGGCGAACGTACCGTAAGACATAATTCAGGCTTAACTATAGGTACAGGGTTTGACCTAGGTTCAAAAAGTAAACAATCCCTACTAGATATGGGTGTCTCTGAAGAGCTTGCTACAAAACTAGATAAAAGTGGTTGGTTAGGTGTACGCCCTTCTAATATAGTTGAGGGTGAACAGGACTACTTTAGAACTGCAGGTCATGCTGCCATGGTACGTAAGTACGAAGAGCAAGCAAACAACGGCACTTTACTAACGTTATCACCTGAAGAGATAGATGAACTTGTACAAGCTGAATATGATTACCATGAAGGTGAACTAGAGAAAGCGTATGAAGATTCAGGCTACGGTAGTTGGGACGATGTTAGTCAAAACGCTAAAATAGCACTTACTGTTGAACGTTATCACAAAGGTAATCTAGGAAGTAACTGGAGAACATACTTTGAACGTGCTAGAGACGACGATGTAAGAGGTATTACAGATTTATACCTATACAGAGACAGAAGACAAAACCCAGTACTAAGGGCTTTAGGGGTTATCTAATGTTAGGACTACCACTAGAACTCGTAACTATGCTAGGCTCCACTGTATTAGGTGGGGTCATGAGCATTTGGGGCCAGAGTATAAAAGCCCGTCAAGCTGAGCAGAAGATGCTTATGGAACGTGCTAACTTCAACGCTAAGCAAGCAGTGCTAGCGCGTGAGGCAGGTAAGAACGATAAACACTTTGCTTGGACACGAAGACTTATTGCACTCTCCGCTGTGTTCAGTATAATTGTGCTACCAAAGTTAGTCGCTGTGTTCTACCCTGAAGTAGGCGTATATGTAGGCTACACTGAAATTCAGACAGGGTTCTTTGACTTCATGTTTGGTCCAGGTGAAGAAGTCGTTAAGTGGAAGTACGCAACAGGATTTGTAATAACACCATTAGATACACACATTGTGTCAGCTATCGTAGGCTTATACTTTGGTGCAGGTTTTGCTAAGTAGGAATTACCATGAAAGAAGTTAATCTTTTTGAAGGACCAATACCCGGTCAATCACTAACAGACACACCTAAGAACGGCCCTTGGGAAAGCCCTCCTGAGATAAACGACTTAGAGGGTGCTGTAAAGTATTACATTGAGCGTATTAGTAAGCCTGAAGTACTAGACGACTTAGCTTTGTTGTTTGAACAAGGCGGTACTATTGATGACGTAACAGAAGTAATGACCACTATGGGAACCATGAAGGGTATCCACAGTGTAGACATTCAGATGTTAGCTGCTCCTATGATTGGTTCATATATCAAAGCTGCTATGACCTACTACGATATTGATGCTCCTGAAGACCTTATGGCTACTACGGATATTTCTACAGAGCGTGAGAAGATGCGCATGAAGCAGGTCTTTGAAGATGCTATCGTTAAGAGTAAACAACAAGGTGCTGACGAAGGTACAGAGTTACTTGAAGAGATGTCAGATACAGCAGAAGAGATGGCTACAGAAGAAGCACCTGTGGAAGAGCCTATGGCACCCTCACAAGGTTTGATGTCTAAGGAGATGATGTAATGGCTGGAATGGACGTACAAGCCTTTCTAACAGGTTTTCTAGGTGAGTCTGCTCGTCAGATTACTAAGCGTAAAGAAAAAGCTGAAGAAGAGATTGACTACTTTAAGCGTAATCGTGATCAGTTTATTCAAGCTGCAGAGCAACGCAAACAGTTACGTGCTAATGCAGGTACTCTAGCTAACCGTCTAAAGGACTACAACGTAAGTGATGAGATGCTAGCGGCTGCTGCTGCAGAAGGTCCAACAGGTTTGACTGACCTGCACCGCACTCTTCAGGATGCTTCACGTAAGCACGGTTTAGACTTCGTTAAAGATAACATTGGTCTATACATAGATGCATCTGTAGATAAAGCTGCGCTGGGTGAGGACTTTGATATCAACACTATCCTAGACCAAGCTTATGGTATTGGTGCTTATGAGTCTGGCGACTACAAGCCTACGCAAGAGTATGGATTCTTTGGTAAGCTATTCGGTAAGAACGCTATGGATAATGCTTACGCAGAGCTAGACAAAGAGCCTGTGTGGGATGGTATGTCTCTGTATGACCTACGCCAGTTTGCTCAGAACAAAGCGTATGCTGATGTAGGTGGTGACTCATATATCCAATACAAGTCGCCTCTCGTGTTTAGTGCAGATGATGTAAGTAGTGAACTTCTAGAGATTAACCGTATTAAGAATACTGTAGAAGAGCAAGAAGACTATGTTGCTGCCGAAGCTACAATCAAACAGGCTCAAAAGGATATCCAGAAGTATAAAAATGCAGATGGTACACCTAAGCAAGGTTTTGAGCAACAGCTTCAAGATGCTGAGAACTCTTTAGAAACAGCACTCGCTACTAAAGATCGTCTACTTAGCCAATTCCTAGACCCTTACTTGCAAGATAGAATGGATACTTATGCAGCAGATACTTACATGAAGCGTATGTCTGCTTCTATTGATAGCATCTTTGGCGTTACTGACTACGCAAGTAAGTTCTCTATGACAGACGAAGACACTGCTGCTCCTGCAGCGACAGTTACTACAGGGAAAACTGAAAAGGCAGGAAAAGGCGACGGAAAAAAACCAGAGCCTGTTTACTCTGACGATCCTGTAATAGCTAAGATTCAAAAAACTCTTAACTTAGATCAGATTGATTTTATAGTAACTGAAGACGGTCTACAGCTTGTCTTTACCCAACCTAACGGTGAGAAAAAGACATACTCTGTAGCGCAAACAAAAGAATTCTTTAGTAGGCCAAAGAATAGAGACTCTCTTGGCGAACTAACCTACGAAGCTGTGTATAAAGCTCTGGATGAAGAAGGTATAGGTAAACACGGTCTAAGCTGGTGGGAGAAAGGCTTTACTGCAGGTGCCAACGAAATGGGTGTGCCTGACATCACTGTAGAAGAACCTAATGCACAAGAGGAAGAACCTAAGAATGCAGACGGTTTGAGCTGGTGGGAGAAAGGCTTTACTGTAGGTGCTAACGAGCCTGTCGTATCAGAGCCTACTGAAGAAGATAAGCCAGCTACTATGGACGTTACTAAAGGGCCAGTAGTAGAAGAGATGACACGAGAGAATGCCCCTGCTGACATCAAAGCTGACTACAAGGAATACCTAGAAGACAATGATCTAGAAGATACACCAGAATCATTTAAGCAGTTTATTGAAGACGAACTACCTATTGTAGAAGGTTAATAGTATGGACCCCTTGTCTATTGAAGACTTTGAGCGTCAGTTCTTAGCTGATGAAAAAGATACTCCTGAAGTGGAGCAAACACGTGAAGTTATGAAAAGTGGTCCTGTTACTTTGGAAGACTTCGAGCGTAGCTTCTTGAGTACTGACCCACAAGATGATGATGACCAGACTAACTACGGCTTAGATGGTCCTCTAAAGAAGTCTGATCTAAAGAAAGGCCAGAACGTTAAAGACATCCGTGCTTACATGGTGACACGTTTTGGTGATCGCTATAAAGCAGGTGGTAAGTTTGACAACGATGCTGTCGTAGAAGACTTCTTTAATCACATGCGAGACTTTAACACTAACACTCTTAGTACTGTCACAGAAGCACGTCACATCAGTAAAGCGTCAGATGAAGCAAAGGTAGCAGCTAAGAAAGCATACCAACTATATGACGCTACTGGCAATGTCTTTGTGAATGACGGTGTGTTTGGTGCTGTGGATGGTGTCTGGGATTACATAAAAAGTGTAGCTACAGACCCTTCCAACTACTTAGGTGCTCTTACAGGCGGTGTAGCTCGTGGTACAGCCTTTGGCGTAGGCCAAGGTGCTAAGGCTGCTGTACGTGCCTCTGTGGCTCGTGCTGCTAACGAAGCTATGAAGAAGGGTGCAGGTAAAGTAGGTGCTGAAGCGGCTAAGAAAGAAGCGCGTAGAGCTGCCCTGGATAAGGCTGTAAAAGCAGGTGTTAAATCTCCTCAAGCACGTAGGTACGCTAAGAAGATGGCCCAGCGCGAGTATGACCTATTCATGCGTCGTGCTCGATTAGAAGCGCGTGAGACAGCTAAGGATAAGATTAAGCAAGATGCTATGCGTAAGTCTCTGTACTACACGGGCTTTACGGATGCAGGTATTGCTGCGTTACAAGATGCTCAAATTCAAGGTGTGTATCTGGATGTAGATGCACAAGATCAGTACAGCTATCTGCAGACAGGCTTCAGCTCTTTACTTGGTGGTGTAGGCGTAGGTGTGCAATTGCTAGGTATGAAATCTCCTGTGTCGTCTGGTATGAAGGATGCGCGTGTTGAGACTGAGATCATGGGATTGCGTGATAAGCGCCAGATTAAAGACCCTACTCAGTTTGCTAAGCTTCTAGACAGCGACGCTAAGAAAGAAATCACAGAAGATATTATGAAGAACGTCAAAGAATGGCGTGATAAAGTAGATGCAGGACGTGATCAGTTTGGCCTAGCTGCAGCAACAGACTTGACTGTGTTTAAGCGTATTATCCTAGGCTCTACAGGTAAAGGCGATAAGGATGGCCTAGTGCACCAGCTAGCTAAGCGTGGCTATAAGCTAAGCAAAGGTGAGACTATCTCTGACGCACTGTCATCTGTAACTGCTTTGATACCAGACAAAGAGCTTAAACAGATTAATGACATGCTAAAGGTTACAGGCATGTCTCTTGGTGAGGCTGCTGGTGCTAAGGAAAGCTTAGGCAACCTTGTAGCTATGGACGCTAACCGTGGCGGTACTGTGCTTAACGTAATGAGCCAAGCCTCTAAGATTATCAATGCAGGTGTTCTAGGCGGTGACGAAGCGCTGGGTAATGCAACAGCAGAGATACTAAAGAAAGAAGCTCAAGTAGTAGACCGTACTAAAATATTCGGATACGGTCAGAACTTATGGCGGCGTTTACTTGTTTCATCTCCTGCTACTACAGCTATCAACGTTGCGGGTTTCGGTCAGTACTACGTAGGCGCAACCTTAGCTGATGTTGTACAAGGTACAGCTTACACTGTAGCAGGTATGGCTATCGGTGGTAAGAAGGGTACAGAGCTGCGTCGTAAAGGTGCTGTGTACGGTGACATGTTGTCTCAGAAGTTTTCTAACTTGATGGACCCATACACTACTCATGACGCTTATATGTCATTCCTTAAAGAGAATAAGAAAGCACGTGACATCTTGTTTGAGACTGTCTCTGGTGGTGTTGAGCGTACCGGGCAACGCTACGGTGTAGATATCACTAAAGGACCAGTACGTGTAGCTGAGTCTGTAGCTAACGCTGCAAACGTAGTAGCAGGTGTACGTGCACAAGATACGTTCACTAAGTCACAAATGTTCATGGCAGAGCTAGACAAGATGGTTCGCATCAAGCACGGGCGTAGTTACATGGATGTATTACGTTCTGGTGATACTGACCTAATAGATGACGACATCGTAGGCGCAGCTATTGATACTACACTTCGGTCTGTGTTCTCTAAAGATTACACTACAGATGATCAGATGCTTGGCACTGCAGCTAAGTTTGTAGAGAAGTTTTCTAGCATCCCTGTAGTCGGAACTATCTTACCGTTTGGTCGTTTCTTTAATAACGTTATTGCGACTACTTATCAGTGGACAGGTGCAGGAGCTGTTGAGCTTACTTCCCATATTATTCGTAAAGCAAAAGGTGACAAAGATGCTTTAGCAGACATCACTATGCACCAAGCGGTTGCTCGATCTACTATAGGTATCACAGCCTTACGTTTAGCTGCTGACTACGATGAGCAACGCAGAGAGAAGGGCTTAGGCGTTTACGAAGTAGAACTTGGTACAGACATTGCTGACATGAAGAACACTTACCCATTCTCTGCTTTCCTAGTGGGTGGGCGTGTAGCTAACTTGATG
>Ga0255777_10004731_pt1 | contig 11117 bp, 10 predicted proteins | sample 101ome_15_FD_179975 | JGI IMG/M metagenome (GOLD analysis project Ga0255777, IMG submission 179975) | Coastal salt marsh microbial communities from the Groves Creek Marsh, Skidaway Island, Georgia - 101402AT metaG (version 2) | ecosystem: Environmental > Aquatic > Marine > Intertidal zone >...
ACAAGAGATTAAATCAATAGACCAAACTAAGCATGTAGACTCTTTGACTGAAAGTTTTCGGACGCGGGTTCGATTCCCGCCATCTCCACCAAATTATTTACAGACTAGAAATTTTTTCTACCGAATCTAAAACCATCGCTTATATCCACGACACCTGTTCCGCTAAAATGACCAAAGGAAGTAGCATCGATTTTCGGTGATTTAATTTCTCTCCAAAAATCTATCATATTTATAAAATTAATATCATCAATAACTAGAAGTTTAGATTTTTTTTTATTTAGTTTAGTTAAATTCTTAGCCATTATGTATTCAAAAACATCATCTTTTGGAGCGTCTAAAAAAATTAAGTCGGCTTTGTCAAGAATATCTTTATTTGATTTAAAGAAGTTATCTTGAGATAAATCTCCTATTATCTGCCTAATATTTTTATTCTTGAAGTCAGTTTTTACAAAATGACTGGGTAAATGAAGTTTATCCCAAGGAATAATATCATAAGTTGTAATATTGACTTGAGGATTTCCCTCTTGTAAAGATAATGAGCCTAGCCCTGTAAAAGTTCCAATTTCAACAATTTCTTTTGCATTAATCACCTTTACCAAAGCATTAATCAAACGATAATGCTCACCAGGAAAAATATTCAAAAATTTACTATCATGTAAATTTTTCTTGCCACAGGATAAAATATTTTTTGAGGCAGTAATAGATGCTTTTGAAAGAACTTCAACTAAATAAGATGACGTGTTCATGTCTTCTTTGGAATATATCAATGAAGGCAAATAATGTCTTATTCCCGAATTTCTCAAAACAGATCTTGATGAAATTCTATAAAGCCATCTTGCAACTTTTAATTTTAAAATATTGTTCATAAACTTACTGAAGTTACCACACGACTTCTTTTTATTGTCGAATTGCTCGATTATTAAAGCACACAATAAACTTTAATCATTAGCATGATACATCAAATTTGAATCGAAGTGCCTTGAGAGCTTATCAGCTCCGAAATTCTTTCTAATATATATACATTTATGCCTTCATCGGCAAGTTTTATCACGTAGATTAATATTTCATTTTCTATTGCATGCGCTCGGTCGTTTGCTCCACTTAATATATCTTTATAGTCAACATGATCATATATAACTTCTTTTTCACGACTATTTTTTTGACTTAACTTATAGTGCAGTCACTTTCTTGCTTCTTAAGAACTTGAAACTGCTCATCAATACTTGGCATCTTAAAACCGATTCTTCTACAAATTTTTTTATTAGATAAACTCATTTCCTTTGGCCTCTTTACTAGATTTGGTATATCTTTTAGCTTAATTTCATTAATTAAGTCACTATTAAGATTAAAACAATTAGCTAGCTTAATGCCAAATTCAAATTTAGATATGCGTTCACTACTAACTATGTTGAATATTCCTGATGCATTTAAATCAATTAACTGGTGAGTTCTTTTAGCTAGCTCATCTATTAAAATTGGGTTAAAAAAAACATCTGAAAACAAACCAACTTTTTCATTATTTCTTAATTTTTTTAAGATAATATCACTAAAAGATTGTCGATATTTTGGCCCCCAGCCAAAGAAATTAGTACGAATGATCATTGCATTTTTAGAGTACTTTAGGACTTCACTCTCTCCTAATAATTTAGTCTTAGCATAAGTATTTGCAGCTTTAGTAATAGAATCTTCAGTCGAAAATTTTTGGGCACCTAGAAATAGATGGTCAGTTGATATATTGATTAATTTAACACTTAATTGATTGCAAGCGATAGCTAAATTCTTCGCTAAATTTACGTTCAGCTCATAAGCCAAATTAGGATCAGACTCACATTCTTCTATATTAGTGAGTCCAGCAGTATGAATCACTATGTCTGGGCGATATTTGTCTAAAACATAAAAGCATTTATCTAACGAATCTATGGATTCAAAAGCTGTATTAACTCCTAAAAGAGATATTTTTCTATGGTGAAGCAACGAAGTAACGTCATAATTATTATTTATAGATATAGCCCAATTAACCGCCAGTAATCCAGATCCGCCAGTAATTAAAACCTTTTCTTTCATGCACTATATTTTGCCGATTTTGTTGATATTGGTTTTAATCCATTGTCTTAAATCATTAATACTCATCCATTCTTGATTATTATTTGATGTATAAGTGAAATTCGCATTTACCTTGATGCCCCCTTTATTGCGTTTAGGATCAGAAGACCAGTTGTAAATAGCAGGCAAAATTTTAAAGTGTTCTTTATACTCATATGTATGAGGTGCATCCTCTAGGCCAATCATCTGCTCATGGATTTTTTCACCCGGACGAATTCCAATAATTTTTTGTTCTGCTTGCTCACTCACTGCTTTAGCAATATCGGTAATTGTCATTGATGGAATTTTCTTAACATAAATCTCACCACCTTGCATATCCTCAAAGGCGTGCCATACTAACTTTACACCCTCTTCAAGACTAATCATGAATCGTGTCATATTTGGATCAGTAATTGGTAATTCTCCGGTCTCTTTTAAACCCATAAAGAATGGAATAACTGAACCTCTGGAGCCCATAACATTACCATAACGGACTATAGAGAATCTGGTTTCATGGGCTCCTGCATAAGCATTAGCAGCAACGAATAACTTATCAGCGGCAAGCTTGGTTGCACCGTAAAGATTAATTGGATCGCTAGCCTTATCAGTTGATAGCGCAACTACTTTTTTAACCCCTCGATCGATACAAGCATTAATTAGATTGGTTGCGCCATTAATATTAGTTTTAACACACTCAAATGGATTATATTCTGCTGTAGGTACTATCTTGGTAGCAGCTGCATGAAGAACATAATCAATGCCGTTTAATGAACGTGATAAATGCTCCTGATCACGTACATCGCCAATTACAAACTTAACTCTCGAGTCTCCCTCGAATTTTTGTGCCATATTCCACTGCTTCATCTCATCTCGTGAAAAGACAATTAACTCTTTAGGATTGTATTTTTCCAATGTCATTGGAATAAAATTATTACCAAATGACCCTGTTCCACCAGTGATAAGAATTTTTTTGTTTGTCAACATGCTTGATCTCTTTTTTTTAAAAATATCTATTTTTAAGTTTTTAACTACTTTTTAGCTTTTGATGGCAATCTACATATATACTCTAAGCAACACATTACTTTGCAATCAATACTTTAGTAAAACAGCAATGTTAAAGCCTCTGACCATTATATATGCGTCTCACATGGTCAGCATCTCTATCTCTCTACAAATAGTTTCGGCTTTACGAAAAAGTGTGATTTTGAATCGTTTTAGTGCATTTAGATTTTACCAATCGTTGCTTTTACAACGCTACTAAAAAAAGGAGTGGGCTTAATAGGTTATAGTGATTGTTGCTTTTGCACAAAGTCATTTTGCATATCACTAGTGTCGTTATCACTAAATGAAGAAGCGCCTACGTTATTGTTTGTAAACAATATACTGTTGCATTGATGCTGCATAAGTAGGTGCGAATAATGTCTTGCCATTAGCAAGTTCGTTGCCCAATTGTATGTAGAGCTCTTCTGCTAAATCTACGCCGTTAGTTTTCTTTTTGGTGCTTCATTCATTCTGTTAAACAGAAAAGGCAACTTGATATGTTATGTCCAGCATCCGGTAATTTATTAATGATAATTCTGCAGTGCGGAGTATCACTACCCAAAAGAAGAATGTAATTCAAATTTCTAGACTCCAATATCAAGATTGCGCTTTATCGCACGCCCCAAATCAACTAAATGTCGGAATTCTATTGGCGAAGCAGAACACGCATGATCACGTATAGTTGTATCTGATTTATCAAGAGTAAAGTGCTTTTCAATGACAGTTGCACCTCTCATTATTGCCATCAATGGAACTTCAATACCGACCGAATGATCACTGTAACCATCTAGATTAGATTCAAAAAAAGATTTCGGCATGTTTGTAAGTTTCCATGGGTAAGCTGGGTATTCGGACTTACACCAGAGATAACTGATATTTTTACTCATGCCGAATGGCGAAGCCTCTGCAGTCATACCCAATGATATAAAAGTTAGTTTACCTGTATCTACTATCTCTTGCACCAATGGCTTGTTATCAATGACTGTTCGCGATGCTATTTTAAAAGAGTCAAAATTGAATTTTTGCGCTAACGACCAAGCATCTTGAGTGATAATAGAAAAAAGTGGCTTGATATTATGGTAGCCACAACATTTAACTATCAGCTCTAACTCTTCCTCGCCCAACTGATTAATCTCACCATTTCCAGCCCTCCATCCCAATTGAAATTTTGCATAATCAGCTCCTGCAAGTGCGGCTTGCTTAATTAGCTCAAAAAACAACCCAAAGTTGCCATTATGATTTAGCCCAATCTCAGCGATAAAGATGAGTTTTTGAGATTTCATTTGCTTTTCCTTTTACTTAAAATAAAATAATTACTTATACTCAAAAGTGGCATTGATATAAAGCATTGATTTATATAGCCTTTAAAACCACTCTATAACAAGCTTCTAACAAATCCCTTCGTTTGTGCTTACGAAGGGAGCGATTGAAAGGCTCCTAAAACAGTGCATCTTTCGCTGCAACAACGTGTATCTGAGAGCAAGTATGATTGAGGTCTAATACATTTTGTAGTTCGTCTATCTTTGAACCAAGTCCATCGTATAAAAAATTAACCATTTTTAGAGAGACATTATTTGCCTCCATTTTCACCATCAGATGACGATATAAATCCATAAAGTCTGTTCCAAATCGCCACTCTCCAATCGATGAAACTCCAATTATTTGGTGCATCTTACTAATCGAATCTTCTGTAAAAAGATGAGTATGTCCGCCAGAAAGTTGGCGCGGAAAAATATCATCCGATACATTTTCTAATAATGCAGAAAGAGACATCATCGGAACCGAGTAGTAAAGGTATCTTGCTTTACTCTCCTTAAACGCATCGAAGAAACTTTGAGGCTCTCTCAAATGCTCAATTACTCCAATAGCAGATACAACATCAGCATCGGTTTTTTTGATTGCCTCAAAAAAACCATCTTCATTTTCTAAGCGTAGCGGAGAAGTTTTAATCAAACGTTCTATTTGTGAATTACCAAACTCAACCATTGTCTTGTTGACATCCAAACCAACTACCTTTATGTTGCGTAGAAGTGCTGCATATACAAAATATCCACTCCCACAACCCACATCTAAAATATTAGTAATAGAAGGCAGAGTATTTAATAAGAATTCAACTTTTGGGAGATATATTTCTTCAACCCTTTTCTCAAAATGTTCGTCAATATAGTTTGCCGAGTATTCGGCACCAGAATCTGAAATATATAAATTTTCGACAAAGGCTTTTGTATCCTCGTAAATTCCGTTCAAGTGATTGCAGTCGTCACAAAAGACATAGTTTACTCCGTGCGAGACAAAATCAACATTTGTTTGAAGACTTGCTCCACATAACTTACAGCATTCTCTTTTAGGCTGAGTTGCATAACACTTATTTTGATTTAATGCTTTATTCAGTAATTCGGCGTTTGCCGAAAAAAAATTAGACTTAGTTTTCAAATAGAACGCTGAGGACTTTGAATATTTTTTATTCATAACAATAGTCGGAAAATCAGCTAATTAGTAATTCATAAAATTTTTTTCTAGCATTATAGTAAAAAAACAAGTATTAGCAACAAAAAGCTTTGAGTTTCCAACCACTTTATAACTCGCAAACCCATATATATCATGTACTTACAAGTTATTAACTATTCCCAATCAGAATCAATCTGTTCGTATTCTTCTTCACTTAACCAAGTTTGTAGCTGACGGTTTTGCACATTTTCTCCACGCTTAAGTTTATCAGCTATTGCCTCTAATCTGTTAAGACGCTTGGTTTCTTCGGCAGTAAGTTTGCGACGTGGATTAGCTTTTTCAATTCGTTCTTGCAGCAACTTATGGAAGCTACTAGATGCCTTTTTTTGATTGTCGAGCCACTCACTCATTTTATATTGAACTTTTATCAATCAGATTTCTATGAGTGGGTCACCAATAACAGCACTGTAAATACCTAAATCTCTGCCATTTTGTTGATTGAAACTAGTTAACTCTGGCAGCCCTTTCTTGGGTGGAAAAGCTAAAAAATTTCGGCAATCAAGATCGCATCCAGGTAAAACTTCATTCACCATAAAAATTCTGTAATTGAAATCTTTAAGATAGCTAGAAATGTCATTTATATTTTCTTTTGAGATATGTTGTTCAAATGAAATCACTGGTAAGTCACGAGTTATTACTGACACAGCACCCTTCAACACCGATAGCTCAAAACCCTCTACATCGACATGAAACAATCCGATAGATAAACCTTCTTCGGCTACAATCTCGTCAATAGTGTTACTAAGAATGTAATTTTGGGTTGTAGAAACCCTGAATGAAGCGTGATCTATCGTTCCATCAAAATCTAATTTTATACCGCTTTTATCTGCACAGACGGCCTGTACAAACTTTATGTTCTCAATATTATTTACGTTCGCTAGATTTTGACCATAAGTGATATTATCACTTGAAGGATCGATAGCTATCACCTTTGCTGTGTCTGACAAATAGTGTGACCAAACAATACTGTTATCGGAGATCCAGCTGCCAATATCTATTACAGATAAATTTCTGCTTATGTATCCACTTTCGTAAAGTTCATAAATTGTTTTTCTTAACAAGACTTCGGCAAACGGACGATTTTGGTAATTGGTGTTTCTATTTACAGAAACACCTATACCTAGTATGATTTCGATAGCAGATACCTCAGGTAAGCGTACTTTGATTGAGCCCTCATTTACAAATTCAATTGTGTAATCCAAGCGCTTAAGTCTTCGATAATTATCTAAGCGATTTATGGGAGCTACAGCATGATTTTTAAGTCTTCCTAGTATTAGTAGTATTGCTTTTAGTGAACCAAAGAAACCTTTTTCAGCAAACTTCTGAAGTATCATTACTTCTTTCTCCCTTCAGCTAACGAGCCTTTGAGCATTCCAGCCCTAAAACCAAACTCTTTACAAAGACGCTTTACTTCTTTTAGAGCATTGGCACGTTCTTTCTTTTTAGCTTCAACCATCTGCGTGTAAGTTTTGCGTGACTTTTTTGTTTATTTTTGCAGCAATATATGCTGAAGTAACCTATTGTGTTTGTTAGATTTTACACACTTATGGTTACACGTTACGCAACAAAACGCAAAAGCACTTCTCAATACTACTTCGCGCACTTAAAATAATGTGCTACGAACTTAAAGGCAATGGCAATGAATAATCACACAGACAGCAAAAAGCAGACCAAAGCAATATACTCTAAAAAACATTTTCGTCATATCGCACTAGAGAGTGCGGTATGACAATACTGAAAACAAAAAATCTGGTTGAAACATACAGAGCAAAGGCAACAGCAAAAGACATAAATGAGCTTACTGGGAGAACAGGTAGACCAGATTTAACTCAGTTCGTAATCACTCAAATGTCATTAAACATACCAATCAAAAAAGATACTATTCTTGTTGATATTGGATGCGGTGACGGTTTGTTTTTAATCAGATGTGCTGAAAATGGACTTGATAGTTATTTAGGTAGGCTTATAGGTATTTTGCCGACATCCGAAGAAGTGTCTCGTGTTCGTAACCACCTTCTCCAAAATCAAAAAAGCAATAAGTATCTAATATCCATTGAACCTGGCTTAGCAGAGCAAACTAAACTGCCAAACGATTACTGCGACACTCTCGTTTGTAATAGCGTATTACACGGAGGCGGGCAAACGATTGAAAACGTGAAGTTGGCTTTGACGGAGTTTAATCGGATAACTAAAATCGGCGGAACTATTTTTATCGGAGAAATGCCAGACATCGACGAAAAGGCAAGCAAAAACTACGGCGACAGCATTACAAGTTGGCTACTTTGGGTATTAAAGAACCAAGGTTTCAAATCTTTTTTAACAAGACTAAAACAAACAATACCCGCTTTGTTTAGCAACGAGCCTTTTGTTATATCCCCAAAAAATATGTTTTATATGCCTCCAAAAGATTTCATAGCCTTGTTGAATCAGCACGGTTTTGAAGTTATCAGACATTACAAGCACAAAGAAGTTGATGAGCTAGGTAACGAATATGACTCTAAAACACGCTGGAACTATATTGGCTTAAAGAAATAACTAAACCAACTCAACTGCCGCTTTAAGCATAGCTGGGCGCAAGTCAATATTGCGTTGCGTAGTCGCCATATTGCTGTGTCCAGCTAATGCCATTAGTGTTCTCACACCAACCCCACATTCCGCTAAGTTAGTAAGTCCAGTGCGTCTGTTTTGTGTAACTAGTTAGTATTTTAAAAATGCTTTATTATTAGGGTTTATATGATAATCCACTATTCCCACTCAATAGTAGCAGGTGGTTTACCAGATATATCATATACTACTCTTGACACCCTGCTAATTTCATTGATTATTCTACAAGAAACAGTATCCAAAAAGTCATAAGGCAGCCTTGCCCATCTTGCGGTCATAAAGTCAATGGTTTCCACAGCTCTAAGAGAAATAACAAAGTCATATCGCCGCTCATCACCTGTTACGCCAACTGACTTAACTGGAAGAAAAATAGCGAATGCCTGATTAACCTGATGATATAAGTGTGCTTTATGCAACTCTTCCATAAAAATATTATCTGCAAGTCTTAAAATATCAGCATACTCTTCTTTAACACGCCCTAAAATTCTCACACCTAATCCAGGTCCTGGGAATGGGTGTCGATGTAACATTTCATATGGAATACCCAACTCAACACCAATATTCCTTACCTCGTCTTTAAAAAGATCCCTCAAGGGCTCTACAAGTTCGAATCTTAAATCTTCAGGAAGTCCACCTACATTATGATGGGATTTAATGACCTTAGCCTTACCAGTTTTTGATCCAGCAGATTCAATTACATCAGGATATATAGTTCCCTGCGCTAAAAAATTAATATCTTTAAGTTTCTTTGCTTCGTCATCGAAGACCTCAATAAAACATCTTCCAATTATTTTTCTTTTCATTTCAGGATCTGATTCTCCTGATAGGGCAGAATAGAATTTTTCTTGGGCGTTAGCTCTAATTACTTTGACGCCCATATTTTTTGAAAAAGTCTCCATCACTTGTTCACCCTCATTGAGTCTAAGAAGGCCATTATCAACAAAAATACAAGTTAACTGGTCTCCGACAGCCTTGTGAAGTAGTGCAGCAACAACTGAAGAGTCAACCCCGCCTGATAATCCCAAAAGCACTTTCTTATCGCCTAGTGTAGCTTTTAGGTTAGAAATAGTATTTTTAACAATGTTTTTAACAGTCCAATCTTTCTGACAATCACAAATATCTATAAATCTTTCTAAAATTTCTTTACCTTTAAAAGTATGTGTAACTTCTGGATGGAACTGTAAGCCAAAGAGATTTTTTTCAGTATTTTCTATTGCTGCAATCGCACAGTTTTCACTTGAGGCAACAAATCTAAAACCATCTGGGACTTTGGATACCTCAATTCCATGACTCATCCAAACATCTAAAGATTTCTCATTGCTATTTTTGACAATATGCCCAAGTAATTTGCTACCAGCATAATCAACATTAACGCTTGCAAATCCGTATTCATGTTTACTTGCTGATTTAGCATCGCCACCAAGTTGTACTGACATAGTCTGCATACCATAACAAATTCCAAGAATAGGAATATTCAGTTCAAAAACCCTTATGTCAACCCTCGCAGAGTCAGTATTAGTAACTGTATCTGGTCCGCCAGATAATATTATGCCTTTAGGATTAAATTCTTTTATGTATTCAAAATCAACATCAAATGAAACTAGCTCCGAGAAAACGCCAATTTCTCGAATTCTTCTTGCAATTAGCTGGGTGTACTGAGAACCAAAATCAAGAATTAATATTTTATCTTTCTGAATATCAGACATTGTTGAGATAGTAATTAATTTGAATGGGTAAATTATATAATCTTTAACAATTTTTAATAACTTACTTAATAATAATGAACAAAAATAAAATTCATTCGGATAATGCTCCTCAGGCTATCGGAACCTATTCTCAGGCAGTATCTATTGTTGAAGGCACAACAGTTTACCTTTCTGGTCAAATTCCACTTATTCCTTCAACTATGGAAATGATTAGTGACAATATTGATGACCAAATTAAACAAGTCTTTGAGAATCTTAAATCAGTTTGCAAAGCCTCTGGTGGGAATCTTAACGATATTGTTAAACTTAATGTATTTTTAACAGATCTGTCTAACTTCTCAAAAGTCAATGAGATTATGGCAGGCTATTTTGATGAGCCCTATCCTGCAAGAGCTGCTGTTGGCATTAAGGAACTTCCTAGAGCTGCATTAGTTGAAATGGATGCGGTAATGGTAATTAGCTAGTAAGGAAATGTCTTCTTTACAAGATCCAATTATATCGCTTCATGGAGTTGGATCAAAATCTCAAGCAAGACTAAATCAGTTAGGAATATACTCACTTGAAGATTTTCTTTATCATCTACCCACTAGATACCAAGACAAGACAAAATTTCATTCACTGGATAACTCACAGGTTACTGAAGAAATACTTATTCAGGGTGAGATATTCAAAATTGAGGAGTCTTTCTCAACCAATAAGCATTTAATTGTCTTTATAAGAAATGACTCAAAACATGAATTAGTTCTGAGATTTTTTCATTTATCATACTATCAAAAAAAACAGCTCTCGAGGGGGGATATCATTCAATGCTTTGGTGAATTGAAGCTTGGGAAATATGGATTTGAGATGCACCATCCAGAATATCGAAATATAACCAAAGGTCAAAAAACACTAATTAGTAAATCTTTCACTCCAATCTATCCTTTGACTAATGGAGTTTATCAAAACCAAATAAGGGAGTGGATTCTTGAAGTGTTTAAAATACTTAAAAAAGATTCTCTCAGAGATTATCAAGAAAATCTATTTGGTCTTCCAAAATTAGATGATGCGCTTGAAATCATCCATCAACCAGAAACAGTTACTGATATCGAGCAAATAATTCAGGAAATCCATCCTGCTATCTTGAAATTGAAGATTGATGAATTAGCTGCCAACCATTTGGAATTAAGAAGGATA
>Ga0255777_10004737_pt1 | contig 11114 bp, 2 predicted proteins | sample 101ome_15_FD_179975 | JGI IMG/M metagenome (GOLD analysis project Ga0255777, IMG submission 179975) | Coastal salt marsh microbial communities from the Groves Creek Marsh, Skidaway Island, Georgia - 101402AT metaG (version 2) | ecosystem: Environmental > Aquatic > Marine > Intertidal zone > Salt...
TTCTGTGATTTTTGCTTCGTCATAAACAAAGCCTGGAATGTTTAGATTACCTGTCCAATTGTCTGTTCTATAACCAACAACTTTGATGCGTTCTTGTCTGACACCACTTACAGTGTCATAAATTGTATCATTAAACACAGTTGAATTATCCAATAGCACAACATGTTCTACTTGAACCAAAGGCAATTTTATTAGATAGATACCTTGCTCTGTTTCAACAGGAGAAATAGCAAAGTCAATGTCGTTCTCTCTATAGATATTGGTAAAGTTAGGAGCAAGTGCTTCGCCATCACCAGTTAAAATATTGTAATTGTAAAACGGATCAAACACATCATCAACAGTGTAATATTTTTTACTAAATGTACAAGAATTTGCAATAGGCGACAACGCAAGAATTGTGCCTTCACGCCAGTTTTGTGTAACCCAGAACATGAATTCTTTTGCTACCAATTTCATATCTTCAATTTGGCCAGATGTTTGATTTACATTTTGGAAAACAAAACCTTGATCGATCAAGTAATTTTCATATCCTAACATAAAATCAACAACTTCTTGTACTGTGCCAAATATAGTACCATATGGTATTACAGTTGTTGTATCTTCAAAGCTTTTGCGAATAATTGCACTTATGCCGCCTGTGATTGGTAAATCTGCCAACTTGGAAAATTTACCAGTATCAAATGTATCAGTGCTTTCATGAGTAGCAGTTGTTCTATAATATGCACCATTGTAAAACACAATCGAACCAATTGCATATGTTTTGTTTTCATTCCAATCAACAAAGCTGTCAGTAATGCCGCCTACAGTTATAGCACTGTCATTGTTTTTTGGCTTTACAGGATTTATTACAAAGTACGGTGTTTCTTTGTCGTATCCTTTTATCAAATATCCTGCTGCTATTTTTTCTATAATTAATCCACTGATACTTGCTGTTTCTTGTACTGCACTTCGATTGAGAATAATTTTATAATTTTCTTCTGGTACAAATACGTTTGTTTTGTTTAAAGGACTTCTACTATCAAGAACCAATTTCAATTTGCTTTTATCTGCAAAGCCGCCGAGTCTAAAACTAAGTTTATTGTTTAGATTACGTATTTTTGTTTGATAATCTTCATAACTGCTTCGCTTGCTGAATTTGAGATAGTTTGCAATATAATTTACAAAACCACTTGTCAAAACAACGTTGTCGTCATCTTCCGAAAGACTTGGAAAAACCAAGTCTTCTGTGCGCAATCTTTTACCAGTGGGTGCATAAACATAATCACCTGATATGTCTTTTTGTATTCTGCTTAAATCAAAACCTATACCGATTAATTTTGTGGGTGCAAACAATATGTATTTTTTGAGCAAAGTGAATTGAAATTCGCTGCTTTTTATCCATGCAGTTTCAACTGGACTAGAATCACCAAAAGCAAAGCTACTGCGAGTTTTTGCTAGGTCAAAATTTGCAGCGATACCTGATGCCAACGGATCTAGCAATTGTCCGCTTTCGCTTACAGGAATTCTATTCATCAGCCATGGTTTTGCAAATCTTTGAACAATCACTCTAGGCTTATCAGGATAACGTATTACACCGTCACGCATGTCTTGCCATAACAGTGTGTTGTTACTAGTGTAAGGTGCAGGACCATATTGATCATCCCACCATTCTGGTTTATTGAATATGCCTAGCATTTCCCACGGATGTGTATGAGGACGATCTGTTTCGTAGTATTTTTTATATATTGCTCTCCAGTAACCGTCCAAAGGCACACCGGTCCAATCTGTCATACTGCTGTAGTTGTATGTAAATGGATTGTTGCTATCCCAAAACGTATGAGAACTATAATCAGGATTGCCAGCATTTTCTAACCATGTGGTAAAATCGCCCAACAGTAAATTGGTATCTAAGTTTTGAGCATTATTAAGTACATAATGAATATCTAACTTTTCAGTATCGTAGATATTTTTTGTATTATTATAAATTCTTTTCTCTAATTCTAGCAACAAATCATCACGATAATCATTGTATGCTTTTGTTTGACTTCCATCATGTCCTCTAACCATTTTTACCGGTCCACTTGTATAAGTGTCGTCCATATAAATTTCAGGCATTATACTTGGAAAGAGACCTAATTTTGAAGGAGTTGGAGGCACATAACAGCCATTGGTACTTTCATACTCGATAACTAAAATTTCGTCATCTTCTTGTAGTTCATTTCTAATATAAACAAATTGGTCTTCAAAAATGTAATCTTTGCCGTGAATTAATTGTACATCATTTCTATATACCAATACTGCTTGATTTGAAAGAGTGTTTAAATTAAATGTATTTTTCAGTGCAAAATAAGCTGGTCCATCAAATTCTACAGTGTGCAGTGTTGTTGTACTGCTGTTGAAAGGAATCATGTCACTGCTGAAGAAAGGAAAGCTTTTGTTTTTGTCTTTTACTATTTGTTTTAAAATTAAATCAACATGTTTTCTTGTGTCGCCGTCAAAACCTAATGTCTCAGCAACATTGATAAATTGTCTTTTGAATTGCACATATTCTGATTGTGCAAAATCAATTGATTTAAAAATGTTTGCGTCTTTGTCAACAATATGATATGCGGCTAAATTAAAAGGTCCGCTGTGTTGTAAAAATTTTGTACCATAAGAATTTACATTACCTAAATCTCTTAAATTGCTAGGACCAGGAAATGCTCCACGATATGTTCTTAAATTATCAGTGATACTTTCAACGTGTTGATTGATTTCACCTAATGTAAGAGTATTAGGACTTTCGTTTGTTGGATTGCTTTCTAGATTTTTTGGTATTTCATAAAATCCATTGGAATTCTTTGGTTGACTGCTGTAACATCTTAACACAACAAGATCATCAACTGACAAGTTTTGATTAAAAACAACAGTTGCCACATTTGTTATATTTTGTAATGTATAATCAATGTCTATATATTTTTTTATACCGTTAACATATACTTTAACATCAAGATCATTTATGCTACCACTGTTATCAAATACATCTACAGCAAAATTATTTACTTGGTTGTTGTAAGTTCTAACAACATACTGTTGCGACTCTCTATAGGTTTTTGTCCAGCCTGCAACATTTTTAAAATCTTTATTTTTGCTGTACTGTCTTAAAAAACTAACATCTGTGCTTTTTGTTGCATCTTCTAGTGTTGTAAGTTGATATTGAAATTCACCTTCGCTCAAATTAAAATCAAAAACAATATCGCCAACATTTGCAATATTTTGATATGTAAGTGCAAAACCCAATTCGCTGTCAGCAGCACCTGTGCCTACACGATAGCTGAATACTTTGTTACCTGTAAAGTTGCTGTTAGGATATACATATATATCACTAAAGCTGTTGCCTTCTTCGTCAAACAAATCAAAATGAGGTGGTTGATTTACTGTGGTTTTGCGCTGCGACTTGCTCCAAGCACCGTTTTCGTAATGGAACATATCACCTGCATTTTCGTCACCTTGTAAAGAAAGAACACTATCGCCATCTGCTGGATCTGTATCATTTGTTTCAATTAACGCAATTTGTCTTGTTTTTTCTTCACCTACACCACCAAAATCGTGAAACTTAACTTGATATATTTTACCAGCAACCAGTGGATCGGTATCAGCTGTAAATAAAATTCTCATACCATCTGTGAGTTCTACATTATCAATAATATAGCCGCCTTTGCCTTCAATGGTACTGAAAACGTCTTTGGTGTAAGTATCAACAAGATTCACATTGGCTTTTGCAACAGTACCATTGTTGTGTAATTTTAATCCTGCTTCAAATTCAATAATAGGACGCTTGGCTCTAAAGTCTTGATTGAATTCAGGAGCAACACCTGCTGCATCTGCACTTGCTTGAATAACATCTTTGTGGAACCAACGATTGTATCTACTCCACGGATTTCTATCTGGACTGCTGCGATTAATTGTTATGTAATCTTTTGTGCCAGGAAAACTTGCTGCATCTTCCCACGGAAATTTATCAAATCCTGTTCCGTCAAACGGAATAGGTTCTATATTTGTAAAAACAGCAGGAACTTCTAAATCTTGTTCGTTGATAAGTTGTATTGCTGTACCTACACCTTCTACATAATAATATCCATCATTGTATTGTGCAGGAGTAGCATCACCTTGGAAATACACTTTCATACCATTGGATAATTTTACACCATTGCTGCTTGTGTATGTTTTCTTTCCAATAATTTCTGCTTCTACATCAATTTCACTGTTTTCATCGATATAATATAGATTTACTAGTCCGCTTGTGTTTATATCACGTTGGTTGATGTAGTAGATATTTTCAGGTGCATCCAATGGTGGTACAAATTCAATAACACCAACATCAATGTACTCTGCATCTGTTTCAACTAAATCACCTGCGTCATTGTAAACATATTTTGTTACACCTTCTGTAAACAACACACTGTTGTTTTCTTGGTCAACACCTAACAGTGGATCATTGTCATCAAAGTCTCTAGTTGTTGCAAGAGCAAATGGATAACCAGGTGCATTTATTTCAAATCTATATGTTTGTTCTTTGAATAATTTCAGTGTTGGATTTCTTGTTAAACCATTTGGTGTTAACAAATAAGCAACGTTGTTGTCATCTGTAACTGTTTCTACTGTGTATGTGCTAACAATATCTTTGCTTTGTCCTGAGATTCCGATTGGTGCAGGACCCATAGGTAACCAGTAATACTCGCGGAAGTTAGCAAACTTATCCCAATCAATATGTGGGGTCCAGCTGTAACTTTGTTGACTGTTTAGCAGGCTTTGATTGCCCACAGTTACGTTTAAACTGTTTTGTAACTGTCCTAAATAATCAGTATAATTTGCATAAAAATCAACATTGCCCAATTCGTCTTCATAAACAACACTTGGTTCAAATTGATAATTTTCTCTGTCTGCACTAACATCTGACAAATATGTATCAGTAGCAGTTGTTGCTTTTGCATAACGTCTTCCTACAAAAGCGTTGACTTTTTCAACAACACCTTCGTTGATAAATTGATCAACTGTGCTTTGTAAGAATTTTTTATTTGTAGACGTTCTAAAATACTTTGGCAAAAAATTACTAGACTTGCGTTCTGGTTCGCCGCCAGCAGGTAGAGGAAAATCTTGTTGATCCTTATCATATGCCATTAATTATATCCTTCACTTTGAGAATTGCCTGTGGAAATATTATATGTTTCACTTGTTATAACTTCACCTGTGCTAGAAACACTGGTAACAACATTTCCTTCTGATTTAAGTCTTTCTGCTGTGATAGCAGTAATAATTTCAACGTCTGCAACTGTTGCTCCACTGATCAGGATTTCATTGCTTTCTGATTTCAATTCAAACAAGCTGCCAAAACTGTTGTTTGCACTGTCTGGAACAAGAACAATGCTTACCAAATCAGGTGCTAGTTGTTTCATTATGTAAGCACTAAGCTCACTCCAATAAAATGTTTCGCCAAAGTCCCAGTTGTCTAGGCTAAAATATTGGTTTATAGCATCGACTACACCGGCTTTTAATTCGTTGTCATTGATTACTCTGTTTTTGTTTTTTACAATTTTAAGTGTTGCTTGCAAATCTGTTTCTGCCTTATCGCCAAATAGCACTTTGTATTTTACAGGATGATAAATTATTTCATCACTGATACTTTTGATTGCATTGATTGCTTTGCCGTAATTTCTATACAATTGATCACTGCTTGCTGGCAGTGGTTTTTGAGCAACTGTGCCTGCTAGATACTGTCTAAAGCTAACATCGTATTGTCTTGTCAACAAATAAGTGTCAATAATGTTGCTGCTGCTAGGATCGATTCTTGAATTTTCATCACTTGCATGTACATATTGGAATTTTATACCGCTTCTGCCTGTGTATGCACGATAGTTGAAAATCTTTGTTCTAGTTCTAGTAGCTGTTGTAATTTGATAAAAACTGTCAGTTGCAATTACATAGTAAACTGGATTTCCTGGTGTTTGAACTGTTGCTTGATTTTCTTCTTGAACAACTATGATATTTTCAGCATCTTGGTCTACCCATTTGTAGTATTCTGTATCATATTCTGTGAACAATTTTGTAAACACATATTTTGTTGTTACATCTGTGTCTGGTACAACAATGTTTTCAAATAGATCTGGATCATCAACTACACCATCGTCGTCGCTATCAAAAAACACAACTTCAACTTTTTTGCTGTTTACATATCCAATCTCGTCTCTAAACTCTTTGCTTACTGCCCAAGAAAAATCGTTTAACAAAGGTGATGCACTATTTGCACTTGCAAAGTCATTATTGATGTTTAAAACACTGATTCTATCTCTAACAATTTGTCCAGTTTTACTGTCGTAAATTTTCTTGTTACTATCAAAGTAAAAACGTATTTCGCTATTGCTCTCAAATACATAACGAGTGGTTCTCGAAGTAATTGTATAATCGACACCATTTGTTTCAAATAGCAATAACCAACTTCTATCCAATTGTTGTCCTGTGTTGTCACCTGCTAAACCTACATTAAAGCTGTCTTTCAAATTAACGTTGTCTTGTGTAACAATAAGCCACTCACGTTCTTCTCTGTCGTAACGCAAACCAAAAGTTCTATATGCAAATACCTGCTCAACAATATCCGATTTAACAACTGTTAGTATGTCTCTTTTGAACTTTAATTTTACACTGGATAGTAATGCACCAGTTGGAACAACATCATTGAAAACAACTGGTCCTAATCCAGTAACTTCATCAACATCCTGTCCGGTACCCAATACTGAAATAACCTTTGTCCAAATGTAAGATTTATCTCCTAGTTGTGTAGGTTCTCTATTTTGTAAGGTATTGTTTTTGTCAAAACACTTGCCTGTTGGAGCAACAAATTTAGCCATTGCTCCTGGTTCAAAAAATCTCAGTGGACCTTCTGTTGAACTAGCAACTGCATATGTTGCTGGGTCATCTAATGCAATATCACTGTAATCTGTGATAAATCCGGTGCTGCGATTTGTTTCACTGGTGCTTTGATACCATGCTAAATTTAAATCTAAATAATTTTGATCTAAATAATTATCATAATAAAAATTACGCAGATTGTTATCATCTAAAATATCTGTTACAGTGGTTTCAATTACTGCTCTAATATCATTTTTTGTAACAAAATTAAAGTTGTATCTTTCGTCTTTTTGTTCTTTATACAATACACCGTCTGTGCCAAACAAATTGGTTGTGCTGTATTTGCCTGTACTGTCACGCAAATCATAATATCTGTTGATGCCACTGCTGGTTCTGTTAACAGCTTTTGCTTTGATAATATCTTGACTGATTCCTAATGGACCTACATTATAATCTTCGCCTGTGATTAAACGGTTTTGAGTGTAGTATGTGCTAGGTGCATTGGTTTTGATGCTTTCAGTTGTTTCACTGCTGCTGGCATTTGCTACAGCACTGCGCAAACTCAGTTGAAGTGTAAGTGTTTCTGTTTTGCCAATTGCACTGGTGTACACAATGTTAACTTTAATATTTTGCAGATTGTTTGCAGTAATTGTATAATCAGCATTTGCACTTTGTCTATAATATGCTCTAAATGATCCGCTGGGTAATTCACCAAATACACCATCGCTGAATATCAAGCTTACCCTGTCGTCTGTTCTAGTTAGTACACTGAAAATGTTTCTTATATTTTTTGAAATACTATTGTAGATAATGTTGTTGCCTTCTACGGCATCTACTTTTGTCCATTCGTCTGTTTGATTTCCGTTAGCATCTGTGCTAAACAACCAAACATCACTGGCATTGATATTGCCTGCATCTAAGTCTATTTTTTGGTTAGGCACAGGCAAGTTGATTGTGAATTCGCCTTTTTGCAAACTACCTTGTCTAAAGTGCATAAAGAACCCAGTGTTGCTGCTGCTTGCACCTTGGCCATTGTCTCTGTACAGCAACCCAACTTGGTTACCTGGCATTGGTGGTTCTTCAACAATTTCGCCATCTGCAATATCAGTGCTAACAATCTCAAAATCTAAACTTCTGCCATTGACTGATTTTTTAAATGCAAACACAGGAAACTGATTTGCATTGTTGTTGAACTTGTATTTTTCTGTAGGAATGCCATCGATTACTTCACTTTTGCGAGGAGTGCCAAATCTGTTTTGTTGTGTTAATGAAGCATTCATAATTTTAATAAATTGTTCATACCAGTTGCTGTTAACACTGTCATTCCATTTTACAACTTTTGCTGCTAGGTTTGTACCGTTGCTGTCTCTAACATTTTCACTGGTTTGCACACTGACAATTTTAAGCAAACCGTTTGCAGGTTGGTTACGTGTTGGATTGTAACTGATTAATCTTGCAAGACGTAGTACACTTTCTCTACGTTCTGCCAATTCAAGGAAGTTCTCTCTAGCATTTAAGTCAGTGCGGAAACTGATGTTTTGACCTAAAAATGCAATCAAGTCAATCAATGCAAGATATTCACTGCTTTCAATGTAGTCGTTAAAATCTTCTGGATAATTTTGTCGTATGTAATTGATCATTGTACGACGAAGATTGTCAAAGTCGTAACTTTTGAAATCAGCGTACTTGAAACTTTGGTATACTGTCTGCCAGTCTTCGGCTAACAATAATTTATTTTGTCTATCTGTTGCAGACATTCGCACTTCCTCTACTAATGTAATATTTATGAAAAAAATAAAGTGCGTAGATTAAATGATGCCGTTATCTCTATCAAAATTTAAACGCAGTTGTTCACTGATATTGTATTCCAAATATGTTAATGTACAATAAATTTGTATGCCATTTTCGTAACTATCTACCACAATATCTTCTGCTTGCACTCTTGGATCATAGTTGATGATCATGTTAACATTTTGCACAATAGCTTCACGCAAACTTGCTGTGAGTGGCTCAAAAAGCACATCCCAAATAATTGTTCCAAATTCAGGATTTTCTAATTTTTCGCCTAATCTAATATGAAAATGATTAACTAAATCTTGTTTGATTAAATCAATGTTTTGCAACTTGAAATCTTTACTGTTTGGATTTACCGTACTAATACCTTTGTAACTTTTGTCAACAATAGGATTAGCATTAGTTCTAGGAGAACTAATTTTCAAGTTTTTGTAAAGATTTTTTTCTAATGTGCTCATATTGTATTTAACCTTATCTCAATCGCCACTTTGTACTACCATTTGGTTGATAAGGTGTAAGTGTTACGCCGTATCTCGATTTAATACTAGAAGCTTTTCTCTGTGCAGATTTTAGATTTCTATAGAAGCTGCCTTTTGCTGCGTTGATAGCAGATTCACGTGCAACTGCCGATGAAGTAGATCCGCCTTTAGTCTCTGTTACGCCGCCACCCGATTCTGTTACTGTTGTGTTAACAACTCTCTGCGAATTGCCATTTTTGGTACTAAATGCACCGCCTCCATAAAACGCTGCGTCTTCTTCTGCTTGTTTTCTTCTCTTTTCTTCTGCTGCGGCTTTTCTTCTTGCCCTATCTGCCTCGTCTTTTGCTTTACGTTCTTCCGGAGTCAATCTTTTAGGAATTTCAATTGCATCATATTCTTCATCTGACAGTCCGTCATCGTTATTAAAGAAAGCATCTTGATCTCTTTGTATTCTATCATTGTTTAATTTTGTTTTGACTGCTGCTGTTTCTGCTGGTGTAGCATCTGGTGGCAAAGTAACGGTTCCGTCATCATTAAATGTTGCTCTAGCAAGATTAGGATCACTTTCTGGTGTTGCGCCTTTGCTGTCTAATCTACTGCTTGGTGTACCAGTAGGACCAATTGCACTTTCTTTTGGTTCAAATGTTGGGTCGCCAATTTGATCTCCTCGTGGATCTAAAGATTCACTAGTAGTGTCTTCAATTGGCTGTGCTGGAGCTTCCCAATTTCTACGAATATGTGTTACATAAAAGTCGCCGTCTTTTAAACTAAAAGGAAAATTACTTAATTTAACAGTGCCACTTTGATTACCACCTAAAATTGTTACACTTTTTGCACCTTTGTTGTATTTCCAAAAAAAGCCAATATGTTTAGCACCTGTTTTGCTATTGAATATAACAATATCGCCTCGTCTGGCACGTAAATTTTTAATGTTTGTGTGATTTACTCTTTCACCATAAGTGTAATATGCTTGTGCACTGGTAGATACAACTATAGGTAATCCAGCTTTGCTTAATACCCAATTAACAAATGCAGTATGCCAAGCATATTCTCCTTCTGTGCCGTCTTTTGTTAAATCTGGTTTGCCACTGATTCTGTATGCTTCCATTATCAAGGGATTGCTGTTAGGAGGTGGTTTTGGTATTTGATTTCTGCCTCTAGGATCATTTACATCTTCAGGTGGAATGTTTGCTTTTTCACTGGGTTTCATTCCATCGTTGTCGCCTGATTTTACAGTCCAATCTTGTGTTAATGTGTTTTCTAAAACCTTAATCAATTTGCCATATGTGTCAGGTGCTTCAGGTGGAGGACCGCCTTCTTCTGCTTCTGGAGTAACTGTTGCTGTTTGTTTTACTGGTGCTCCACTGGGTGTGCTACGTGATCCACTGTATCCAAATCCTGCGTCAGATCCAGATAATTCTTGCAGTGCAGGTATTTGTGGAAACTTTCTTGCCACAGGACCAAACAAAGCCAAAGATTGATCTACAACATCAGTTATTGCACCTTCTGCTTCTTTAGCTAGTGTATTCAAAGGCAGAGTTCCAATGCTGTTTACAACTTGTCCTAAATTGATATTCTTAATCAATGCTGTAGGATCAAATTTAAATAGGCCATTTAAATCTGTAATATTATCCAACAAATTGCCACTTGTCAATAAAGAAGTTGTTTGTTGTAAACTAGATCCAATTGTTTTTGACAAATCAGTTAAATTGCTCAAACTGGTTCCAGCAGCAAAATCTACAGCGTTGGCAATATCTCCTAATGCACCTGCGGCGCTAGGCACAATACTGCCTGCTAAATCTGTAGCACCTGCAACAATATTTTCCAATCCTGGAATATTTCCTGGATTTAATACCGGACCTACTGCACCGGATATTGTAGCAGCAGCCGACGATGCACTAGGAGGCAATGAAGTGCTTATATCATTTAAGCGTGAACTGATTTCCTGTGTTCTTGTTAGTGATAAATTTCCAGCAG
>Ga0255777_10004765_pt1 | contig 11077 bp, 7 predicted proteins | sample 101ome_15_FD_179975 | JGI IMG/M metagenome (GOLD analysis project Ga0255777, IMG submission 179975) | Coastal salt marsh microbial communities from the Groves Creek Marsh, Skidaway Island, Georgia - 101402AT metaG (version 2) | ecosystem: Environmental > Aquatic > Marine > Intertidal zone > Salt...
CTCAGCAATTAAGCGTAACTAGCTCTTCACCCAAAAATACACGCAAAAGCGCTTACAAGAAATACTTGGCATCGAGCCGCAAGCCGCACCTTTGGGCACTAATAAACACCAGACCATCTGGCAATGCCCTGACTGAGCAGGCTGAACCCCACCACTACCGCCATTAAAATAATTATCAGTAAAAGAGGCCGAAAAGGCCGGCGCTCGGTGGCGTTGACACCACGCGCTAAAAAGCCGTCGACGCGCGCTTGGTCTACTCGGGAGAGCTTTTGCGGCTCGGAAGCCGATCCGTCATCGCTGGGCTGCTGCATTTTTTGTTAAGCGTTCTGATGAGAGGGGCACTCTAAAGCTTACCGCTTGAGAGGCCAAGCCGCTGCCAGATAACTTGTTGGCCGCGCTCGCCAATGATCAGTCTCCCGGTGCTCATGATGTTCCCGTCTTTTGAAAAACAAGGATGATAGATAACGATCGGCAAACCTATAGCCCCTGCATAGCGCTCATCTTATCCCTTGCCGAGCAAGCAAACAGTGATGCTTATGCGATTTCAGCAGCGACTTAATCAGGCACTCACCAGCACCGCCAATCTGGTGCACTGGCTTAACCCCCCCTGCTGCCTGCTGTGCGAGCAAATCCATAATCTGCGGCAGGCCATCTGTCTTCACTGCGAGCAAGCGCTACCCCGAAATGAGCTGGCTTGTGGTCAGTGTGGGTTACCACTGGGGGCTGAGACCCACCTGCCCCCGCGGCACACATTGCGCTCTGATGGATGCAACGGCTGCCTGCGCAGTCCACCTTACTTTAAACAGACACTGGCGCCCTTTCTGATGCGCGGGCGAATGCGGGAACTGATCCACCTTTGGAAGTTTCAAGGCCAGTCTAGACTCACGCCACTGCTGGGAGCGCTCTTTGCCTCGGCAGTCTCTCATGAACGCTTACAGTCAATCCCAGATTCCGCGGTGTTGGTGCCTGTGCCCACCCAGTGGTATCGGCAAGCTCATCGCGGTTTTGATCACACTTGGTTACTGGCCACAGCGCTGCGGTGGCAACTCCGCAATAAACCTGAGGTCCAATACTGGTTGCGTAATACCCGTTACCGCAAACCTCAACATCAGCGTAATCGCCGGACCCGCATACAAGCCACTACTCACCGTTTTGTGGCGCATCCCCGTGTCGCGGGTCGGCACATCATTTTGATCGATGACGTGATGACCACGGGTGCCACTGCGCGCGCGGCGGCTACCAGTTGCGCCGAGGGTGGCGCTCGCTCGATCACCGTCTGGTGCCTGACCAGAACACCCTTAGCAGAGAACAACGCGACAGACGCGTTAAGATAGTCCTCTTTATTCGCGGGCAGTCTGATGACACACCCCTTCGACGACTTGACACCAGACCGGGTAGTGAGCTGCGTTGAGGCCATCGGTCTACGCTGTGATCTCAGGCTGCTTGCTCTCAACAGCTATGAGAATCGGGTGTATCAAGTGGGCCTTGACGATGCCGACCCGATTATTGTGAAGTTCTATCGGCCCGGTCGCTGGACCCACGCGCAAATCCAAGAAGAGCACACTTTTACTCAAGAGCTCGCATCAAACGGCTTGTCCGTGGTCGCGCCTGTGGAAATCGGCGGAAAAACCTTGCATGACGCAGATGGTTTTTTAATTGCGGCTTTTCCCCGCCGCGGTGGCCACGCACCCGAACTCGACAACTTTGATCATTTACTGGGCTTAGGGCGAACGTTGGGCAGACTTCACGGCGTGGGCAGAGCGGGGCGATTTATGTCTCGCATTCACTATTCGCTTGAGCGTTGGCTCATTGAACCCATCGACTATCTGGCCCAACACTGGGTACCCCAAGAGCTACGTCCGGCTTGGGATAGCCTCGGCAAAGATCTCATCGACCGAGCAAGGGGTTTGATGTCGGACTATGAGCCCGATGACGGCATCCGCCTGCACGGAGACTGTCACGTAGGCAACATTCTATGGCGAGACGACACGCCTCACTTTGTCGACCTGGACGACTGCGTCACCGGACCCGCGATTCAGGACCTCTGGATGTTTTTGTCGGGAGACCGACATCAACGGGAGCAGCAGCTGTCCGAGTTGATCGCCGGCTACGAGGACTTTAACGATTTTGATACCCGTGAAATCAAATGGATCGAGGCGCTTCGCACTGCGCGGATGGTGTATTACAGCGCGTGGTTAGCACGACGCTGGGATGACCCCGCCTTTCCTGCTGCATTTCCGTGGTTTGGACAGGCGCGATATTGGTCTGATCAGGTTTTGGCGTTGCGCGAACAGCTGGCCTTGATGGAGGAGCCGCCGCTTCGGCTGTTATAGGTTAACCACCTCTGCGAGCGCCGGGAAACACCAGCGACCATAACCAGAACCAGAATCCATTTTTGGACAGTACATAACGGTCCAGCTCCCGAAATTGCGCCGCGGTTTTATCGGGATCAGCATAGAGATCGGCCCGAGTGTAACGAGGTTCATCCGGGTCTAACGTTTTAACCGCCCGGGCCGGGTTACCCGCTACTACCGTATTGGCCGGAACATCCTGGGTGACCACTGCCCCCGCGGCAACGACGCTGTTGTCTCCTATGGTGACGCCTTTCAACACCGTGGCATGATCACCCACCCAGACGTTATGACCGAGATAAACCGGCGTTGCCTGCTCTGCGCGATTGATCCGGTCATAGAGACCATGCCAGTCGGAATCGGTAATGTAAGCACCATTGGCCAACATGCACCCGTCTCCCAGCACGATTTCGTCACTGGCGCTGATGCGTGATCCGGGGCTCATCAGGCAGGCGGCCCCCAACGTAATGCGTCCCTGCCCCACCTCCCGCCCCCAAACACCAATCTGCACCCGCTGGCTGGCAGTATTAATTGCGGTAAAAGAGTGCCCTATCGAGATGTTGGGTCCTGAAATGTCGATGTACCAGGGTGACATGATCGTCGCATGCCGACCCAAGTGGGCGCAGCGGGGCCGAATAAACCAGTGAATCCAGGCAGCACGAAAAGCCAAGTAAGCTTGCTTTACCCAAAACGGACGTAAGTCCTCTCTCATAAACGTGCTGCCTTCATTTGTTCTTTGCGCCTCGGGGTATGATGGCAAGGTGACTATGACCACGCAAACAACCCGCGAAAAAAAGCCGCGTAACGGGATCTTCTCGGATCAACAAAACCCCCACCCGGATCTTCTCTCGGTGGTGAGACATCATCGCGCGCATCCCTGGCGTAAACCGTGCCCTGAACACACCCTCGCGGCGTTTGATGTCCTGCAGAACACGCTGCGGGAACAGCCGCGCTCGCTGGTGCTCGATTCCTTTTGTGGCACTGGGATGAGTACCGCTTTGCTGGCACACCACTACCCTGATAGCTGGGTGGTAGGCATCGATCAGTCGGCCCATCGCCTGATCAGGCATCAAAAAGCACCGTGCAATAACTACCTCCTGCTGCGTGCCGAGGCGGAGTCTTTTTGGGGCTGTCTGGCCGAGGCCAACATTCAACTCCGCGCGCACTGGATGCTCTACCCGAACCCGTGGCCAAAAGCGTCCCAGCTTAAACGCCGCGTTCACGGCCATGGGGCTTTCCCGCTGTTGGCCAAGCTAGGCGGTTCGCTTGAACTGCGAACCAATTGGGACATCTTCGCCGCAGAGTTCGCGCAGGCAGCGGGTGAAATCGGGCTGTGGGGTGCCTGTGAAGCCTTTACTCCCAAACCGGCTCTGAGCCTTTTTGAAAAGAAATACCAAGAGCGGGGTCATACACTGTGGCGTTTTCGGGGGGAATTCTCCCGCTAGCGCTTTGCAGAGGCCTGCGATACCCTGCGCGGCCAGCTAGGCGACATCCCGGTCAGTGAAGGGGATCAACCATGACAGCAACCCAGCGCGAAGGCATCGAGCAGATGCGCAATGGCGACCCCATTTGGGAACGCATCCGCAACGAAACCCGCGAGGCCGCCAACGCCGAACCCATTTTGGCGAGCTTTTTACACGCCACCATTCTCAATCACGACGAATTGGAGTGCGCGCTCAGTTTTCATCTGGCGAACTTACTCGATAGCCCTTCGGCTCCCGCCATGATGCTCCGGGAGGTCATCCTCGAGGCGCTGCGGGACGATGGCGGAATCCGCTGTGCAATCAGAGACGATCTCAACGCCATCCTTGACCGCGACTCTGCCTGCCACAACCTCTACATTCCCTTTCTGTATTTCAAAGGCTTTCAGGCTCTGCAGATTCATCGCGTCGGGCATTGGTTGTGGGAACACGAGCGGCAGCCCTTGGCGCATTTCTTACAGAGCCAGATGGCGAGGCAGTTTGCGATCGACATTCATCCAGCCGCGCGCTTTGGCCACGGCATTATGCTCGACCACGCCACCGGTTTGGTGGTCGGGGAAACCGCGGTAGTGGGTAATCGCGTGTCGATCCTGCAATCAGTGACCCTCGGCGGGACAGGTAAAGAGGACGGAGATCGTCATCCAAAGATCGGAGACGGAGTGCTGATCAGTGCCGGCGCCAAGATTCTGGGCAATATTCATGTTGGTGAGGGCGCCAAAGTAGGAGCCGGCTCGGTGGTGCTGCAAGACGTTCCCGCACATACCACCGTGGCGGGCGTCCCTGCGAGAGTGGTCGGTCGACCGACCTCCAGTTCACCTGCACTCGATATGGATCACGCCATTCCCGAGTCTCAGTGGTAGGCGGGAGACAACTCCGTCACCGCGTTGACCATCGCCGCCACGTGCTCGGGATCAATCCCGGGTGTGACGCCGTGGCCCAGATTGAACACATGACCAGTCCCCTCGCCATACCTTTCCAGAATTTGCGCAACCTCCGTGCGAATCCTGTCGGGAGAAGCATTCAGTAAGGTCGGATCCATATTGCCCTGTAAGCTCACCTTGTGACCCACTCTGGAACGGGCCACACCAATATCCGTCGTCCAGTCGAGTCCTACGGCATCGGCGCCACAATCGGCAATCGCCTCCAACCATTGTCCGCCGCCCTTGGTAAATACGATCACCGGCACTCGCCGACCCTCGGCTTCTCGAGGCAGTTGCTCAATGATCTCGGTCATGTAGCGCAGGGAAAACTCGCGATAGGCGTCATGACTCAGCGATCCGCCCCAGGTATCGAAAATCTGTAGTGCCTGAGCGCCATGGCGCACCTGCTCGGCAAGATAGACCGCCACTGACTTCGCCAGTTTGGACAGCAGCTGATGCATCACCGCCGGCTCGTTGAACGCCAGCGACTTCACCTTGGCAAAATCTTTGCTCGAGCCACCCTCTACCATGTAAGTCGCCAGGGTCCAGGGGCTACCGGCAAACCCGATGAGCGGCACGCTGCCGTTAAGTTCCTTGCGGATCAACGCCACGGCGTCCATGACATAACCCAATTCATTGGCGGCCCGCGCTGGATCAAGTGCTGCGATTTCGGCGGCGGCGGAGATCGGCCGCTCGAAGCGAGGCCCCTCCCCTTCAGAAAAATAGAGCCCAAGACCCAAAGCGTCCGGTACGGTCAGAATATCGGAAAAAAGAATGGCTGCGTCCATCGCATAGCGCCTAAGCGGTTGCATGGTGACTTCGCACGCCAACTCCGGATTTGTGCAAAGCCCCATGAAGCTGCCGGCTTCCGCGCGCGTGGCGCGATATTCAGGCAGATACCGCCCCGCCTGGCGCATCATCCAGATAGGCGTACGATCCACAGGCTCCCGCAATAACGCGCGCAGAAACCGGTCATTTTCCAAACTGGCCATGCTATCGACTCTCTCTTTTGTGTTCTTTTTATGGCTTTTCTAATTCATTTCGCGGGGGATTCCCGACCCATGGGGCACTGATCATCTCGGCCCGTGTAGCTTATACGCCAAGGTAATCCAAAATACCTTCCGCTGCCTGACGGCCCTCCCAAATCGCGGTCACGACCAAATCCGACCCCCGAACCATATCACCTCCCGCAAAGATCTTGGGATTGGCGGTTTGAAATTTGAAGGCTTGATGCTCGGGGGCGATAACCCCGTCCCAGTCGTTGCAGGTCACCCCAACCTCTGAGAACCAATCCGCGGGGTCAGGCTGAAAACCAAAAGCCATGATGATCGCGTCCGCCTCAATAACGACTTCACTGCCCGGCACAGACTCCGGGCGGCGGCGCCCATCCGGACCCGGCTCACCGAGGCGGGTCTCCACCACCTTGATGCCAATGGCTTCACCAAAATAATCCATGACCTCAACCGGCTGGCGATTAAACAGAAATTGCACGCCTTCCTCTTTGGCGTTGGCAACTTCGCGCCGCGAGCCCGGCATATTCTCTTCGTCGCGTCGATACACACAGTAAACCCGGTCTGCCTGCTGCCGCACGGCGGTACGCACGCAGTCCATAGCCGTATCACCGCCACCCAAAACCACTACCGTTTTTTCGCGCAGATCGATGTACTCATCGGGGTCACGGGGGTAATCCATTTTTTCATTGACGTTCGCAATCAGATAATCGAGCGCCTTGTAAACGCCGGGCAGATCCTCTCCGGGGAACCCACCCTCCATCGCCTTGTAGGTGCCCATACCGAGAAAAACAGCATCGTAATCTGCCAAAAGCTGCTCGATAGTGATGTCGCGACCGATCTCGGTATTGAGCCGGAACTCGATGCCCATCCCCTCAAAGACCTCTCGACGCCGCTGCATCACCTGCTTTTCGAGCTTGAACTGCGGAATCCCAAAGGTCAGCAGCCCACCAATTTCGGGATACCGGTCAAAAACCACTGCCTTCACGCCATTGCGCGTCAGAATATCGGCGCAACCGAGACCCGCGGGCCCCGCGCCGATAATCGCCACTTTTTTGTCGGTAGGTACGACATCTGACAGGTCCGGTCGCCATCCCATCGCCAGCGCGGTGTCGGTAATATATTTTTCGGAGTTGCCAATCGTTACCGCGCCGAATCCCTCGTTAAGCGTACAGGCACCCTCGCACAATCGGTCCTGCGGGCAGACACGTCCACAGACCTCCGGTAACGTGTTGGTTTGATGGCTTAGCTCTGCCGCCTCAAAAAGGTTGCCCTCGGCCAATAGCTTCAACCAGTTGGGGATGAAGTTGTGTACGGGGCACTTCCACTCGCAGTAGGGGTTGCCGCATTCGAGACACCGATGAGATTGCTCCGCCGCCTGAGCTTGGGTGTAGGGATCATAAATCTCTACGAAGGCTTCGGTTCTTACCTCCATGTCTTTCTTGCCCGGGTCCCGACGATCAACGTCGAGGAACTGAAACGGATTAGCCAGTCGAGTACTCATACTTGGATACGCCTCAGTCAGTATCCCGCAGCCGCGAGAGAAGTTGATTGATGTCAGCGGCCTTGGGCTTCACCAGCCAGAATTTACCCACGTAATCTTCGAAGTTCTCAAGCAAGTGGGCGCCCCACTGGGAGCCTGTCTCGGTCACGAACTCGCGAATGTTGTCGCGCAGGAAGTGACGATGGGCTTCCATTGATTCCGCCGCCACCCGATGAATCTCGACCAGTTCGCTGTTATACCGGTCGATAAAACCTCGGTCCTCATCCAGCACGAAGGCCAGCCCGCCGGTCATACCCGCGCCAAAGTTGACGCCGGTGGGACCCAGTACCGTCACCAGCCCACCGGTCATGTATTCGCAGCAGTGATCACCCGCTCCCTCTATCACAGCGTGGGCACCGGAGTTACGAACGGCGAAGCGCTCGCCGGCGACTCCCGCCGCAAACAGGCGCCCGCCGGTCGCCCCGTAAAGGCAGGTATTGCCAACGATACTCGTGAAACGACTCTCAAAGCGGCTACCTTTTGGAGGTGACACCACCAACTTGCCGCCCGCCATGCCCTTGCCAACATAGTCGTTACAGTCGCCCTCGAGGTACATATGCAGGCCGCCCGCATTCCAGACGCCAAAACTCTGGCCCGCGGTGCCGGTGAAGTTCACGACAATCGGGTTGGGCTCCATGCCATTGTTGCCATGTCGCTTGGCTATTTCTCCCGATAACCGGGCGCCAATCGAACGGTCACAGTTAGTCAGCGCATAGGAGAAATTGCCGCCACTGGCAGATTCAATAGCGGGCAACATGTCGGTCACCATCTGATTGGCTTTGTCGGCCGTGTCGAAGGGGTCATTGCTGGTGACCTGACAGAATTGCGGCTGGTCCACCGCATCCTGGTCAACCCATAGAATCGGATCGAGATCGAGGCTCTGCTGCTTGGCTGTCTCACCAGGGAGACGCTCGAGTAAATCAACACGACCAATCAAGTCCTGTAGCTTGCTGACACCGAGTTTGGCAAGCCACTCTCGCGTCTCCGTCGCCACAAACGTGAAAAAATTAACCACGCGTTCGACGTCGCCCACAAAATGCGTCTGGCGGAGCGTTGCATTTTGTGTTGCCACACCCGTGGCGCAATTATTGAGGTGGCAAATACGGAGATACTTGCAGCCCATCGCGACCATTGGCGCGGTGCCAAAACCGAAGCTCTCGGCACCGAGAATCGCGGCTTTCACCACATCAAGACCTGTCTTCATGCCGCCATCGGCCTGCAACCTGACTTTACCTCTGAGACGATTGCCCCGTAGCGTTTGCTGGACTTCGGCAATTCCCAGCTCCCAGGGAGAACCGGCGTAACGAATCGATGTCAATGGGCTGGCAGCGGTGCCGCCGTCATAGCCTGAGATGGTGATGAGATCGGCATAGGCCTTGGTCACGCCTGCGGCAATGGTCCCCACGCCGGGCTCCGACACCAGCTTTACTGATACCAGCGCATCAGGGTTTACCTGTTTCAGGTCAAAGATCAGCTGCGCCAAGTCCTCAATCGAATAAATATCGTGGTGCGGCGGCGGCGAGATCAGAGTTACACCCGGCACGGAGTACCGGAGTCGCGCGATCAAATCATTGACCTTACCACCCGGCAACTGTCCGCCCTCTCCGGGTTTAGCACCCTGAGCCACTTTGATCTGCAGTACCTCAGCGTTCACCAGATAATGTGGGGTCACGCCAAAGCGACCCGAGGCAATCTGCTTGATCTTTGACACGCGATTGGTGCCATACCGATCGGGATCCTCCCCCCCCTCGCCACTGTTGGAGCGGGCACCAATCTGATTCATGCCCATCGCCAGGGCTTCGTGAGCCTCGGGGGAAAGCGCGCCCAAAGACATGCCCGCAGAATCAAAACGGCGCAAGATATCTTCGATGGGCTCAACCTGATCAAGGGATAGGGGCGCATCCGACAACTTCAGCGCCAACAGATCACGTAACGCCGCAACCGGTCGCTCGTTACAATGGGCGGCATAACGAAGGTAGTCTCCATAGTCTCCGCTGGTCACCGCGGCCTGAAGACTCATCACCACATCGGGGTTGTAAGCATGGTACTCGCCACCGTGCACGTACTTCAGTAACCCGCCCTGCTCGATATTTTTGCGTCGGGATCGCGCGCGACTCGCCACCTGCCACTGGTCTTTTTCCAGCTGATCCAAGGACAAACCACCCACGCGCGAAGTCACGCCCGCAAATGCCACGCCGACCAACTCGGCATCCAACCCCACGGCCTCAAACAGTTGCGCGCCGCGGTAAGAGTTGACCGCGGATATCCCCATTTTGGACATGATCTTCAGCAGGCCTTTATTGATCCCTTTGCGGAAATTCTTCTGGCACAGCTGCGGGTCGCCCAGGAGCTCTCCGCGCGCCATGAGATCTTCAATAACGCTGTAGGCGAGGTAGGGATAAATTGCCGTCGCGCCAAATCCCAGCAGACACGCGACATGATGGGAGTCCCTCGCGCTGCCGGACTCAATCACCAGATTGCATTCGGCCCTCAGACCACTGCGTATCAAGTGATGATGCACCGCCCCGGTTGCCAACAGGCTGTGGAGCGGGACTCGGCTATCCCCGATGCCACGGTCAGAGAGGATAATAATGTTGTTGCCCTCGCGCACCGCCGCCTCGGCGCTGCTGCACACCGCCTCCAGCGCCTCTCGCAAGCTGTGCTCCGCGGGCTCATAGGTCGTGTCGATAACGACGCTGCGAAAACCTTCTTCAGCCAACGCTAGGATCGTCTGAAACTTGGACTGGGACAGCACCGGCGAAGTCAGACCAATCCGCCTGGCGTGCTCCTCAGACTCGGTAAACAGATTGCGCTCTGGCCCCAGATCGACCTCGAGGGACATCACAATGGACTCTCGCAATGGGTCGATCGGCGGGTTCGTTACCTGCGCAAATTTTTGCCGGAAGTAGTCATAGAGGGAGCGTTCATGGCGCGAGAGCACCGCCATCGGGGTGTCGTCGCCCATCGACCCCACGGCCTCATTTCCTGACTCAGCCAGAGGACGCAACACCTGATCTCGCTCTTCGAAGCTCACCTGAAACATTTTTTGATAAACATCGAGCTCCGCGCCAGAGATTGCCGCCACTGACTCACCCACGAAGCTACCCTCGATCAGGCGCGCGTTCCGGCGAAGCCACTGCTTATAGGGTTGTCGGGTTTTGAGTAGCTCGTCGATGTCCGGGGTATGCAATACCTTGCCTTCAACGGTATCAACCACGAGGATCTGTCCGGGACCCACCCGGCCTTTGGCAATGACGTCCTCGGGCTGGTATCCATGGGTGCCTACTTCCGATGCGAGCGTGATAAACCCATCGTCGGTAGTGACCCAGCGCGCCGGCCGCAGGCCGTTGCGATCCAACAGACAGCAAGCGTACCGCCCATCAGTGAGCACAATGCCCGCAGGGCCGTCCCACGGCTCCATGTGCATGGCGTTGTATTGATAGAACGCCTTGAGATCGGGGTCGATGCCTTCGATATTTTGCCAAGCCGGCGGAATGAGCATGCGCAGCGCGCGCGGCAACTCGATGCCACCGGTGCTCAGCAGCTCCAGCATGTTGTCGAGACTTGAAGAATCGGAACCCTCGGTATTAACCAGCGGCGCCAGACCCTGTAACCCGGGCAGCAAGGGCGACTCCAGCTTGGAGGTTCGCGCCCGCGACCAGCTCCGATTACCCTCAATGGTGTTGATTTCGCCGTTGTGCGCCAACATTCTGAATGGCTGCGCCAAGGGCCAGCGCGGCAAGGTATTGGTAGAGAAGCGCTGATGGAACAC
>Ga0255777_10004793_pt1 | contig 11042 bp, 9 predicted proteins | sample 101ome_15_FD_179975 | JGI IMG/M metagenome (GOLD analysis project Ga0255777, IMG submission 179975) | Coastal salt marsh microbial communities from the Groves Creek Marsh, Skidaway Island, Georgia - 101402AT metaG (version 2) | ecosystem: Environmental > Aquatic > Marine > Intertidal zone > Salt...
TGACGGTTGAACATTTATTGCTTGCTATGCTTGATAATCCTTCTGCGTCTGAGGTTCTCAAGGCTTGTGGTGCAAGCTTAGATAAATTAAGAACTGATATTACTGATCATATTGAGGAACACACTCCAATTGTTAGTGGTGAAGATGAGGTTGATACTCAACCAACCTTAGGTTTCCAAAGAGTAATTCAAAGAGCTATGCTGCATGTCCAATCATCTGGGAAAAAAGAAGTTACAGGTGCAAATGTATTAGTTGCTATTTTTGGAGAAAAAGACTCGCATGCTGTTTATTTCCTCCATCAAGAAGGTGTAGCTAGGCTGGATGTTGTTAATTATATTGCTCACGGAATTTCAAAAATCGCAGAAAATGATAGTAAAGAAACTGCAGTTGATGAAAGCGAAACCGATACAAAAACTAACAAAAATCTTGAAACTTACACCATCAATTTAAACAAATTGGTTTCTGAAGGAAAAATTGATCCATTAATTGGCCGTGATTTAGAGGTTGAAAGAGTAGTTCAAATTCTTTGTCGCAGAAGAAAGAATAATCCATTACTGGTAGGAGAGGCTGGAGTTGGAAAAACTGCTATTGCAGAGGGATTAGCAAAAAAAATTGTGGACAATGAAATACCAGATGTACTTAAAAATACTATCATTTATTCTTTAGATTTAGGTTCATTGATTGCTGGTACGAAATATAGAGGTGATTTCGAACAGAGATTAAAGAATGTACTTAAGCAATTAAGTGAAAAAAAAGATGCTATTCTTTTTATAGATGAAATTCATACGATTATAGGGGCTGGATCTGCAAGTGGTGGCACACTTGATGCATCAAATCTTCTCAAACCTGCTCTAGCTAATGGCTCAATGAAATGTATTGGGGCAACCACTTATCAAGAATTTAGAACAATCTTTGAAAAAGATCATGCGTTAACCCGTAGATTCCAAAAAATTGATGTTGAGGAGCCAAGTATTCAAACAACAATATCAATACTTAAAGGGCTTAAAACTCATTTCGAGAAACATCATAATGTTAAATTTTCATCGAATGCATTAGTTAGTGCAGTTGAATTATCAGCCAAATTCATCAATGATAAAAAATTACCTGATAAAGCGATCGATGTTATAGATGAGGCAGGGGCTGCACAAAAAATATTACCAAAGAATAAACAAAAAAAATTAATTGGTACAAAAGAAATCGAAGAAGTAATTTCTAAAATAGCCAGAATTCCTTCAAATAATATCAACAAAGACGATAGAAGTGCTCTTAAAAATCTTGAAAGGGACCTTAAAGCAATTGTCTTTGGTCAAGATAAAGCTATTGAAAGCCTCTCCTCCGCTGTGAAAATGGCAAGAAGCGGTCTGGGAACAGATAATAAACCCATTGGAAGCTTTCTATTCAGTGGTCCAACAGGTGTTGGGAAAACTGAGGTAGCTAGACAATTAGCTTACGTGCTTGGTATTGAATTAATAAGAATTGATATGAGCGAATATATGGAAAGACACTCAGTCTCTAAATTAATTGGTGCGCCGCCAGGATATGTAGGCTTTGATCAAGGTGGCATATTAACTGAAAGCATTAATAAAAATCCTCACGCCGTCCTTTTATTGGATGAGATTGAAAAAGCACATCCTGACGTATTCAATATATTACTTCAAGTAATGGATAATGGAATTCTAACGGATAGCAATGGTAGAAAGACGGACTTCAGAAATGTAACTATCATCATGACAACAAATGCAGGAGCTGAAACACTTTCAAAATCAACATTTGGTTTTACTGATCATAGAGAAATTGGTGATGAGCAAATTGAAATTAAAAAAATATTTACCCCTGAATTTAGAAATAGATTAGATGCCATTGTTTCTTTTGCACCCCTAGATAATCAAATTATTTTAAAAGTTGTAGATAAATTTTTAATTCAATTAGAAAATCAATTACATGATAAAAAAGTGGATGCCACTTTTACACCAAAACTAAAAGAATTTCTTGGTAAAAAAGGATTTGATCCTCAAATGGGAGCTAGACCGATGGCGCGACTCATCCAAGATACTATTAGAAAAGCATTAGCAGACGAGCTACTATTTGGTAAATTAGTTAATGGTGGTGATATAGAAATCGATATTGATGATAATGAAAAAATTGTCTTAAACTATAAAAATATGGAAAAAGTTACAGTTTAGTTAGGTTTTAACATTGCCCTCCTAAATAAATTAGAATCAATTAAGCCAGCCAGCCATTTCTCAACATTTTTCAACTCTAACCTAAAAAATCTTTGCCTATTTACATTAACCAGCTGTCTTACAAAAGGAAAGACAGCAATATCTGCATAGGTAAGATGATTATTCACTAGAAAATCTGTTCTGGATAATTTAGCTTCTATGTAATCAAGAAAATTAGTAGTTTCCTTAAATAGCTGATCTATATTTTTTTCTGGGTATCTAATTGAATATTTATATGCATCCAAAGCCTTTTTAAAGTTTGTATCATTTTCCTTGATAATTTCCAGTGCCATATGATTTTCTTGGGTGCTTTGCGTATTAATTCCTAAATTGGGATTCAGATTAAGAACCCATTCAACGATATCCATACTCTCATCAATTATTTGCTCATCAACAATCAAAACTGGAACGGTACCTTTAGGACTAAAGTTAAGCATCTCTGGAGGCTTACTTTTAAGTGATATCTCTGTAAGTTCGAAATCAATATTTGCATAAATTAATACCATTCTTGCTCTCATAGCATAAGGGCAACGCCTATATGAGAACAGAAAGGGTAATGATCTATTTCTCTTGCTGAATGCCTCGATGTATTTCATCTACCAAACCAAGGCCTTTATAAATTAACCCTGTATATATTTGAATTAAATCAGCTCCATTATCAAATTTTTCTTTTGCATCCTTATAGCTTGATATACCTCCAACACCAATAATTTTCAACTTACCCTGGACTTTATTAGAAATATATTTAAGCACCGAGGTAGATTTATTTTTTAAAGGCATCCCAGATAAACCACCATCTTCTTGAGAATGCTTTGAAGAAAAAATATCCTGTCTATCAATTGTTGTATTAGTTGCAATAATTCCATCGACATTATTTTCAATCAAAATTTTACAAATGATATCGAGATGAATATGTTCGAGATCTGGTGAAATTTTAACTAAAAATGGAGTATATTTTTGATGTAGTTTACTTAATTTGTTTTGTTCAGACTTAAGATGTTTAATAAGTAAATTTAAATGCACTTCTGACTGTAAATCTCTTAAATTTTTTGTGTTTGGGGATGATATATTGACACTTATATAATCTGCTACCTTGTATGCTTTTCTAAAACATATTAAATAATCCTCAACTGCTTTATGTATTTGGGTGTCAAAATTTTTACCAATATTTACTCCTAAAATTGCCGAATAATTAGATTTATTTATATTTTCTAATACTTTATCAATTCCGATATTATTAAAACCAAATCGATTAATTAAGGCTTCTTGTGTTACCAATCTAAATAATCTTGGTTTTTTGTTTCCTGGCTGTGGTCTGGGAGTCACAGTACCAATTTCAATAAATCCAAAACCAAACTTATCTAAAATTTCAAGGTACTCAGCATTCTTATCCAAGCCTGCTGCCACCCCAATACTATTTTTAAAATTAAGTCCAAAAACTTCTTTAGGATCTAGTCTTGGTTTATTGTAAATATTCAAAAGCTTAAAAAAATTTGATAATTTCAGTATTGTAAAAACTAGATGGTGTGCCATCTCCGGTTCAAAAAGAAATAAAATTTTTCTAAAAATAGAATACATAGGTCAATTGTAGCCTAGCAGAACAATATTAAGAAGATTTGAAAATACCAAGCCTTTATATAGAGGCCCATTGAATTCCGATATCAGGATCAATAAAATTTATTTCTTTTGTAAAGACACTTTTCCATGCCTCTTGAACAAGTTTAGGCGAGTTATTTTCATTACTTAAATGAGCGGCTCCAAGCCATTTTAAATTTTTTAAATTTATTTTTTTTAAGATAGCCAAAGACTGATCATTACTTAAATGGCCAAAGTCACTCATGATTCTCTTCTTTAGACTAATAGGATATTTTGATTTAGATAATAAGTCCAAATCATGATTACTTTCCAAAATTAGAGCATCAACATCTTGTAATGATTCTATTAAATAGTTATTACCGAAGCCTAGGTCAGTAATGATTGCTAATTTCTTTTTATTAATTTCAAATTTAAATTGAACTGGCTCTCTAGCATCATGCGGAACAGGTAAGGGGTATATTTTAATATTTTCGAAAACAAAAGTTTCTAAAGGTTGGATAAAATTCAAATTAATTTTATAAGATTTTTTAATTTTTTTTTGGCACATTTTGTAGGTGCCATAGGTTATGAAAATTGGTATCTTATATTTTTCTGCGAATGCAAAAGCACCTTTACTATGATCATCATGCTCGTGAGTTAATAAAATCGCTTTAATATCACTTACTTTTATTTTTTTTAATAATAAGCGATCTTCAAATTCGGTAAGTGAAAAACCACAATCGACAACAATGTTTGTTAAGTCATCACTTACGATGTAGCTATTTCCAGAACTTCCGCTCCCCAAAGAACAGAACCTCATTATTTGAGATGCTCATTAATAATTTTAAGAACTTTACTAGCTTCTTTGCTAATATTTTTTTCACCATTTGGGTAATCCAGATAAACAATTGAGGTATTTTCACCGGATGGCTTGATTCTAATTCGATATCTCTTTTCATTTTTAGGAAGAATGCTATCCTCATCATCATCTCCCCATGAAGGCCATAGCTTTGAAACCCATGTTTCCTCTTCATCGCTCTTGTAATCTGCATTATTTTTATATTCCTCAGGTACATAATCTTCATCAATAGGCTTAACTTCAGGGGCTTCTATGCCCGTAAATTCTGGCTCATTTGAATCCTCAGGTTGCTGTTTAAGATCTTCTGAAGGCTTATCAGATTGATCATTTTTTTCCTGATCTTTCTCATCATCACCCCAAAAAATTAAGCTATCAATTAAACCTTCTTCTTCCTCTTCTTTGATTTCAGTTGGGAGTTCTATTTCACTAAATCTTACGTAATAAATACCATTACTTCTATCTTTATCTTCTGTAACAAACCCAATAATGTCTAATGCTAAACCAAGGCGACGCCAAGCCCTCTCATACCCGTCATACATGGTAATAGATTTATCATCATTAGATTCATTAAATTTTGCTTTTATAATCTCTTGTGGATTTGAAACTTTTTCTTGGGCATATAAGTCGGTGGCACCGAGTTTTATCATTAATCTAGTGAGTAACTCTGAATCAATCTCATAGTCATCAAGCTCTCTTTGCTCTGACATCTCAACCTCTTTTCCAGAATCATCACCCGATTTATATTCATCAATTTTATAGATAGTGCTTGGGTTATAGTCACTTGATCTTGTCCTTAAAATACGGGTGTGCTGATCTGCTGCTGCCTCTGCTGACCTTTGTGAAATGTAAATTTCAGTATTTTTTTCTTCGCCAATTTCTATACGAGTCCTGAATTTACGCTTATCAGCAAACCCAGACAATGAATCGAGCCATTTATCAAAGGTTGATAGTGCGCCTTTTTCTCTTTGATCAAGTTTTATATCTGAGGTATCCATCCATTCTGTTTCTATAATCCCTGTTCTTTTATTAGCTATTAGAACTCTAAAACCTAAATCTTCCCAAAACTCGATAACGTGAGGCCAAAGTAAACTAGGCTCCTCTTCAACCACTAACCATCTTAAATTTCCTGATTTTACAATGGTCATTCCATCAGGATTTTCTATAACTTTTTTTCTATTTGAGTTGTTTGAATTTTCTAGAGATGTCTGCTCTTTGTTTAAAAAATCTTTATATGATTTTGCCTCCCCAGGAACCTCATAACTATTATTAGTCTCAAGCTCACTTAGATCAGGTGGAATTTCAAGCCTTTTTGCTTTAGATGAATTTACATAATCAGGAGCAGTAATATCATCAAAGATCTCTTCCGTTGTAGAGCATGAAGTTAAAAGAAAGATTAATAAAAAGAGGAAATAATATTTTTTACAACACATTATCTATACAATCTTTCAATTGCTGATGATATTTATCGTCTAATTCAACCATAGGTAGGCGTAAATATGGTTTTATTAGATTCATATAAGATAGTGCCCATTTTACAGGTATTGGATTTGGCTCTATGAACATGAGTTCATGTAATTCTTTAAGGGTATCATTCTTAGCTTTTGCCTCACCTATTTTTCCACCAAGTAAATCTTTACATATACTGCTAATTTTATTTGGAACAATATTGGCGGTAACAGATATTACTCCGTGACCACCTTTAGTTATAAATTCATAAAAAGTCTTATCATCACCGCTAATTAAATTAAAATTTGAATCAGTATTTTTTTTAAAGAAATCTACTCGACTCAAATCACCGGTTGCATCCTTGATGCCAACAATATTTTCCAACTCACTTAGTTTAATTACTGTATCATTTTCTAAATCACAACCAGTTCTGCATGGAACATTGTATAAAATCTGGGGTATCGACACGGCATCATTAATAGCTTTGAAATGTTGATATAAACCTTCCTGATTAGGTCTATTATAGTAAGGTGTAACTAATAAACACGCATCAGCACCAAGCTCCTTGGCTTTGGCTGATAAATAGATGGCTTCCTTTGTTGAGTTAGCTCCAGTTCCGGCAATAACAGGAATTCGTCCATTTATAAACTTTACACCTTCCTCAATAAGCTTAATATGTTCATCAAAATCGACAGTTGGTGCTTCACCTGTTGTCCCTACCAAAACAACGCCATCTGATGAATTATTAATATGAAATTCCAGTAAATTTAGAAAGCTCTTAAAGTCAATAGAGCCGTCATCATGCATCGGGGTAACTAAGGCAGCAATACTTCCTCTAAACATATTTGATCTAAAATCCATTATAATTAATAATTATATAATAATAAATTAATATTCTTTTTATTTATATATAATTTTTGTTATATTATGCATCATTTTTAGCCCATATTAAAGCTTAAGAGGCCTAAATAAATTATAATTTATTTAAATGATAAATAATTATTTACTCATAATTTTAAGTACCGTTCTAGTTAACAATATTGTTTTAACCAAAATTTTGGGACTATGCCCGTTTATGGGCGTATCAAAAAAACTTGAAACTTCCATAAGCATGTCGGCAGCTACAGCGTTTGTGCTTACGATCGGATCAATGACCAGTTGGGCAATCAATCATTACTTACTTGAACCCAACGATCTTGTTTATCTTAGAACAATCACATTTATTGTTGTAATTGCAGCAGTTGTTCAATTCACAGAAATGCTTATGGAGAAACATTTTCCATTTTTGTACAAAATGCTTGGTATTTTTCTTCCCTTAATCACCACGAACTGTGCTGTTTTAGGAATTCCTTTGTTAAACGCACAGGCAAGTCATACATTAATTGAATCAGCCTTTTTTGGCTTTGGTGGGGCCCTTGGCTTTTCGTTGGTATTAATTCTTTTTGCATCAACCAGGGAACGCCTTGAGGGAGCCGATATTCCAAAACCCTTTCAAGGCTCGGCAATTGCAATGACTACTGCAGCGATTATGAGTTTAGCCTTTATGGGATTTGTGGGGTTAGATCGATAATGCTAATTACCATCGGTATCATTATTTTTTTATCACTCATTATTGGCGTTGCACTTGGTATTTCAGCTATTAAATTCAAAGTTGATGGCGATCCAATTATTGAAAAAATTGATTCGATTCTTCCTCAGACTCAATGTGGTCAATGTGGCTACCCAGGTTGCAAACCCTATGCTACTGCAATTGCTAATGGTGAGGCTGATATTAATCAATGCCCTCCTGGTGGTGATGATGGAATTCATAAATTGGCTGACTTGTTAGGTGTTGATTACAAGCCGCTTAACGAGGAACATGGGGTGCCTAAACCAAAATCAGTAGCTATTATCGATGAAAAAACATGTATTGGTTGTACCCTATGCATTCAAGCTTGTCCAGTGGATGCCATTTTAGGATCTGCCAAACATATGCACACCATAATTGAAAAGGAATGTACGGGTTGTGAGTTATGTCTTCCTCCCTGCCCTGTTGATTGTATTGAGATGGTTCCAATCAAAGAAACAACAGAAAACTGGAAATGGAAATATCCCGTTCATAAATTAAAAGTTGATGAAAGGGCTACTCCTTGAAACTTTTTGAAAATATTTTTAAGTTTAATGGTGGTATTCAGGCAGAAACTCATAAAACGATTTCTACAGCCGAAACAATCAAAAAGTTTGATATTCCTAAAAAAATAATCTTACCCCTCAGGCAACACATTGGCAGGCTTGCAAAAATAAATGTCAATATTGGTGATTATGTTCTAAAAGGTCAGCTAATAGCTAATGCAGATGGAAATGTCTCCGCTGCAATTCATGCGCCAACCTCTGGATATATAGAATCTATTGAAAAATTACCTATTCCTCACCCCTCCGGTTTACCTGATTTTTGTGTTGTGATCAAAACAGATGGAAAAGATACATGGGTTGATAAAAAACCCATTCAATGGAAAAAAATAGGTTATCAAAAAACAGTTGAATTACTTATTTCATCAGGAATTGTTGGGCTTGGAGGAGCAACATTTCCAAGTCACCTTAAATTAACAAAAAAAGATCATGGCGCTAAATTAACAACATTAATCGTCAACGCTGCAGAGTGCGAGCCTTATATAACTTGCGATGATATGTTGATGCGTGAAAGAGTCGATGAACTCATAAGAGGTATAAATTTACTTCATGATTTTCTCGAATTTGAAGAAAGTATTATCTCAATTGAGGATAATAAAATTGAGGCTATAGAAAAGATAAAAAATGCAATTAAAAATGAAAAAAATATCAGTTTAAAAATAGTCCCCACCATCTATCCTAGCGGTGATGCAAAAAGGTTAATTTACCTTACCAAAGGTATTAAGATTCCTAAAAATACGAGGTCAAGTGAATTAGGCATTCAAATGTTTAATGTAGCAACCATTGTGGCGATTTATCGTTTCCTCGAATTTGGCGAGCCTTCGCTTTCTAGGATTATTACCATCACTGGCAATATCAAAAAACCAAGAAATTACGAAGTTCTATTTGGTACGCCATTAGAAGAAATCATTGCTGATGCTGGTGGGCAAAAAATAAACAATCAGACTTTTATCATGGGTGGCCCAATGATGGGCTTCGCCCTTCCATCAATTCAAGTTCCAGTCACCAAAGCTATGAATTGCATTATCAGTGCGGAACCTAAAATGCTTAAAAATGATGCTCCTGTGCTTCCATGTATAAGGTGCGCACGATGTGCCGAGGCATGCCCTGTTGAATTACAACCGCAAGAACTTTATTGGTTTAGTAAGTCCAAACAACTTGATAAAGTTGAAGAATATAATCTCTTTGATTGCATTGAGTGTGGATGTTGTTCCTATGTTTGCCCAAGCAATATTCCCTTAGTGCAATATTACCGTTTTGCAAAAAGTGAAATCATCGAAGAAAGACAGCATCAGGAAGAAGCTAATATCGCACGAGAAAGAAATGAATTTAGATTATCCAGACTAGAACGTGAAAAAATTGAGAGGGCTGAGAGAAACGCGCAAAGACGAGCTCAAACTTCATCAGACGAAAAATCTAAATTAGTTGAAGAAAAAAGAAAAGCGATTCAAGAAGCTATGCAACGAGTCAATAAAGAAGGTGGGGAGAAACTATGATTAGTAATCAATCCCCTTTTGTCCAAGATACAACATCCGTATCCTTTATCATGTTTTTAGTTTTGGTAGCTCTAATACCAGGCATACTGGTCCATTGTTTTTTATTTGGGTATGGCATTTTATTTAATATCATAACCGCAACCATCACAGTCGTCATTGCAGAATATTTAATTTTAAAAGCCAGAAACTACCCCGTTAAGCCTTTTCTCACTGATTATAGTGCCATCGTAACTGCATGGCTTCTAGCAGTATCCATTCCATCGATTGCACCTTGGTGGATCATCGTTATAGGTTCGCTTTTTTCTATTATCTTTGCAAAACATTTTTATGGTGGTCTGGGTTCGAATTTATTTAACCCAGCCATGGTTGGCTATGCCATTTTATTGATAAGTTTTCCAGCCATTATGACCAAATGGCCATCAGCATATTCATCTGTAAGCTTTGATGACCAGCTTAAACTATTTTTCTTTGGTATGAGTAGCTATGATGCAATCGCCTCAGCAACCCCGCTTGATTATCTTAAAACTGAACTACTATTAAATAAAAATATTGATCAAATTTTAGCTGAGCCCATCATTAAAGCGAATCCCTTAATTTGGGTGGGCGTTGCCTACCTATTGGGTGGTTTATTTTTAATTTATAAAAAAATTATTACCTGGCATCTTCCGCTAACTTACCTTTTAACCCTATTTTTAATTGCATCTTTATTTAATTTAGCCAATCCAAATAACTTTGCACCCTTCTATTATCATCTCCTCAATGGTGGTACTTTTTTAGCGGCATTCTTTATTATTACGGATCCAGTAAGTGGGCCAACAACACCGAAAGGAAAAATATTTTTTGCGTTCATGGTTGCAATGCTCGTTTATTTAATTCGTATTTTCGGCGGCTATCCAGAGGGTATCGCTTTTGCTGTGATCTTTATGAATATATGTGTGCCTTTAATAGATAAACTGAGCCAGCCAAAGGTGTTTGGTCATGACTAATTTTTTTCATAATCAAAAAATTATCTTTCAAACAATTTTAGTGATGCTGATTTTTGGATTGATCTTTGCATTAATCCTAGGGCTTTTCTATGAAAAAACCAACCCGGTGATTCTAAAAAGTGAAGCGGAAGCAAAAAAAAGGATGTTATTAAGTTTAATTGAGAGTGTTGAACATGATAATGATGTTGAGCAGGACTTTTTTGAAATTAAACCTAATTCACTTCTTGGTAACAAAAAAACAAGTAAAGCTTATCGAGTCAAATATGGTGATGAGCTTAATGCAATCATT
>Ga0255777_10004794_pt1 | contig 11036 bp, 9 predicted proteins | sample 101ome_15_FD_179975 | JGI IMG/M metagenome (GOLD analysis project Ga0255777, IMG submission 179975) | Coastal salt marsh microbial communities from the Groves Creek Marsh, Skidaway Island, Georgia - 101402AT metaG (version 2) | ecosystem: Environmental > Aquatic > Marine > Intertidal zone > Salt...
CATAGAGATTATCCGAGCCATCAACGGTTAGCGATCGAGGCTTGATGAAATAGCCGGGACTCCTCCCTTGGGAACCGATGACCAGGACTTCTTCAAAGAGTGAACTTTCGGGTAGACTTTCGTTGGGATGTGAAGGTTGGCAACCCGATATAATCAAGGTGCCGCCCGCCACGATCAGGCCGTTTAGGAAGGGCTTGAGTTTTGCCTGTTGGGTCGCGCCTTTGACCCAGGACCCAATGCCAAAGCAGACCAACGGAAGGGTAGCCAGGCCGATCTGGATCAAAAGCAGGCCATCCACCTGGCTGGTGTGCCCATAATGCAGGAGGTTGAAAATCCTCAAAGAAAGGGTTTCGCTTCCTGGAGGGATGAGGAAGAGCAGGGTTTCAGCGTCCCAAAGGCACAAAAGATAGGTGCCATACCATGCAAGGCCCAGGATCCATCCTGTCTGCGGCAGGAATGCATGCCTGATACGTTGTATCCCATTGAACCTGTCCAATCGCGCAAGATCGCCAAGTGCTGGATCCAAAGCCTGCTGAGCAAGTCTTGATCCAGCCCACCCAAGGACGCCATAGCGGAGGGCCATGGCGATAAGGCAAATCGGTGTTGCAACCGGCTGCAAGGAAACGGGTGAGGCTTGAGTCAGGCTCAGCAGGCAGGCTCCGATGATTGTTCCGGGAAGGATGAGCGGGATCCACCCTAGCCGCCCCATCCATTGGAAGCGGCCCAGCCAGCCAAACAGGATTACCAGGGAGGCGATGCTAAAGGCAATGAGCAGGCTGTTCAAGGAAGCCTGCTGTCCGGCGGCAGCGGCTGTCAGGGATGCCCTCCAGTGTTCCCTGGATAATAGGAAGTCTCCAACAGGGAGGAGTAGCCCCACCAAGATCCAAAGGCATGTCAAAAGAGTGAGGGCATGGATGAGCCAGGGTGAGAGGCAGCGTCTCAGGGTTGAGGCAGAGACGCTTCGCCCTTGGAGCAATCCAGGGATTGCCCGAGGCCGCAATCCCAGAAGCAGCAGGCAGCTCAAGAGCAATGGAAGGGATAAATCTTCCAGGATTGGTCGCCATTCCAGGGTGGCGCTGTAACGGACCAACAGATCGGCAGTCCAGGTCGGTATTTGAAGCAACGATGGCACGTTGAGTTGATTGAATGTCAACAGAGCGACCAGCGCGAGGCTGATGAGGCAAGGCAGGCGTAGTGCTGGCCAGAACCAATGGACAAGGAGCTGCCAATCCTTTAGCCATGGCTCGGTATCCAGAAGCTCCGTATTCAGCTGTCGAATGGATCGAAGCATCACGAAAAAGGGTATTGGCCAAAAGAGCAGCGAACACAACCAGACAGCTCCACCCATGGAATAGAGGTTCCAGTCCAGCCAATGTCGCCAGCTGCTGGAGGTGCTCAGGCGTTGCATCCACCAGTTGATCAAGAAAAAAGGAGGCAGGGCCAGTTGCATCAAAGCAGCCACGATCAGGAATCTTCGGATGATTCTCCCTTGCAGGCAGGTTGCTATGGCTATGACCCATCCAATGAAGGTTGTCAGCAAGCAGACGCATGCTGTGAGCCAAAGGCTGTTCTGTAGGGGTTGACTCAGCATTTCAGCGCATGAAAAGAAACCGCATTTGCTCCAAGCCTTCAGCGGACTGCTCGATGAGGGTCTCCCAGCTTGGCGCAAGCCAATTGGAAGTTTCAGGTATGGTTTGGGCGCTCATGAGAGCTGAGCTCTGGACCATGCTATCAAGTATCTTTGAATCTCTCAGAAATATGGCAAATGATCGAGCCAGATTTGGGTGAGGGGCTCCTTTCACGATACCTACGGTGTTAGAGATTGGGCACAATTCCCCTGGTAGATCAATGGACATCAGTGGCAAGCCCTGGCTGAGCCCAACAGCCAGGTCATCGGAGTCTGTCAGGCCGATCCAGGCGTCTCCACTGCCCACCATGCGAACCACAGCAGAGTTGCCATCGACAATGCGTACTTCGTTCTCCTTGAGACCTCGACACCATTGGCTCCACGATAGAGCACCCCATTTTTGGCGCAGTGCAAGCAGATGTGTGGCGGTGGTGCCGAACAGAGGGTAAGCCATGACACATTTTTCTCGCCACTTGGGTTCAACCCATTGATGCAGCGAGTCAGGGGCTTGCTGAGGAGTGATGGCGTTGGTGTTGATGATCATGACTCGCATGCGGTAACCAAATGAGTCAAAGGAATCAACGATTCCCTGATGACTTAACTGCTGCATCGTGAGCGATTCATTGCTCCAGAAAACATCGCAGACGGGCCGGCGACTTTCAGCAGCAAGGCGTTTGGCCAGCCCCATGCTCTTGGCAGATTCATTGTCGTAGAGCGCTTTGACTTTAATGCCGGTAGCAGCCCCAAATGCCTCAAACACAGGCTCCGCATGGATCTGGTCTTGAGAGGTGTAAATGATGATATGTGGCCCCTGAGGGTCATCTGATTGCCTGCATGAAATGCTTCCAAGTGCCAGTATCAGAAAAAAGCCTAAGGTGATCCATGTGCTGGATCCAGAGGCTGTGCTAAATTCTCCTTTCGAGCGTCGGTTCATGTCACACGGTCCTCCTGTGATAGTAAAACCATTCGAAAAGCAGGACGGAAAGGGCGAGAAGGAGAATCGGGCGCCATGATTCGACTTGGGCACGCTCCTGGGTGGAGGCAGTGATTTGTCCGTAGTCTCCAAGTTGAATGGTGCTTCGGGGACCGGTGTCGCTTTCTGATGGATCAAGCAGGTTCGAGGCAAAACGCTCAATCATATCGCGATGTTCGATCTGATAAATGCCCTGACTGAACGTATCGCTGAACACAAATTGAGTGGTTTCCGGATTGAGCGAGAGCGATTGCACGGAACCATCAGGTAGACGTATGTTGACTGTATCGGAGTCATGATCCGCTCCAGTCACTAGTGCCTCTCCGGTATGAAGATTGCCCCAGGATGATTCTTGTTCGGGGGCAGTGAGCCACTGGATAGCGTTTTGGACGAATATAGGAAAGGACACACGCAGCGGCCAAGTCGAGTTCAAGGGATTAAAACCCAACCACACGACCCTCCTGCCTTGCTCCTCCCCAGCTAAGATAAGAGGTGTCTGGCTAGCTTCCACGATAGGGGTAGCCCAGGATGGAGCTTTGATGCCTCCTGCCGAAGCAATGCTGACATTGTCTAGTGGGCTGAAGCGCATAATCGGATGGGTGGCAAGCCAATCCACGACGGTAGGTGATTCCTCTGGGGTTACTTTTTCAAACCAGGCTTGCGGGAACACATCGATCGCCAAAAGGTGTTTGGCTGGCAAGGATTCAGGCAGGATGCCATCAAGGATGATGAGATCGGCTTGCTCGGATGCTAGGGGGTCCCAGGTGTCGGTCACGGCCAGAGCTAACCCAGGTATGGAGCTGATGGCGCGCTCGAGAAAGCGGTTGCCCTGACTGACCAGAAGCACGCTGGCTGATTTTGGAAGGCGGCTAACCAGGGAAACCTCATTATCGATTTCAAGATCATCTTTTAAGTTGATGGAAAGTTTGAAAACCCCTTCCTCAGGTTGGTTGGCTATAAACGTTTGGGAAGCCGTGGCTCCCGCCGCAATATCAAGGGGTCTACCTTCAACGAGCTGATCATTCAAGCTGAGTTCGAGTATCAGCTCGCGAGGCTGGGAACCATAATTGGCAATACCGGCAAAGATAGCCGTTGAGGTAGGATCTTCGGGGTTAGGGCGAATGTCCATGGACACGATGCCAACGTTCTCCCCGCGCTGACCAATCGGGTGATAGACCAAGTCCGCTTCAGGCCATTGTTGATCTTTTAAGTCACTGATAGCCCCATCAGTGAAAAGATGGATTTGCACGGCCTCAAGGCCCTCTGCAAACGTGGATGCCAGTTTAAGTCCCTCAGCTAGCCTGGTGCCCGTATCAGCGGCAGGAATTTTTCCTAGAGCCCGTCTGAGATCGGTTTTACTGGAGGTGGCTGACTGAATGACGCGGGTAGGGTAGCCAGCTGCAATGAGCATCATTTGATCTGTCTCGTCCATGGTCTCAATCAGCGCTTCCACCTCACGATGTGCCTGCTCCATGCGCGAGGGTTTCACATCAGTTGACTGCATGGAAGCTGAGGTATCGATCAGTACGATGAGCCATTCACGTTCAAGACCGTTGCCCTGAATCAGTGGCCGCGCCAGAGCCAGGATGGCCAGACTGAGTATCAGAAGCTGAAGCAGTAACAACCAGTGTCGTCTGAGTTTCTGGAAAGGGGCATTAGCCTGATGTTCGGCCAGAAAACGTGTCCACAGCAGTGAAGTGGAAACAACCCTGGTTTGTCGTCGGCGCTTAAGTAAGTAAAAAGCGATGATGACAGGAAGGGTCAAGGCGAACCAGAAAGCTGTTGGGGTCAGAAACTGCATGTCACCTTCTCTCCTACTTCCAAAGCATGGCCTTGCGCAGGTCTGCCAGAAGCCAGGACTCCAAGTTGATATGACTAGGAACCAAGTGGAAGCCGATGGCGTGCCGACGGCAGAAGTTTTGAATCTGATCGAGATAACCTTGCAGGGTGGCTTGGTAAGCCTTGAGTTGATGCCTGCCAAAGGTGACCTCCTCGTGGGAACCGTTTTCGCAGTCAACCAGGCGAAGGTCGCCATGGAGGGTCGGATTGAGCTCCTCAGAAGCCAGAACCATGAACGCATGCACATCCATGCCTTGGCTGCACCATGCTTTGAGGCCGCTCTCATAGCCATCAGGATCCATGAAATCACTGATCACCATCACGGTTCCTTGACGCCGATTTCCTCTGGCTGCCTCCTGCAGTGCTTGGTTCAGTGAGCCTTGACCACCGGGACGTAAAGCTGAGAGATGATCAAGCAAGCGCATGCTCGACCCTTTTCCACGCAGGTGTCTTGGGGGCAATCCCTGGGCTCCTTGAGCCGCTGAATTCGGAAAGAGGTTGAGCTGGACTCGATCGAAGCCATTCAGTGCAACATAGCCCATCGCTGCGGCGATTTGTCTGGCGACATCAAATTTCGAAGGGGTCCCGAAATTCATCGACTCGCTGAGGTCAACGAACAGGTGGAGCGGCAGTTCTCGCTCCTCCTCATAGATTTTTAGGAATAGGCGATCCAGTCTACCAAGAAGGTTCCAGTCAAGGTATCTCAGATCATCCCCCACCACGTAGTTGCGATGATCAGCAAACTCTACTGAATGGCCCCTGGCCCGACTGCGACGTTCTCCTCGCTGTGAGCTACGTGATCGCTTGCGTGAGAGAAAGCTCAGTCGCTCCAGATATCGCAGCCACTCAGGCGAAATCAGTGAGTCTGGTTTCCCCGGATTCATCAGCTGATTTCGCAAGCTGTCATTTGCAAGGAAAGGATCAGGCTACAAATTCAAGCTCCTGTCTATGCGGTAGCAAGCCCATTTCGAAAGCCTGCCCAAGAAAACGCCTGATGCTTTCTCTGCCTTTCTCTCCATAGTCCAGTGTCCAATCATTCACATACATGCCTACGAATTGATCTGCCAGGTCTTTACCCATGTCCCTGGCATAAGCAAGAGCGTGTTCGACTGCCTCACTTCGATGATCCAGACTGTATTGTATGCTTTGAGTGAGCAGGTCAGATATTTGCTTGCGATCCTCGGGAGCAAATCGCTTGTGAATCACATTGCCTCCCAGCGGCAGGGGCAAGCCATTGTTTTCCTTCCCCCACCAGACACCGAGATCATCACAAAGAACCAGCCCTTCGTTTTGAAATGTCAGCTGTCCTTCGTGAATGATGAGCCCTACGTCCGCTTCATCTGATTTGACTGCTTGAAAAATCTGATCAAAGGGAACAACCCGGTAGTCCAGTTCCGATGCCGGGCACCCCAGACGCATCTGGAGTGCCAGGAAAGCACTGGTCATTTCTCCAGGAACCGCAATCCTGCAGTGTCTTATGGACTCAAGGGAGCGTTGTGCCTTGGAGACTAGCATGGGCCCATAGCCATCGCCCATGCTTGCGCCACTTGGTAAGAGGGCATATTGATCGCTCACATAGGCATAAGCATGGATGCTGATGGCGCTCACATCGAGTTCCCCTCGTGTCGCGCGCTCGTTCAGGGTCTGGATGTCCTGGAGAATATGTTTGAATCCAAGCCCATGGGTAGGAATGAGGTCCTTGGCCAGGGCATAGAACATGAAAGCGTCATCCGGATCGGGGGAGTGTCCCAGTGTGATAGTGTTGGAAATATTGGTCATGATTATTTGATTGAAATCCAGTTAGTTGCCAGCCCCAGGTAGTGTCAGGGATGTCCCTATTTTTGGGAGGTGAAGCCTCTTACCTTTTGAGGCAAAATACTTCTGTGCTTGCTCACAATCTATCTTAATGGGCGGGAAGGTGTCATAATGCACGCCAACAACCTCGTCACAGCCGACCCACTGGGCTGCGGTGCAAGCGTCTTCAAAACCCATCGTAAAGCGATCACCGATACACAGGACAGCAAAATCAAGTTTCGATCTTTCAGCGATGATTTTCATGTCCCATGTCAGGGCTGTATCCCCTGAATAATAAAAGCAACCATCCTGGCTCTCGATGATGAAGCCTCCCGGGTTCCCACCATACGAGCCGTCGGGAAAACTACTGCTGTGAATGGCGTTGACATACTGGATGGAACCCCAATCCAGGCGCAGTCGTCCCCCGTGATTCAGGGGCTCGGTCCGTTCAATGCCCTGAGCGCTCAGCCATTGAGTCACCTCATAGTTGGCAGTGACTCGTGCTCCGGTTCGGGTAGCCAAGGCGACTGCATCGGCAAGGTGGTCGGCATGGGCATGAGAGATGAGTATTTCATCACACTCAATGCTCTCCAGATTGATACCCGCAGCCATTGGATTGGGTGTGATGAACGGATCAAAGAGCAATCGCTTTCCTCCGGCCACCACACCAAAACAGGCATGCCCATAATACGTCAATTCCATGATCCCCAATCTGGCTCATGTGACCTCATGGGTCAAGTGAGCCTTGGGGCATGACTGGCATCTTGGGGTTCAGCGACAGGGTAGCGACCCAGCCAGGCGCATTGTTCGGTTGCTCAAAATGCTTTCAAGCCTTATACCGCTCGGATGAAATCCCTTGTAGATCAAGTGGCCCTAGTGGTTGGGGGAAGCTCAGGGATTGGCCTGGGCATTGGCAAGGCACTGGCAGGCGAGGGCATGAAGGTCATCCTTGCTTCCAGGAATCCAGACCCTCAGCTCGATCGAGAGCCTAGCCAAGAGGACTCAGGATCGATTCACAGTATGGCCGTCGATGCAACCCATCGATCGCAGATTGACCAACTGGTTCAATCAGTCCACGAACGATGGGGGCCCATCGACATCCTCGTCTATAGTGCGGGCATGAATGTCCCCAAGCGCACCTTTTCGGACATGGAGCCCGAGAGCATGGCTGAGGTCATGGATGTCAACGCACTCGGAGCCACTCATTGCATGCAGGCGGTGCTTCCATCCATGCGAGCCAGAAAAAAGGGACTCATCATCAATGTCGTTTCCCTGGCAGGTTTGCGACCCCTGGGCCTGGCAGGGTTGCCCTACTGTGCCTCTAAATTTGCCCAGAGTGCTGTCGGTCACTATGCTAATGCGGAGGTTCTGCCTGATGGGGTGAGTGTGACCAATATTTATCCCGGTGAAACCGAAACGCCGATTCTTGAAAAGCGGCCGGTGCCGCCCACTGCCGAGCAACGTGCACGGATGTTGCAGCCTGAGGATATCGCATCGGTGGTGGTGACGGTTGCCAAATTGCCTGACAGGGCCACCGTGCCGGAATTAGTCATCACACCCCGGCACATGCCGTTGGTGTGAGGCCCTGATCAGATCAGCTTTTTTCATCCATAACCAATAATGACTCAGTCGACGCAATGAAACGAAGAGCTTTCCTTCAGCAGACAAGCTTATTGGCCATCGGGGCCATGGCCAAAGCGCTGCCCCTCAGAGCTGCCTCTCGCGGGCGAAGGCTGGGGCTTTCCATTGCCTCCTATCGTCGGAGTGCGCGCTTCTATTCTCAGGACTATCCTGCATGGGAAAGCGCCCTGGATGTGCTCGATCACTGCCGTAGTCTGAACGCTGGTTGCCTGCAGATTGGGGTTCGGGGTTGGACGGCGGATTTCGCCGGTCAGGTAAGAGGGCGTCGTGAGTCCCTTGGCATTGCCCTGGAAGGTCAGGTGAGTCTTCCCCGTTCTGAGGAAGATCTCCCCGTTTTTGAGGACACAGTGCGCCGGGCTCGGGAGGCTGGGGCCACCATCCTCCGTACGGTTTGCCTGGGTGGGCGACGCTATGAAACCTTTCGGTCTCTTGATGCCTGGGAGACTTTCAAGAAGGATTCACTCCTGGCCGTTGAGCGCGCTGAGGGCATCGTCCGACGACATAAGGTGAAATTGGCTGTGGAGAACCACAAAGACTGGAGAACTGAGGAGCAGGTGGCCTGGTTGCAAAGGCTTGGCAGTGAATACCTAGGGGTATGCTTTGATTTTGGGAATAACCTATCGCTGCTTGAGGACCCTCATCAGCAACTGGAGAAGTTAGCTCCTTATATCATGACAACCCATCTCAAGGACATGGGGGTGGCCCATGACAAGGATGGATTCCTCTTGAGTGAAGTACCTCTTGGAAAGGGTATCCTTGATTTGAATGCTCTGTGTGATCGATGTCAGCAATCCAATCCTAGGATTGAATTCAATCTCGAGATGATTACCCGTGATCCGCTACAAGTGCCGGTTTTTAATGAGGATTATTGGATCACGATGCCAAACCTGCCTGCCCGCGACCTTGCCTGGATCTGGAATCAGATCAAGACTCGGGGAAACCTTGATGCCCTCCCCAAGGTGGCAGGTCAAAGCACCGCTCAGCGGCTGGCATACGAGGAAGCTAACGTGCGTGCCTGTTTTCAATACGCACGCGATTTCATGGGTTTTTGAAACGATGCACACACCACAAAATGATTCCAATGGGTTGCCAGGTATTGGGCAGTTTCGCATGGATGGCCAGTTGGCCATTGTGACTGGAGGTTCCAAGGGGTTGGGGCTGGCGATGGCCGACGGGCTCGCCTCGGCTGGAGCCAACCTGATCCTGGTCAGCCGTCACCTGGATGAAGCCCAAGTGGCAGCAAAAGGAGTGGCCCAACGCCATGGGGTCAAGGCACTGGGTTATCAGGCTGATGTCACGAGTGAGGAACAGGTGCAAGCCTTGGTCGAGCAGGCTATGGAAGATTTTGGCCGTATCGATGTCCTCATCAATAGCGCTGGGATCAATATCAGAGGCCCGATCGATACCTTGAGTGCTGAAGCATTCCGCCAGGTGATGGAGATCAATGTTACTGGGAGCTGGCTTGTTAATCGGGCAGTGGTTCCTGTGATGAAACAGGCAGGTTATGGTCGTATTATTCAGCTCGCTAGTGCTCTGGGGCTGGTCGGAGTTGCCAACCGAACCCCCTATGCTTCAAGCAAGGGAGCTGTGGTTCAGATGACGCGCGCATTGTCTTTGGAGCTGGCCGATGCAGGGATCACTGTCAACGCCATTTGCCCTGGTCCTTTCCTGACGGAAATGAATATCCCCATTGCCGACACCGAGGAGGGAAAACGCTTCATTGTGGGGGCCACCGCTTTGAAACGCTGGGGGCGCCTGGAGGAGATCCAAGGTGTCGCCATTTTTCTGGCCAGCCCTGGGGCCAGTTATGTCACGGGCAGCATGTTCTCAGTGGATGGCGGGTGGACGGCCCAGTAGGGGTGCGGGTCGCGATCATGGCTTCGCTGCTAGGCCCCCTGCAGCCCTTTCTAGCGCCTCAAGGACGATCCTTGGTGTGAGCAGCTCGGGAAGTAACTCCGGCGCAGCGCCTTCTTCGGGTGGATAGATCAATACCAGGGGGACGCCTGCCCGGCCATGGTCCTTGAGCTTTTGGGTGATGCGCTCATCACTGAAAGTATAATCTCCACGTAGGGTGATGCCTTGGATCGACTCAAGTTTTTCCCTGACTGACTCGATCTCGATACTGGTCTTCTTGTTAACCTGGCAGTTCATGCACCATGCGGCAGTAAAATCCACTAGGACAGTTTTTCCAGAGCGTTGAGCATCCATGACTGCTTGCTCTGACCATGGAAGCCATTCGATGCCAAACTTACCCATGACCTTGCCAAGGCTATTTTTTTGTGGGTCTGCCGAGACACTTGAGTGACGCCAGTCAAGCTCATGTTCCATAATCCAGCCGTAGCAGGCCACTGCTCCGATCAGAAGGGCTCCCCAAGCCAGGCCTCGGTAGCGACTATTTCCTTGAATGAAGGTTCCGTAAATCCAAGCCAGCAGGGCTGTGGCGACAAGGAGCAGACCCAGCCATAAGTCACCATTTGGACCAAAGTGTTTCCGAGCAATCGCGTAGAGCCAGATCACGGTGGCCAGCATGGGAAACCCCATGAACACCTTGAAGTGGTTCATCCACGCTCCTGGCCGAGGTAGCCAGCGCATCCAGGCGGGTTGCCAGCTCAGGAGAACATACGGAAGGGCCAGGCCCAGAGCGATCGTTGAGAACATCAGCAAAACCCCCTGTGGGGGCTGGGAAAAGGCGAAGCCAAGAGCCGTTCCGAGAAATGGGGCCGTACAAGGGGTGGCCAAGATTGTGGCGAGTACGCCATTAGCGAATGCACCCAATCTACCACTGCCCGAGGACGCAGCGGAGGCAGCCCCAGTGACGGCCCCGGCGCTGACCTCAAACACCCCGAAGAAGTTTAGGGCGATGAGTGTCATCAATATAGTCATCAGCACCAGGAATTGAGTTTGCTGGAATTGCATGCCCCAATTGGTGGACAGACCTGAGAATTGGAGTGCGATCACCCCTGCAGCCAAAAGCCAAAAGGAAATCAGCACCCCCAGCCCGTAGAAAAGCCCCATCTGCAGTACTCGTGCGGGCTGCTTGTCACTTTGCTGAACGAACCCCAAAATTTTTAGCGAAATGACCGGTAGGACGCAGGGCATGAGATTGAGGATGAGCCCCCCTAGAAAAGCAAATCCAAGCATGAGACCCAGCGATTTGGCTGG
>Ga0255777_10004806_pt1 | contig 11013 bp, 6 predicted proteins | sample 101ome_15_FD_179975 | JGI IMG/M metagenome (GOLD analysis project Ga0255777, IMG submission 179975) | Coastal salt marsh microbial communities from the Groves Creek Marsh, Skidaway Island, Georgia - 101402AT metaG (version 2) | ecosystem: Environmental > Aquatic > Marine > Intertidal zone > Salt...
TTACACGGGCCGCACGTCGGGCTCGTGTACATCACGACTAAAGGACGCGGCGACTCGTGGTACAACTTACGAAGCGCGTACTGACCTTGATGTTTTTGTCTATCTATATCAAAGTTATCAGCATCAATCGCAGGTTCGTGCGTCTTCTTCTTCGGCGCTTCCGCCTCTTTCTTCTTCGCGGCTTCGATTTCTGCTTTCGCGTCTTTGGTATCCACCACCTTGACTTCTTTCAAGAGCTTGTTCATTTGCAGATATCTTTCTACAGATATGGCCGCTTGGCAGCCACTTCCAGCCGCTGTTATGGCTTGTCGCCATTCTTTGTCGTGCACGTCTCCGGCTGAGAAAACGCCTTCTACGGAGGTGGACGTCTTATCGTGATCGCTGACGATGATGAAACCGTCCTCGTCGGTGCCGAGTTGAGAGTTGAGAAACTTTGTATTCGGTGTGTGTCCGATACCGTAAAACATGCCAGCAACTTTAAGAGGCTCGGGGATGGCCTCGTTTGTTTTTGTGTTTATGAGTTTGAGACTTTCTAAGAAGCCTTGAGCGTTACCCGTCGCATCTTCGACGGACGTGTTAAAGTGCACAATCACGTCCGAAGAGTCCAACACTCGGTCTCTCATCGCCTTGGATGCTCTCATCTCTTCTCCTCTGACGAGCAAGTGAACCTTGGAGGCGTATTTCGTCAAATAAATTGCCTCTTCACACGCGGAATCGCCACCGCCAACGACTGCGAGTTCTTTTTGCGCGAAAGCGGGCGAAGCGCCGTCGCAAATCGCACACGCCGAGATGCCTTTGCTCCAAAATTTCTCTTCGCTCGGTATGCGTAAACGCTTCGCCGTCGCCCCGGTGGCTAAGATGATCGCGTTCGCTCTCATCGTTCGTTCTTCTGATTTAATTTCAAACGGTCGCTTCGAGAAATCGACGCTGATGACATCCTCTGGGTATAATTCCGCGCCCCATCGCAAGGCTTGCTGACGCATTCGCTCCATCAACTCCGGTCCAGTGACGCCTTCGGGAAAGCCTGGAAAATTTTCAACTTCGGTCGTGCTCATCAACTGACCTCCAGCGACGCCACCGCTCTGAAACCCTTCGAAGCATATCGGCGCCAAGTTTGCTCTGCCGGTGTATATCGACGCCGTGTATCCAGCCGGCCCCGATCCAATGATCACGACATTTTTTACGTCGTCGTCGTCGTCATCAGAAACAGATATATCTGAAGTCGACGACGCACGAATTTCATCGTTGCGTAACTTTCTTTGTCGCAACGACTTGGAGTGGTGGAACTTTGGACCGCCGATCTGATCGCGATTCCTTCTCGCGGAGTGGGAAGTAGAAGAAGAGCGTCGTCCGCGATTGTCGCAAATCGCTCGACAGAAACTACTAGTGCTTTTGCTGCTCGGGACGCTTGCGCTCATCTTTTTCCAACTCACACACACACAGCGTTTTTTTTCTCTTTTTTTTTGTGGCTTTTGTTTGTGGCAGCCAAGGGAGCGCCGCGTACCAAGATTTGCCATTGACACCCTAAAAGTTCACGCAAAAAACCGATGCGATGGATAATCTTTTCGATTTTCGCGGCCGAGGGTGTCTCCTCATACAAAACTTTTACCGTGTTGTTGTTGTTGTTGTTGTTGCGCGCGCGCGGACAAACTTTGCAGACACACGCACACGCGCTCATTTATTTGTCTTGTTGCTTTTCGTAGCAAAGATACCACAAACCCTCGAAGAAAGGTTTTTTTTTACTCTTCTCTCGTAAGAAGTCGCACAAGGGAAAGAATTATTATCACAGACACGTACGTCGTCGATATCACGAAAGAAAGATAATGATGATGATGATGAGTTTTACGAACACCACCTCCACATCCGCGTCTTCCTCGCAACTCGCGTCTTCCCAGAGGATCACCATGAGAGGCGGACAAGCGAGCAATAACTTGGTAAAGATGAGAGCGCAGCACGCGTTCGCGAGAGAGAACAGACGACACGCGTCTTCTCTCGTCGTGTGCGCTGGCACCGGAAAGTTCGTCGTCGGAGGAAACTGGAAATGCAACGGAACGAAAGACTCCATCGATAAATTATGCGCGAGTTTGAACAGTGGGAAGATCACGGCCGACGTAGAAGTCATTTGTGCGCCGCCGATGGTATACATAGACAGAGTTCAATCGAAATTGAAGGCCCCGTATCAAATTGCAGCGCAAAACTGCTGGGTTAGCAAAGGTGGTGCTTTCACTGGAGAAGTCTCTGCGGAGATGTTGAAAGACGCGAACATTCCGTGGGTCATTTTGGGACACTCGGAGAGAAGATCTTTGTGCGGTGAAACGAACGAATTTGTCGGCTTGAAGACTAAATATGCGTTAGATACTGGAGTGAAGGTGGTGGCGTGCATAGGCGAATCGTTAGCGCAAAGAGAGGCGGGTGACACCTTGAACGTGTGCTTCGCGCAACTCAAAGCCATTGTCGATTGCGTGACTGAAAAGGACTGGGAGAACATCATCATCGCTTACGAACCAGTCTGGGCTATCGGGACTGGTAAAGTTGCTACTCCGGACCAAGCGCAAGAAGTGCACGCCGGTGTTCGAAAGTGGATGAGTGAAAACGTCTCCCCGGATGTGGCCTCCAAGGTGAGAATCCAATACGGCGGAAGCGTGAACGCTGGCAACTGCGATGAGTTGGCGACGAAGCCGGACATCGACGGATTTCTTGTCGGCGGCGCCTCTTTGGACGGCGAAGCGTTCGTCAAGATTTGCAACTCTGCAGCGCATTCTAAATAAATGCGAAAGAAAGAAACACAATGAAAAAGAACACACATAAACGCCGCGAGAACATCAAAATGATAATATTAAACAAACCAAAAAGAGAACAACATGAACACAAGAAGAAGAGAAAGACGAGATTGTAATTTTTAACCGACGATAATACTTTATTATCCGAATAAATCACAAAAACAATAAATTCAAACGCACACACATCACACAGCTAAAAAGGCAAACTATATATCTTATACGCCTGCGCAAGGCGCAGTGCGCGAGAGCGTGAAAAAAAATTCTCATCACAATCCCAAACATTTTTTGAGCTCGTCCATGTTCTCCTTCGATCCAAGGTGGATGGCGCCTCGCTCATGAATGGACTCAACTGCGCTATCTAATGTATTCGACCCGGTGTCTGAGATAGAAAGTCCTCCCGCTACTTCAATCACAAGGGCCATTGGAAAACATTCATACAACATCCTCAGTTTACCGAGTGGATAGTGAAATGAACCTCCGGCGAGTAAAGTTCGATGCACGTCAGCTACCATAGATCCAACGTAGCGAGCCGTCATAGACGACGAATCTTTACAATCGCGAATGTATTTTTTCATACCTTCTGAAAATTTGTGCTCATACCCTTCGTTTATGCTATATATCTTCCCCCGTTGAGGAATCGATATATTTGCCCGCGTTTTCACGTACGTGTTGGAAGAAGGGTCAAGCGTCCATCCAACAACTCTCGTATTCTTCCTCGTTGCAATCACTAAGTCTGTGCTACTACCGTACACGCAATATCCCGCGCACATGACATTGCGTCCAGTTTGCGGCTTTAAAACTTCTTCGATTGGATTTCTAGTATCCCCTTCACCGGTAGTTTTATATTCAAACACGCTAAAAATGGACCCGACGGAAACGCCGTAAGCTACGTTCGAAGACCCATCTAAAGGATCAAACGCGACTATATATTTCTTTTCTTCTCCTAATTCTTGCCCTCCTTGTTTTTTATCCGATGAAGACGAAGGTGAGAGTTCTTTTTGTTCTCCTTCTCCTCTCAAGTCGATGTACTCTTCCACTTCCTCGGAAATCAAACCAACGCACGCGTTCGATTCTTTACACGCTTTCACAAACACATCGTGTGAATATATATCTAATTTCATCTGCTCTTCGCCTTGGACGTTCGTACTCTCGGCGCGTCCACTTAAATTCCCGGTCCCATCTTTCGAGTCATCGATCGCTTGTACTCGAATAGCGTCTGAAATTTCCGTGCACGCGGAGGCGATTTTCGCCATCAATCGAATCAACGCAGGGTCCGAAAACTCCTCCTCCAAACTCGCAATCATTTTTTTCTCTTTGTTTTCTTCTTCTTCTTCTTATTATTATTATTATTATTATTGGCGGACTATTATTAGGTACTACTATATATTAGCGCGCGATGAGATCACGCGGTTGCGCTTCTGGATGAGTCTGTGTTGTTGTTGTTGTTGTTGTTGTTGTTGTTATGTGTTTGTGTCGAGCTACAGACACGCGAATGTTTTATAATTTTGAAGCACAATTTGAAAGAGGCTGCGCGTTTGCTTGAAAAAAGAAAAATTGCGCGAGAAAAAAAAAACACGTGGAGGGGTCAGAACAAAGGGAGAAGGAGGGACGAGCGAGAGATTTATTATTTTGCGCTCTCATGGAAGAGAGCAAGGCCACTCTTCTCTTTGCGTCTTTGGGTCCTTGCGAATAAGAAAGAAAGTGCGACGCGACAGAAAAAAACAAAGCACACGAAAGCGTATCAACACATACAGAAGTAGTAGAATCGAGATGTCAGCGATGGGTTCTTCTGTTTGCGCGAACCAAACTTCGACCGAGTCGTTTGGAACGCGGAGATCGTCGAACGCGCGTCGATCGTCGCGACCGCTCCTCGTCTCGAGGAGAAGACCGGAATCGTCGTCGTCGTCGTCGTCGTCGTCGTCGTCGTCTTTCAGCAGTGAAAGAAGGAAGGACGAAGGAAGAAGAACTTCTGCGTCGTCGTCGTCGTCGTCATCGTTAACGCGACAACAATGGATGGGAACGACGACGAGAAGCAATTTCTCTTCCAGCGCGTTCGTCGTTTCCTCGAGGAGGTTCATCGCGTCTACTCGCAAAGCGCCGAAACATCTGTTCAAGAACAAAAACGTGTTTTGCGGCAGCGCACCCGGCGGAGGAGGTGGAATCGGCGGAGAAATATCCTCAGATACAAATAACAACAATAACAAGACGACCGGCAACGGCGAAGAGGGCAAAAAGAGATGGAAGTCAATCACTTCGGCGTTAGCATCGACGTTAGGCGAAGACAGAGTGGAAGGGGAAGTGATCCCACTTTTGGAGAGACCTTTGCCACCGCACGAAGAGATCCACCGAGGAACGCTCAAGAATGGGTTGAAATATGTCATTTTGCCAAACAAAACGCCGGCGAGACGATTCGAGGCGCACCTTGAAATGCACGTCGGATCCGTGGACGAACGAGAAGACGAACAAGGTTTGGCGCACTTGGTCGAGCACGTGACTTTTCTCGGTTCTCGTAAACGCGATCAGTACTTAGGAAGCGGTACCAGAGGTAACGCGTACACAGATTTTCATCACACGGTGTTTCACATACACGCGCCGACGGTAAACAAGGACGGCGTGTACATGCTGAACAACGTGTTGGATATTCTCTACGATGTCGCTTTTAACCCAGCGTTGTTACAAACCAGAATTCAAAAGGAAAAGAAAGCAGTTTTAGCTGAAGCGCAGATGATGAACACGATTGAGTATCGCGTTGATTGTCAGTTGTTGCAGCACTTGCACTGGGACAACGCCTTGGGTGTTCGATTTCCAATCGGTAAGCTTGATCAAGTGCCTCTGTGGGAAGACGAAAAGATTCGCGATTTTCACGCTCGATGGTATTTTCCTTCGAACGCTACTTTGTACGTCGTGGGAGAGTTTGATGCGACTACGGAACAAGTTGAGAAAATGATTGAAGACGCGTTCAACGAGGCAGCGCCGAGTCCGTGGGCAATGCAAGCAGAATCTCCTTTAGCCCGCCACGCAGTTAGGCCACCTGTTAAACACGCCTACGGCGTACCTCTCGCAGAGCGTAAAGAAATTGAGGCACAGCTCCACCGCATGATGGAACAGAAAATCGAAGATCCGTACCAACCTTTCGTTGCGAATGAAGGTAAACCGCAGATGTTTCAACACGAACACTTGACACATGCGTCGTTCAACATTTTCTCAAAACTTCCAATCGTTCCTATGGAAAAGTTGGGAGACTTGCACAGAACAGTTTTACAAAGAATCGCTTTGCTCGTGTTGCAATCTCGAATCCAGTCCAGGTACTCAGAGACAAACGCCGATTACAAACGGGTTGAACTAGATCACTCGGACTCTGCGCGAGAAGGATGCACGGTGACGACCGTGACGGTGACGTGCGAACCAAGAGAATGGGAGTTCGCGCTCCAAGTTGCAGTTGAAGAGGCGCGACGATTACAAAAATGCGGTTTAACTCAAGGCGAACTTTCGAGATTTAAAGCTGCCATGATGAGAGACTCGGAACAACTCGCACAACAAGCTGGCTGCGTTCCGTCTTTGGAAAATCTCGACTTTGTCATGGAACACGACGCTCTCGGTCACGTTGTCATGGATCAAGTCGAAGGACACGAGAGCTTGCTTTTGTTGGACGAATATATCACGTTGGAAAGCGTTAACGAGGCAGCTGCGGAACTTTTGGGATTCATCGCGGAGTACGGATGCGACAGCGAAACTCGGGATCCTCGATCGGGCTTGACGACTGCGATTGTAGCGTGCGTTCCAACTACGACTACCGACGTGGAGACCGATCAAGAAGTTCGATTTGACATCACTTCCGAGGACGTGATGCGAGTATTGTCCGCCGACTACGGTGAAATCGAACCCATGGAGGATGTGGATGTACCGGATAGTTTAATTCCGGACGCCGAGTTAGAAGCCATGATCCAAGAAAGAAAACCAGTGATAGAGACCGCAACGTTCGACGAAACTACCGGAGTTTACCAAAGACGCTTGAGTAACAACGTTCGCGTGAATTACAAACAGCTCGATGCGGAACCAGGAAGTGGATTCTTGCGATTAGTCGTTCCTGGAGGTCGATCGCATGAACCGTTGGATGCCGGTTCTGATGGTATTGGATCCGCGGCGGTTGGTTTACGAACGTTACAAGAAGCCGGTACGGTTGGCGGTTGGGACCGAAAGCAAATCGAGTTGTTAACTATGCAAAATCTGTTGGTATTTGACGTCGAACCTGAAATGGAATACCTCTATTTAGATGCGGCGTTTGCTGTCGATGGTGGGTTGCGAACTATTTTGGAAATCATTCATCTTTTAATTGAAAAACCAAACTGGGAAGAAACCGCGTTGGAGAGGGTGAAAGATATCTACAGAATGTTTGAACTCAACACGACGAAAAATTTGGAATTGACGACGCACGATGTAATCAACAAAGCAATGTACGGTGACCGGCGATTCATGGATCCCTCTCGAGCAGAGTTAGCTGCGTTGACGATAGATGGCGTCGCGAAAGCAGTCGAAACGCAATTCAGCAATGGTCCGATTGAGGTGAACATTGTCGGTGATTTGATTCCTGAGGAAGTCGATGCGTTGATCACGCAAGTATTAGGCACGATTTCTAAAACGAAAGAGAACAAGAACGTACCAGTTATGGCGGCTCCGATTCCACTGAGTTTGAAGAAGGTGTCTAAAGACGATCCGTCACGCGAACAACGACAGTGGCTTCGTGATTCCGACGATAGAGCGTGCGCAGTCATGGCTGGTCCCGGGCCTTCCATGTGGGCGCCCATGCGCATCCCAGAGAGAGATTCCACACAAGTGGAGGAAGAGGGTGGTTTTGCTTTCATCGACGATATTGATCCGGTAAACGTGTTAGCTCAAGCGAATGGGAACCCGTACGCTCTGCAAAGCGCGCGAAGGAAGAATCCTTTGGCGACGTACATAGCAGGTATGCTACTTTCTGAAGTAGTTGGTGGGCGGCTCTTTACTACGGTGAGAGACGCTTTGGGCTTGACTTACGATTGCAACTTTACGTTATCGTTCGGATTGCAAAATTCAGACGCCACTACTTATAGATTATTAGTCACATCCACGCCAGCAAAGATCGATGAAGCATTAGCCGCAGGCATTCGCGTCTTGCGCGGATTCCAGCATCAAAGAGTTTCGCAACGCGAATTGGATCGCGCGAGAAATACACTCTTGGCTCGACACGAAACCGATTTGAAATCGAACCATTACTGGGCAGATTTGATGCAATGCTCCTCTTTAGAAAACTTGGCAGAACACAAAACAATCGACTGCATCACAGATTTACCTCTGATGTACGAGGCGTGCACGGTTGACGATTTGCACGAGGTGTACGATTGCTTAGGCCTCGGAGAAGGAGAAATTTTCACCGCCATCACGGTTGCCGGCGAAAACGAATCCGTCGCCGAAAAGAGAAGTGAAGTCCAGCAAGATAGCTTTGCGTCAACATCATCAAACAGCGCCTTCAAGAGCATCGGTGAAGATGTCATGGCTGCGGCTGCGGCCAAACTTGGCGTCGCTCTCGGTGGTGGCGTGAACATCGCCGAAGCGTTGAGCAAGCTGAAAATGGAAAATCAAGAAGAAAATTGAAAGAAAATATGCAAACAAGCAGCGCGGCAATTTGAACGCATACATATAATGCACAAAATCTTAATAACAATGTAGTAGTAAAAAAGAGTATTATAAAATTACAATTGTGTGTGTGTGCGCGTGTTTTTCTGTATGTGCACGTAAACTCGCTTTCTCTCTAGTTCTCTTTCGCCGCGTCGCTCGAACCCCCAGCCGACGGCTTCGTACTCTTCACCTTGGAAAGTAATCTGTTCACCGCTTCCGGACCATCTTTTTGCACGAACGATTGCAATTCCTTCAATTGCGGACCGAGTTCTTTACGCACGGCTTGGAAGTCACCCTTCATGATCAAATCGCCAGTCTTGTCGATGGATGGGCTCAACTTTCTAAATATCGGAGCGATGCCGCTCTTGTACAAGGTCACCGCGCCTTTGAAACGCGGAGAGATCAAGTAGTAAATCAAACATAACTTTACAAATCTGTATTTCGGGATCCTGTTGTTTTATCGCGTAATCAAGTAAAAAAAGAAGTAGTATTAAGTCAGTGATGCATATTTTACGACGCGTTTTGGACGACGGCGACGAGAAGAATCGAGAACGTCCTTCTTATTTTCTTTTCGCGAGAAAGAAGAGACAAAGAGAGAGAGAGAAAGGCAACTTTTTCTCTCTCTCTCGGTTCCCCTCTGCCAAAATAATTTTCAAAACAAAACTGGATCCTCTCCCTCTCTCGTTCGTGCCGCGATGGATGGATGCATCGCAAACGCGCGCGAAAGAGAGCGATTAGTTTAATCTCGTTCAGAGCGAATGCAAAAGTATACGCGCGCAGCGACGACGACAATAGCAGCAGCGGCGGCAGCACAGAGAGAGAGAAAAAAAACTTTTCCACTCACAAGTAGACGAATCCCAAAGACTCTCCCATCAAGACGGAGATGTAGACAATCCAATACGTCAACCATAAGGTGTCGTCGTCCGGTCTTTTACGTTCGATGGCTTTCATCGAAGCGTACATCGGATACACCACCGCGGCGTAGAATGAAACTAACGTGAACAGAAAGTTGATCATTATTATTAGTAGTTTTATATATATGTTTTGAAATGAAGGCGCGAGATTATTATTTCTGAGAGATCTTTCGGCTTTTTTTTTTTCTTTTGGTGTGTCGCTCTCCACCTCTCACACTCTCAAGCACCCCACAGCCCGGGCAGGACCCCCTCTTAAAAAGCCAAAAAAACAGGAAAAAGGCAAAAAAACACACAAAAACAAAGTTTTTCCTCATTCGATTCTCGCTCTTTGCTCCAGCGCGGATCGTTTCAAAACAAACACACACACACACACACACACAAACGAGAAGAAGAAAGAAATAAAGAGAAGGGATAAAAGCGCGGCGACGACGACGACGACGACGACGAAAACAACGCGAAAATATGTCTGGATTAGCGTGTCTGAAAAAGTCACAAACTGAAGACGAAGACGCGCAAGAGTTGAAATTAGGACCCGATTTTAGCGACGCGCAGTGCTTGTCGATATCAGAAGTGAGACTAGTGATGGAAGCGATGATATACGATTACAACAACAGAAACGAAGACGCGTCGTCGACAAATACGCAAGTGTTTGAAAAGACGCTCAAGTACGTGCAAAGATTCGGAGGGAACGTCAGTCAAGAAGCCGTGCAATTGATTCGGGACATGTTGACGAAACAAAACGGGTTGCACACGTTCGAAGCGGCGGTGGTGTCGAACTTGCGCCCGGTGGATTACGACGAGGCCAAGACGTTGGTGCCGTCTTTGGAAGCGGAAGGGAGAGCGAGCGAGGAGCAAATTCAGAGAATGCTCGATGAAATGGCAAACGTTAGACGTTTTGAATAATACTTTAATATATACTACTACTACACTACATAGAACGGACGAGCACGAACGACGAGGAAGACGACGCGCGCAACTTTTTGTTTTCTTCGAACCTTTTTATGCTGCAGTACAGCAGAGTGATACCGCATACACATTCACGCGCACCTCGCGAGGACAAACCGTCCCTAGTTCTATATATACGTACATAAGAATCTCCCTCGCTCGATTAAAATAATAACAACACTCTGCGCTTGTATTTTGCTCCCTTCTTTCTTCTTCCTTCCTTTTTTTTTCATTTCACGCGCGACTGGTGAAAAAAAAAAGAAAAAGAAATCGCGCGACGAGATCTCTTCTTTTCTCACTTTTCTAAACGCGCTTCATTCTTTTCTGCGGTCATCCACCTCGCTGGAAATAGACGAAGATAAAGCGATAAAAACGAACGATCATCTCACCTCGGGCGCGATATCCTCTCTCCTCGATACATATATACACGTAAATAAATAAATAAATGACGCGACCGGAGGATTTAGCTTCGGCACAAAACTCTTTCAAAGAGTTCAAAAAAGCATTCGAGAAAGCGACGACGACTTCATCTAACGATGACGGTGGTAGCGCTTTACAAACCGCGTTTAACTTGTTGGAAAACTTGAAAGTCGCCTTGACGCACCTCACCGCGTTGCCTCCTCTGTTCGAGCAGACGAAGAGTAAGAAAGAAGAGTTGTTATTAGCTCGGGAACTTTTGGAGATGTCGGTTATTTTGTGTGCTCGAAAGGACGACGAGG
>Ga0255777_10004807_pt1 | contig 11012 bp, 21 predicted proteins | sample 101ome_15_FD_179975 | JGI IMG/M metagenome (GOLD analysis project Ga0255777, IMG submission 179975) | Coastal salt marsh microbial communities from the Groves Creek Marsh, Skidaway Island, Georgia - 101402AT metaG (version 2) | ecosystem: Environmental > Aquatic > Marine > Intertidal zone >...
CCCCCTGTGTTTATGCTGCTAGAGCAAAACCAGATGGTGCAAAGTTATCGTTTGCATTTATGTTTCGTAGACTCAAATACCAGTCGATCCTATTTCAGCCCCATAAAAACACACTGTTAAACTTTCAGTGATGGAGAGTGATTTCTCCCAGTGTGTTTATGGTGGAGCTGCTCGGTACCGCCCCGAGGTCCTGAATACCCTCTAACATCTACGAGTATACTTATATCACATATCCTAAGGATTGTAAATAGCCTACGACGATTTTGCGATTGTGTGACATAATTATTACACGATCATTATCGTCGTAGGCAACGTATTTTATTTTATTATTTATCTTTATGTTCTTGATCGTGAATGTCGATGGCGATGGTGGCATAGTGTAATACCTTCATCAAATCTTTACGAGCGTCGGCAGGCGATCCTTTTTTACCATAACGTTGAGCATACTTAAGAACGTTGCCAATGCAGAAACCAGTACCATGTCCACCATCAATGATGAACTCTGTAGCCTGAAAATTGTTTTTAGAATAATGCTGATCATATGTACTATTTATGTATTCTTGTAATTCTTGGACAATTTTATCTTCATTAAACTTATATTTAATGCTGTATTCATCAGCCATTATTAGAACCTCATAATCTTCATTTGCTTTAACACGTGGTGGCACATGCGGTGGTAATGGTTTTTTTGGATTTTCTCCGCGAGATGTATAATTTGGTTTAGTAGCACCAAGTGCTTGCTTTTCATTATATAAAGCCTCATGGACTGATGCAACATCACCACTAAACATTTCGTGATATGCTGGATTTTTTTTATTAATAATTTCAACAAGTAAAGTTTCGCCTAAACTTGATAAAGTTTCTTGAAACTCTAAAGTAGTTTTTGGTATAGGTATTACTTTACCTTTTTTATCATACTTTGCATGTGTTTTAACACTAGGTACGTCTTTTAGATTTAGTTTTACGCTTTGCATAGCCAAGTCTCCTCATAATCGTCATACGTTCTTCATCAGTGTATGACATCCATTCTCTAATTTCATCAATAGTACGGCCACAGCCAATACATGTTTTTAATTCTATATCAATTTTGCAGATTTGTACACAGGGTGTTATGTACATTAGTCCCAAATACCATCCCATGTATAAAAAATATGCAGTCCAATAACTTTACTTACCTCCATTGTTTTAGCCCAATATGGATTTACATAATTTGCGTGGTAAAATGTAGCACCTTTTGTAGGATCTACTGTGTTACCAATCATAACGTCACGAGCAATTACTTTCGCTTGTTCCCAAGGTTTCTTTTCCCATGGTGTTGTATCTTTTATTGTATGAGTCCAGCTAAATTGTTTTTTCTGATAGACAACTTCACAGATTGTTTTTGGAAATTTATGATGCTTGACTCTATTTAAAGTCACGTGTGCCACCGCCATTTGGCCTTCTACCACTTCACTACGGGCTTCGTGATAGATGTTCATGGCTAAACACTCATGCTGTTTAGGATCTATATTAGGCTCTCCTAACATAGCAATTCCTACAATGCCTGCTACTATGCTCATTGTAATAATACCGCTTATTATGTGTGTTAATCTGCTCATTGGTATTTATTACAGACCGAGGATACGACCTGCGTCTTCTTTTAGACCTTTGGTAGGATTATCACGGACAAACTCTGCAATCTGCTCAAAGTAAAATGCAGAGTCTGGTTGATTATCGCGTTCAAGAACATTAGCACAACGTTCCATAAAATCAATAAATTCACGCATATCAATACGGCCATCTGACCCCATTGCTGCTTTATGAGACTTACCTGAACGTTGCATTATGCTACCTCCTTGAAGCCAACCATGCTGACTTCATACATTTTTCCATCTACTTCCATACGGTCAAACATTGATGTAGAGCGAAGACCCAGACCGTCTGCCCGATGATCTAACACTGTCACATCATCATTAGCATCCTCACCGATCTTGTTTGACCAGCTACCCATAACATTGTTTGTCCAACGGAAAGCATACTCCAACCAATCAGTTGTGTTATGTCCATCTGGTACATTGACCTCAGCAACTGGCTTATAAGCACGAATGTCGCCTGAGATTTCGTTGCGGATTGCGTGTAGAACAGTGATTTTCATATTCATATCTCCTTCATTCCTTATATTATTAATCTACACTATTACGAATCAATTGTAAACAAAAAAGTGAGCAGATTTTGAAAAAAATGCACTTTTTTTATAAATAGATATGAAGGAGTTAAGCATGATAGATCCAATCAGTGCGGTTGGGATGGCTACCGCTGCTTATAATGGAATCAAAAGTGCAATTGCCACAGGAAAAGAAATATCTGAGATGGGATCCACGCTCAATCAGTGGGCCACATCTATAGCAGACTTGGATTTTGCTCATAAACAAGCAGAGAATCCACCATTTTTTAAAAAAGTATTCGGTTCAACTGATATAGAACAAACAGCATTGGAAACTTGGGCTCAAAAGAAAAAGGCTCAAGAGATGCGTGAAGAATTGAGATCCTATATCAGCCTATATTATGGTCCATCCTCATGGGATGAGATAGTTCGTATTGAAGCTCAAATGCGTAAAGAACGTAAACAAGCTATATATGAAGCGGAGGAGAGAAAACAGATGATTATAGAATGGCTAGCAGGTATCGCAATTGCAGGTATAGCCGCGATAGTTGTTGGATTTTTAATTTGGTACATTGGTGGAATACAAGGTAAGTGGTAAATGTGGATATTACTTTGGATGCAATTAGGCGTTAATGGAATTAAATATTACCACGTCGACACATTTACTACAGAAAAAGAATGTGTGGCAGAACTAAGCAAAGCCAGTGTCATGGTATCAAATGAAAGAGAAAACATGGCTTGCTTATATGTAGCTATGCAATAAACTCTTCAAGAGTGTTAGGCTCTAATTCATTATGTAGAATCTGAGTCTTATTATCCTGTATTACATAGTCTGCTTTAATAGTTGCGATATCACCACCTAAAAATCTCTTTACATTTTGTGCCATGTCCATAGCAGTTGTAACTGGTACGTTCTGGCAAATCATATTCAAGTTTTTGATCCCGCCTTGTAACATAAAGTCTTTTGGCATTTTCATAATATCTAGAGCTTCACGCGTATTAATAAACCGGTCAATATCTGGATGTACTAGACTTGTTGGATTATGTCCTACAAATGCTCCAATATAATCTTTACCAATTTCCACACCTTTACGCATGATATTACCACCAGATTCTATTTTCTCATGGATCCTTTGAGTACGTGCAGCAACTCGTTCGTAACCTTTCTTTTCCATCCACTTTGAAACTGTGGCATATTTAATACCAGCTCTTTCAATAGCATCATATGGATTATGAGTCTTGTATGTTTTCTTTACATATTCAACATGGTCAATACCACCTTCAATCTCTTCCAATACAAATTGATAGAGCGGATCATCTGTTGGTTTGTTTTTATTATTGGCTTGTTCAAACATTGGATCAGGTTCATTTGTTGCAGATGATCTGATCTGATCTTCAATACGTATATAGTCTCTTTTATAATAATCAAAGACTGGAACATGATTACCTTTCCAAAAGAAATAGAATGTCCGGTCTCTGATTTGACTTAGTCCGTGGAGGATTGATTTTGTTTTATAGATTGAGAATACGTATCCGTGAGATTTAGCGAGTTTGCGTAGTTTTGCAACAACTGGTTCTCCCATTTTACTAGCGAGTCGTGGAGCGTTTTCACCCCAGAACACAGTAGGTTGGATTGATTCAAGCACGTATTCTGCAGACTTGACCATCCAGTCATTAACAGTACTATCACCACTACTAGAAGGACTAAGCGAAGAAAGGCCTGCGCAAGGACAGACAGTATTGACCACATCCACTCCGTGAGGAGCCAAAGCACCTTGATCAAGAAGAAGATAAGGAATAGTATGATTATAATAGTTAAGAAGTTGGCTATCATTTGCTTTAAAATCCGTATATGATAAAATGTAATTAGGTCTCTTACCAAAAACATTTTCCATAGCAATTGTTTCTCCGCCTATAAGCGGTACAATGCTTGCATAATTCATTAATTCACCTTATAATAATTTCTATACCACTCAGCAAACTTTTCTACGCCTTCTGGAATTGATGTTGTAGGTTTCCATCCAAGAGCTTGAAGTTTAGTTGTGTCCGACCACGTTTCTTGTGTATCGGCTGGATGTTTCGGAAGCATATTCATTGAGGCTTCACGGCCAAAATTCTTTTCAATCTCTTTGATAAAGTCCATAAGCTGTACTTGTTCGCCTCTACCAATATTATATATTTCTTTTAAACCGTCGCTATCTAGAGTACGGTTAATTAGAACTTTAATACCAGCAACAATGTCATCTACATATGTAAAGTCACGTTTCATATCGCCATAGTTGAAAACATCAATTGCTGTGCCATCAAGGATACCTTTTGTAAATTTAAAGAGTGCCATGTCTGGTCGGCCCCAAGGTCCATAGACTGTAAAGAAACGAAGCCCAATTGTATTCTTAATTTTTGACACCATCATTTGACATTCATTTGTCATTTTGGTATAGCCATATGGATTGAGTTGGTGGCCTGTTGGTTCATCTTCTTTCCAAGGCAGAGAGTTTCCAGCCATTACACAAGATGTAGAAGCATAAACAACATTATCAACTCCAACAATTTCACATGCTTCAATTAAATTTTGTGTACCATAGATATTGTTGTCAATATAGTGACGTGAATGGTCCAGAGAGTGACGTACGCCGGCGTGTGCAGCAAGGTGCATGATTACGTCCGGTTTCTCAGCATCCAGCGCGTTAATAAGCTTTGATTTTTCTTTAATATCAACTGCCCATGTTTTAATTCCACGTTCTGCTAAAATCTCTGAACGATCAGCTTTCATATTTGGATCATAATAAAATCCATTAAAATCATCTAGACATGCTACATCAAATCCATCGTCTTGTAATGATTGAGCCAAATGAAACCCGATAAAACCAGCTCCACCAGTAATTAACACCTTAGCCATTAAGGACCTCCAAAATTTCTTTCTTTGTTATATCTTTATTTAGTGGGTGATTATCAAGGAAACAATCATGTTGTGCATTTGCTTTAGCCCACAATTGATCTAGATCCATTTGTTCAATATCACTTGGAATTACATTTACAAATTCTTCACCATAGATAGCACCTTCAACCGGATCACAAATCGTAATTGATTTCGCTGTGGCACATTGAAGTACTCGTGTTCGCCACCAACCAGAGCCAGCATGGCTATATGCAGGCATTAGATTACCCCAATAGTCTTGATATAGTTCAACCATTTTGTCTTCAGTTAAACGTTCGGTTTTAAACTCACCACGTTGAGCACCATAGATCTTTACATCCCAACCTAGATCAAGAGTATTTAGCCATTTACGAGTCTTAGTCTGAACTAATGAACTAAAGACCCAAGACTTTTCTTTTGAGTATTTGCTTGGTGCTTCAGGTCCATCCATAAATGCAGCCAATCCATCTTCAGGCATACCATAATTATTTTCCCATGAACGATTCAAATGATATGGATTCGGATTAAACGTATAGATTAAATCTTCTGGCCAGTCTAGACCAAACTTAGTCACATCGCCACCAGCAAAAGCACATAGCAAAACTTTATTCTTTTTTTCAGCAATCATATCAATTGCATCAATGTAAGCCTGATTAAAAGACTTTACTTTGTCTGGATCTTTGATGGTATGATATTGATCTAAGATATGAGAACGATACGCTGAGTCTGGTCGTTCCTTTAAAGACTTACCATATTGAATAAGTCCATTGTAAATATCTTTTACCTGCCAATCGTCAAATGCTAAGATCGCATCTGGCCGTTGGCTCAATGCCCATAGTCCGTCAAACAATCTTTGACAAAAACCTTGAGGACTATGTAGGAATACAATCACATGATCGTAACCAGATAGATCAGATCCTGGTTCAGTATGTTTTTGTTCTACTTCATAATCCATATCTTCTAGACAACGGATCAAACCATAATGGCAAAGGATAACGCCAATGCGCTTTTTTAAATAACCATCATATCTGGTTTGTTCATGATTTAGTCCAGTTACTAAAACTTTTTTAGCCATTCTTTACACTCATTTAAGCATTTCATTTCATAATGTTTATCGTTCAATTGGCGGTTTAAAGGAGAAGGGTGTGGCATTTTAAAATGCTGTATGCCATTCTTTGTTAAGATGTCCGACACCTTTCCGCCTAATGCTATAATAGTATTATAATCAATAATTGGATCTAAGTAAACCTCAGAGTCCGGAATAATGTTGGTGAACGAATAGTATTTATGACCCAAAATATCGAGCCATTTGTTTAGTCTTTTCAATGATGGATTGTCTGAAAGTTTTGGTGAAAACTTAGTCGATGGACTTAGCCCAACAATCAATAAATTCATATTCAACTCCTGCTTCATCAAAAAGCTGTTGAGATGTTTTCCATGACTCCATCCAATGTTTTGGATAATCATGTTCTGGCATTACTACTCGAGAAACACCAACTTGAATAACACCTTTTGCGCATTCATTACAAACTGGAAGTCCCCATACATAAAGAGTTGAACCATCTAAAGATACTCCATTATATGTAGCATTATAGATTAGGTTCATTTCTGCATGAACAATATATTTGTATTTTGTTTCTTTATCTCTTAGTCGATCTTTGCCATCAAAGATACCACGAGGTAAGCCGTTATATCCTTGAGCCAGTACTTGGCCTTTTGATCCAATGGCGACTGCACCAATTTTAGATGATGGATCTTTAGACCAAGTACTGACCTCTCGAGCAAGACCGAGATAGCGTTTATCCCATTTATTCATTAGACTTACCTATCATATTTTGTTTAACGTCATAAACCTTTTCTTGCTCTATCATATCAATAATAAGGTTAGTGATGTCAATATCTTTCTTTAAAAAGAACATTTTTTCTTGTAGCTTTTCCAATTCTTTTTGATAGTATTCCAGTTCTTTTTCTTTACGAAGTTTAGTTTCTAATATATCAGTAATATGGATTAGCTTACTCATTATTTCACCAAATGAAAATGTCTCTCATATACATGTAAATTCTGAACTTGCCAAATGATTTGGCCGGCTTCAATGACATTACCATTGTCCTAACGATCTAGGTTAGTATAATCAAATGCCATTTTTTCAAGTACATATTGTTGCCATGCATAATCATTTTTATATCCATAGATAACATCATTAGAGCGCATTTGAACTACAGCATGAAGTAGACCATCACGGATATAATATGTTACAGCATTTGTACAGATAAAATCGTTTTTACCATTTTCATCAAATTCTATCCAAATAGATGGCCGGTTATAAACCATAGTGGCTCTGCGACCATCTGGATTGCGGAGAAGCTCATCTAGAACCATACCGTACTGATTGAAGTATTTATCAGACCAGATTAGATGTCCATAGTTAGAATTGATCTCACCGTGTTTATTTGCAGTATATTGCCAAGCTGCTGGTGGAGCATCGCCATCAGTACCATTTATATCGTAAATGTTTGTAGATTGTCTTTCGTACCAAGCAATTTCTTTTCGGATATAATCCTCGTTTGGAGTACCAAAGATTGATGGTTCATCAGCAACAAACTGAGCACCAATTAATTCAATAGTCTTTTGACCAGTTTTATCAATGGTGTAAGCTTCGTCTTTGAGTTCGCCAATAAAGAACTCACGTATATCGTTTACACTATTCAGTTTCATTTTTAATCTCACGGTTTAGAAAGTCACGATCAGTACGTTGACCAGGGATTTTACCACGACAGAAAGCTACACCAAACGAAGCATAGTTAATTAGATCTTTGAATGAGTCTTCCATAGACTCAAAGTTTGGTTGATACTCTGGATCATTTTCCATCGCTTCAAGTACTGACCAGAGTCGTAGTGTTTTGGCATGGATAATATCCATAATTGAGGCTACACCACGTGGATAGTAGTCAGCTTGTACAATACGGGACTTGTCATTTTGATAGTCACGAGACTTTCGATCTTGTAGCTCTGCGCATTCTTGTAGAACTTTAATTGATTCTCTCACGAGTCCACTCCTTGAATTTTTGTGATTTAGATTTACAACGGTAGTTAATACCAGCAGCAGACATATTAAATTTATCTGCAGCTTCATTTAGATTATAAACGGTCCCGCTGATTTTGTACACATATTTCTTGTTACGTTTTATATATGGGACAAGATTAATACCGATCTCTTTATATGCATCACGCCAAAAGAGGTGACCAACCTTTTTTAGATCAGTATTCTCTTTTGGCGTGGTGTAGTGTACACGAGATCTTGATTTGATTACAGCAACAATACGATTAAACGATTTACCTGCTGCAATCAAAGACATGATTTTTTCAGCAGATGCTTGGCGACCAAAGAAATGTTCTTTGGTTACCTTTGCACCTTGTGGTCGATTATTTGCTTCTTCAGAAATAAGACCACTGTGAATTGCTGGAGTACGATGAAGACCTTCAGCAATTAGACCAGTAAAATACTTAAGAGCTTCTGGATCGTCTTTGTGAGAATGATAACCAGCAATAGCGATACGAGCAAGAGTTTCATACTTAGACATTAGTAGTACTCACGAATATAAACATCATAGTGTGTTGCATTTTCCCAAGGTGTGTCATGAGCCCAAGAGTTTTTACGAGGACCACGTGGACGAATACGAATACCTTTGGTATTGTATTTTCTGAATCCAAGATTTTTGTTAACACGATTTAGAACAGAGTTATGTTCTTTGAGAAGTTGTTTTAGATCGCCAATAACTGGATCGTCAAGAGTATCAACAGTGAATTTGTAATCTGAAGATGAGCGATTTTTGTAAGTAACATAAGCCATGATTAAGTCCTTTTATTATTCGAAGTTTGGATCGAAGTTTTCATTTTCCTCAATTGTGAATAAGGGGTTGAGATTTCCGTATTCATTTTTTAGGAATGATTTGATTGTGGAAAAAGAATGGAAATAAATTTCAGAAATTGGATTTCCGCCACCAGGACCATTTGGATTGGTTATGTTAAATTCAATTAAATATTGATTTTGGTGTTGAGGGATTAAGTCAATTGAATTGTGGTCAAATTCAAGAGTGATGAAATATGGATGAGTTTGATTATAGTTTGTCATAGGTTATTTCTCCTTCATTACCTAAGACCATACTATACTATATCAAATAGATTGTAAACAAAAAAGTGAGCAGAAGCCCACTTTTTTTTCATTTTATTTTTTTGTATATGGTGTAAACAATTAAAAATTGATAGTACCAACTAGTAATGACTAAGTATTCATATAAAAAGTTCTCTTGGTTCTCTCCATACCATCCACTGGCCGCATATAAAAGTAGTACAAAATAGCATAGTATAGGACCAAAGAACCAAAACATTACCAAGAACTACGATCAATAGGAGTTCGATCACGGATCTTTTGCTGAGCTACATCTAACTCGCCATGATTACCTTCATGGCTTGGTGGCGTCCAACCACCGGGTTTCAAAAGATCTGGTAGACCAAATGGATTAGGCCGTCCTGGTTTTACACCTGGAGACTTATTCATATTTGCTTGATAGATCTCATCCCAAGCTTTATTTGCATCAACACCAAAGACATCCAGTGTACCAATTGCAAATACGCATAGATCAATAAGACCATCAACAATCTCTTCTGAATTGCCAGCATTTACAGCTTGCATCGTTTCATGTAGTTCTTCTTGACACATAAGCAGACGAAACATTAGGTATTTGTTCATTAATACTTTGTCATCTTTATGTTTTTCAAACCACTCTTTTACACCATACTTGTGGTGCATTTGGTGGATATCGAAAGCCCAGTCACTCATATTATAATCCTTTTATTGAATGTATGTATTCTATCACATTTTACTCAAAGAGTAAACATCTAATTTCTTAATTCCAAGAGCCCAATTCTCTGCAGCATCTTCTACGTACCTCATCGACTTACCCGGAAAATCTTCTTGGAAAAATCGCTTACCATTATTATCAAAATATCTTATGTAAGCATATTCTTCTTTGAAGTCGAAATGAATTTCACAATATCCTTCATCATGATCTGAATAGTAAGTAGAAAGCTTTTTACCCATTTAGTCCTCCGATTCAATTTCTTCTATGAGTTGGTCTTTCATAGCTAAGATTTGTTCTTTCATGTGTGGTTTATCCCACCATCTAAATAGAACACAAACAGTAATCCTTGGCACATTAGTATAAGCAGAATGCCAGCAGTGGTCTGGTTCGTCTTTACCAAAATGATAATGCCGGCATTGCCATCCAGCTTTGTCTGGAATCTGAACAAGAGTTTCCTTCTTTTTATCATAGTATTGAAAGAATCCATTTCCTTGTTCTGACCAAGAAAAAATAAATTGCCAACCAGAATTATTTTGATTTGTGTGCCAGCCTACAAATCCTCCAGGAGGATAATATAAAAACACTGCATCACTATTAGCTCCAAGGGTTGCTATAAACTCATTAGCAGTATATTTAGTTACTTCTTTTAGTCTATCATCTGGAATATTGTATACTGGCAATGAATAATGTTCAACTGGAAATCCTTTATGGTCTGGATCATTCATATGCTTTTTTAAATAAACATAATCCATATATTTTAATCCATCCGTGACAGCATTATCAGGTGAATAAGCTCTATAGTTCTCAATCATGGATTGGTCAGTTAATATATTGGTTTTTAAAACTTCTGACTTAATATAATCAAGTTGAGATAAAATATTCTTATTTCTAAGTACTAACTCAGTCATTTGTAAAATCTAGTGCCTTTGGATAAATGCTACCAATAGCTTTTGCTACCTCGACGGCCAGTTCCATATGTTCTTTTTGTGTCCCATTTGCAGAACGTAACTCTATATAATGAATCCAACTACGGATAGTGCCATTAACATAGAGCCTACTAACTGTGTTACCTTCTGGTAAGACTGCTCG
>Ga0255777_10004825_pt1 | contig 10978 bp, 9 predicted proteins | sample 101ome_15_FD_179975 | JGI IMG/M metagenome (GOLD analysis project Ga0255777, IMG submission 179975) | Coastal salt marsh microbial communities from the Groves Creek Marsh, Skidaway Island, Georgia - 101402AT metaG (version 2) | ecosystem: Environmental > Aquatic > Marine > Intertidal zone > Salt...
GTTTTAAAACAACTAAACTTGGTAAGCGTCATAAATCTGAAAATATTATTCAAGATAAAGAGGACCCCTCTCTTTATTGGATTGGTGAAAACGGTAAAGAAGCTGATAATGGACCAGGGACTGATTTTTACGCAGTTAGAAAGAATTATGTTTCAATAACACCATTACAGGTTGATCTAACCAATAATGCTGAGATGGAAAAAGTGGATAACTGGATTAAAAAAATTATCTAGCTATTCCATGTATCTCTAAGAGACACAGTTTTATTCATAACCAACATACCTGCATGATCTTGATCTCTGCAGAAATAACCATTTCTCTCAAATTGGTAGGATTTATAAAGTTCGGCACCAATCATATTTGTTTCGCAGAAACCAAAAGATGTAACAAGAGATTCAGGATTAATTAGTTCCTCAAAGTTTTCATGTTTACCTGGATTTTCTGTCAAGAATAATCTGTCATAAATCCTGAATTCAGTAGGTACTGCTTGTGTTGCTTCCACAAAATGAATGACACCTTTAACCTTTCTTCCATCAGAAGGATTTTTCCCAAGAGTATCTTTGTCATATTCTGCATAGACTGTTGTAATATTTCCATCAAAGTCTGTATCAAAAGTAATTGCCTTTATAACATATGCATTTCTGAGTCTTACTTCTTTACCTAAGGAAAGTCTTTTGTATTTCTTATTGGGGGCAACTTCACAAAAGTCTTCTCTTTCGATAAATATTTCCCTAGAAAATAAAATCTCTCTTGTGCCCATAGTTTCATTTTGAGGATGATTGGGCGCCAATAGTGATTCAATATAGTCTTTAGGGTAGTTTTCAATAATGACCCTGATAGGGTCTATCACTCCCATTGTTCTATGGGCGTTAAGATTCAAATCATCTCTAATCGCATCTTCGAAAATTTTTATATCAGTCATCGAATCAACTTTTGATATACCAATTCTATCTGAAAATAATTCAATTGCCCGAGGAGAGCAGCCTCTTTTTCGCATTCCAGATATAGTCGGCATTCTTGGATCGTCCCAGTCACTAACATGACCATTCTCAACTAGGATACCAAGCTTTCTTTTAGACATAACTGTATATTCAAGATTTAATCTAGAGAATTCGAACTGATGAGGACGGTCTGGTCTATTAAAGTCATCTAGATTTTCTAATATCCAGTCATAAAGTCTTCTATTATCTTGGAATTCAAGTGTGCATAGAGAGTGAGTTATACCCTCGATAGCATCAGATATACAGTGAGCGAAATCATACATGGGGTAGATACACCATTTGTCTCGCGTCTGATGATGAGTTTGAAATCTTATTCTATAAAGTGCGGGATCTCTCATACACATAAAAGAACTTTCCATATCAATCTTTGCTCTGAGTACGCAATGGTTTTCTTTAAAGACTCCATCACGCATATGATGAAAATTTTTAAGATTTTCTTCAACCGAGTTTTCCCTATAAGGACTATCTTTACCGGGTTCTTTTAGAGTCCCTCGATTTTCTCTAATTTCATCAGGAGATAGGAAACAAACATAAGCTAATCCTTTATTGATTAACTCAATGGCATATGAATAAAATTTATCAAAGTAATCAGAACTATATTTTTCATCTCCACTCCACTCAAAACCAAGCCAACTTATATCTTTCTTTATGGAATTGACAAATTCAATATTTTCTTTTGATGGGTTAGTATCGTCAAGCCTTAGATTGCAAGAACCATTATATTTTTTGGCTATACCAAAGTTAAGAAAAATTGATTTTGCATGACCAATATGTAAATAACCATTGGGCTCTGGAGGAAATCGAGTGTTAATTGAAGAATAAATACCTTCGTCTATATCCTTATCAATTTGATTAAGAATAAAATTAGTGCTTGGTACTTGATTTGCATCTGACATAATATTTTCGTGAATTATATCACTAAAGATATTGTTTTCAGAATAAGGAAACTAAGTAATAAAAAGAAAATCTATGAAAATTGCAATTATTAGACTATCAGCAATGGGAGATATTATTCAATCAATGATAGTATTACAGTTTATTAAGAGACATTATCCAAATTCTTCGATCGATTGGTTTGTTGACAGCCAATTTGCTGAATTGTTAGTTGGATGCAATGATATTAACAATATCATTAAATTAAATATCAGAGAAATCAAACAAAATAAGTCATTTAAATTATTTTATGAGCTAACTAAGAAATTGAGAAATCTAGAAAAATATGACAAAGTTATTGATCTGCAGGGTCTTTTTAAGTCTGCTATTGTTTCAAGACTAATACCTTCTTATAGTAGAGTTGGATTTGATATAAATTCTACAAGAGAAAAAATAGCTTCATTCTTCTATAGCAATAAATTTCACTCCCCTTATCATGAAAATGTGATAAATCGATATCTCGGTCTGGTGGGCTTTTCATTACAATTTAAAGTAACTAAAAAAGACATCTTAAACAAGAAGCCTTTTTTTAATTATTCTCAAGACAAAACCCAGAGGAAAAAACTTAATATTTGCATTATATTAGGAGCTTCGTTTAAGTCAAAAATATATCCCACTGAAAAATTTGCTGAGATAGTTAAATCAATAGATGCAAATTTTCTTGCAATTTGGCATACTGCGGATGAGTTTAAGATGGCTAATAAATTACAATTTATGGCTAGTAAGGTTGTAGTAAAAGAATGTGCGACCTATAACGACTTAAAAACTCAATTTATTCAGGCTGATATAGTTATAGGTGGTGATACTGGACCAACTCATCTTGCTTGGGCTCTAAATAAACCTTCTGTGATAATTTTTGGATCTACACCTTTTGAAAGAAATTGCTTTATAACTAAACAAAATCTTGCGGTAGATTCTGGTGAGAATATTGATCCATATAATATCGATAAAGATAGTAAATTAATAGATAAAATTCAACCAAAAGAAGTTATCAATAAAATTAAAGAATTAATATGAAAATTGCTGTTGCTGGAATAGGTTATGTCGGCTTATCAAATGCTGTCCTCTTGTCAAAAGAAAACGACGTTATTGCGTATGATATAGATGATGAAAAGGTAAGTAAAATCAACACTAGGGTTGCCCCAATAGAGGATAAAGATATACAGTCTTTTTTCAAAGAGAAGAAACTTAACCTTTCAGCTACATTAGATCCTATGACTGCTTTTCTTGAGGCAGAATATGTAATTATTGCTACCCCCACTAACTATGATGTTAAAACTAATTTCTTCAATACTGAGTCAATTGAGAAAACACTTAAATTAATAGAGGAAATTAATCCAAAAGCTGTCATAGTTATTAAATCTACTGTCCCAGTGGGGTATACAGATTCAATTAGAAAAATTTATACGAAAAATAATATCTTTTTTTCACCTGAATTTCTTAGGGAGGGAAAAGCTCTTTACGACAATCTTTATCCATCAAGAATAATTGTTGGACAGATTTCCAAGGATGCTGAGGATTTTGCTAATATTTTGTCTGAGTCCTCTTTAAACAAAGAAAACGAAATTATCTTTATGAGCTCATCAGAGGCAGAGGCGGTAAAGTTATTTAGTAATACTTATCTAGCTATGAGAGTAGCTTTTTTTAACGAACTTGATTCTTATGCTGAGTTTAATAAGCTTGATTCCAAATCAATTATTAATGGAGTAAGCTTAGACCCTAGAATAGGGAGCCATTACAATAACCCGTCTTTCGGTTATGGTGGATATTGTCTACCAAAGGATACAAAGCAACTTTATGCAAATTATACAAATGTTCCGAACAATCTTATAAAGGCAATTGTTGATGCCAACTCTACAAGAAAAGATTTTATTTCTGAACAAATTATCCAAAGAAATCCAAAAGTTGTGGGAATCTATAGGCTTATTATGAAGAGCAATTCTGATAATTTCAGAACTTCATCCATTCAAGGAATTATGAAAAGAATTAAAGCAAAAGGAATTAATGTAATTATTTTTGAGCCAGTTCTATCAAAAAATAATGAGACAAGTTTCTTTAATTCACCAGTATATTCAGACATAGATAAATTTAAAAAAGAAGCAGATATAATCGTAGCTAATAGATATTGCGAAGACTTAACAACCGTTCAAGAAAAAGTATATACAAGAGATATTTTTGGTAAGGATTAAACTATACAACCTGTTATCTCTTTCACTGAACTAACCATATGGGCATAATGCAGCCCCTTCAGTTGATCTTTTTGCTTTAAAGTAACTAGGATTGTTTGTTTTATTCCAGCTCTGTTAGCTGCAATAATATCGCTCCTTTTATCCCCAATCATCCAGGATTTTTTTAGGTCAATCGGATATTTTTCAGTTGCTTGTTGAAATAAACCTGGATTAGGCTTCCTGCATGCGCATCTTTCTTCTGGGCTATGAGGACAAAAGAATACGTCAAGAATATTTATATCTCTTAACTTAAATTCATTTAGCATCCAACTGTTAAGACTGAAAAATTGATCATAGGAGAAATATCCTCTACCGATACCTGATTGATTAGTAATAATGATAAATTCATATCCACGCTTAGCAATAATTCTAAGAGATTCAAAAACCCCATCTATAAAAATTATGTCTTCTTTTATGTGAGGATAATTTGTATCTTGGTTTATAACACCATCTCTATCCAAGAAAACAATCTTCTTAAATTCCATAATTCAAATACCACCATTGCTAGTGAGTATAATTTGGAAGATTAATTTTTCCAAACATACTTTGTATTACACAGATAAACAAGATAAGACTATACAGATTTTATTAATTTTGTTTGGTTTTTTGATGCCTCTGACAGTTGCTGGTGGAAATTCCCTGGCATTGATAATAATTTTATTTTGGCTTCTTGGAGGGAATTTAAGCAAAAAAATTAATGCAATAAAACATGACAAGGTAGCTATAGCTTCAATGTTATTTTTCTTTCTATTTGTGTTAGGACTGTTTTGGAGTGAGAATTTAACAAATGGTCTTAAGATTACAAAAAAAATGCTTGAATTCGGTATTTTGTTGCCTGTACTGTTGTCATTTACCCATAAAAAGAATATCAATTACTATTTAAATGGTTTTTTGTCAGCCATTTTGATAATGACTATAACGTCTTACTCAATCTTTTGGGAAATAATACCTCCAATTTTTAGAGGATCCGAGATTACTAATCCTACATCTTTCATGAGTTCAATATCTTATACTCCATTTTTGACAATAGCTGCTTATATTCTTGCACAACGCATATTTCTGGGTCTAAAAGAATTTTACAAAAATCCAAGTACCACAATTCTCGAGATAATTTTTTTTATAGTGGTCTCAATTAATATTTTTTTTACCGCTGGCAGGGCAGGTCAATATGCATATATTATTTTGTTATTTGTCTTTGCATTTCAAAAGTATGGTTTTAAGATCAAGATTTTTTTCTACTCAACAATTATTAGTGCATTAATTTTAATAATGGCATTCTATAGTTTTAATAACTTTAATAACAGAGTAGTCTCAACAGTAAACAATATTTCTAAATACCAAACTAATCCTGCAAGTTCAGTGGGACATAGGATAAACTTTAACATTAACTCTATTAGAATCTTTTTAGAAAATCCTATTTTTGGTGTCGGTACAGGGGATTTTAGTTCTGAGTACTCCAAAGAAAATTTACTTTTCAAAAGAAAAAATAAACTTTCCTCTAATCAGAGCGTTGAAACAACCAATCCTCATAATATGCACTTATTCATTTTGACTAATTTTGGTATTCTAGGTTTTTTGATATACATGTATTTTTTTTGGACACTCTATACTTCCGCTAAGCATGAGTTAGATCAAAATATAAAAGAATTAAGTTATGCTTTTCTGATTTTTTTCGTTTTAATTAACTTCAGTGATTCCTATATGTTTGGTCATTTCACATCTTTTCTTTTTGTGTTTATTGCTTCATTTTTGTTTAAGAATGAAAAAAAATAAGAAAATATTGCTCATAATTCAAAGATCTAATGGGGATGTTTTTTTTATAAACTCTATTGTTTATTTTATAAAGAAAAATTTCATAGACTCTGAAATTGATCTTTTAGTAAACAAGGATACAATTTCGACAGCATCTCTAATTCCAAACATTAGGAATATTTTGACTTTTAGTTATGATTTAAAAAAAACACAACCATTAAGGCAAGAAATTTCAATTTTATCTAAGATTTTCAGAAAATATGATATCAGTGCCAACTTTACTTCTAGTGATAGGAGTGTAATTTACTCATTCCTCTCTGGAAAAATATCAATTAGTGCAGTCGAAGGATTGAATAGAAAGTCATGGTGGAAGAAGCTCATTCTCAGTCATCACTATGAATTTAACAATCAACACCATATCATAGAGAACAATTTCAAAGTTTTAGACATTCTCAAGATAAATTATGAAAGAACATTGCAATCTGTTCCAATATCGACCGAAGATAAAAAAAATGTATTAAAAAAATTGGCTAGTAAAAACATTGATAGTTTTCTTATCTTTCATCCATGTGCACAATATGAATACAAAACCTTACCCAAAAGTTCGGTAATTGAACTGCTTAAAAAATTAAACACTCTTAACTTGAAAATAATAGTCACTGGCGGCAATTCAGATATTGACAACAAAATTAAACAATATATTCCAGAATTGAAAAATATTTACAATTTTATTGGCAAGTTATCTCTGGGAGAATATATATATTTGAGCGAAATTTCATTAGCATATATTGGTATGGACACTTTAAATATGCATGTTGCTTCGTCTCAAGGAAAGAGAGTCTTTGCAATTTTTGGCCCTACAAATCTAAGAATGTGGTCGCCATGGTCAAATCTTAAAAAAGAATACGCAACAAAAGATATGGTAGTTCAAACTTATGGGTTAAATACTATCTTTCAATCTGATCTCCCGTGTGTTGCATGCGGTAAAGCTGGTTGTGAAGATAGTCATAAACTTAGTCCTTGCATGGAAAATATAAGCTTGGATGATTTATTTGAAATAATTCACGATGAGTTTAGAAATGTTTAGATATAAAGAAACTTATACATTTCCATTTTCTGCAAAGATCCCAAGTTACCTTAATGAATACAAACTTCAATATTCAAAAATTAAAAGCTATTCTAAATTTATAAAAAGATATCTTATTTTGCTTTTTTTAAAGCAAAAAAAATATGAGTTAAAACATTTACCAATTTCCACAAAAAAAATATTATGGATTAATTTATCTGCTCCAAGCATAGGCGATAGTCTTATGGATTTATCTTCTAGAGTAATGTTAAAAAGTTTTAATCTCGATTTATTTACTAGTCGAAAGAATTCAAACGTATATGAGAATGATAAATTTTTCAATAATATTTATACTGATTATTCTGCAGCAAAAGCAAATAATTATGATTTGATCATCATTGATTCATTTAGTTCTAGATCCATACGTGCAAAGTTCAATATAGCACCTAAAGCATTATTTGTATCAATGTTTGGATTCTTCAATGGGCCCGAGGTTAATAGAGTGCTTTTTAGTTTTAATAGGATGAACAAACTTCTTGGTGAAAAATATAGCGAAAAAGAGATTAATTCATTCGCAAAGCCATGTATCTATGCTGATAATAAAAATATTTGTCTTCCTAACATGGAATTCATTTCTATAGTTATTGGGGGAGAGTGGGAATACAGAACATACAAAAATTGGAAGAAGGTTATTAAGTATATTCTCAATAACTATAAATCAACCGAAATAGCTTTGATCGGCTCAATAAATGGAAAGAGTGAGGCAAGCAAATTAGTTAAATACTTTCCTAGCAGAGTTAAGAGTTTTGTTGGCGAATATTCATTTAACCAAACTGCAGAAATTATTAGGAACTCTAAAATCCTGATATGTTGTGACGGAGGATTAATGCATTGTGGAAATTGTTTTAAAAAAATATTGGTTCCATTATTTGCAAAACTTTCACCAGAAATGCAGCTTACTGAATCGATTACTGCTTTTTCTTGTTTTGACAAGACTGATGTGAATAACATTAAACCTCAGAAGATAATGGCAAAAGTTAAATTAGCTATTGATTACGCTGATAAATATCTTCAATCCTAAAAATATCATCCTCCTCCAGATATTCGCCAGTTTGGATTTCTATTATCTTTAGTTCAGTGGTCTGATTATTTGACAATCTATGTATTTCCTCGGCTGGAATAAAAATTGACTCATTTACGTGTAAATCAAAAACTTTTTCCCCAAGTGTGACTGTCGCAATTCCCGAGATAACTATCCAATGTTCAGATCTGTGTTTATGCTTTTGCAATGAGATTTTTGCACTTGGGTTGAGCGAAATTATTTTAATTTGATAGTTATCTTTACGGCTTATGGAATTGAAATAGCCCCATGGGCGATAAACAAGATTATTGTCAATCAATTCTTTTCTATTAATTGTTTTTAAATGAGTTAAAAGTTGTTGCAGATTTTTAACTTCGTCTTTTTTGGAAATGAATAACGCATCAGGAGTGTTAACTATGGTTAAATTTTCAACACCAATAACCGAAGTAAGTTGATGGGGGCTATAAATTAAAGAGCTCTTAGAATTTATTGAAATAACATCACCATACTCTACATTGCCAGAGTCTTTTTTAGAAGTTGCATGCCATATGGATTCCCAAGTCCCTAAATCACTCCATTCAGCATCAAGAATAACCATACCCCCATTCTTCGTTTTTTCCATGACACAAACATCAATAGACTTCTCTGGGCAGTTTTCAAAAACTTCATAGTCAAATCGAGTGAAATCATGGTCTTTAATTGGGTTTGCAAGAGCTTTTTTACAACATTCATAAATCTCTGGTTCAAATTTTCTTAACTCCTCAAGGTAAATTTTTGCCTTAAACGCGAACATGCCGCTATTCCAAAAGAAGTTATCTTTTGAAATATAATTTTTTGCAAGTTCAATTGAGGGCTTTTCTTTAAAAGAATTAATATGAAGAATGTTTGACTCATATTCATTTGCTTCAATGTATCCATAATTGGTGTCTGGTCTTGTAGGTTTTATACCAAATGTCAATAAGTAATTATCTGATGCACCTTTTTCTGCTATTGATAAACATTTATGAAATTCTTTGGTGTTTTTTATATCATGATCTGATGCTAGAACCAACATTATTGCACAGGGGTCAACAGATAGAATTTCAAAAGCAGCTAATGCAATTGCTGGAGCAGTATTCTTTCCAATAGATTCCAGAATTATTGTTTCAGGTTTGACATCAATTGCTCTTAGTTGTTCAGCTGCAATAAATCGATGAGCTTCATTACAAATAACTATAGGTTTTGAAAAATTTTTTGGTAAGCGATCAAATGTATTTTGAAAGAGTGAATTATTCTCATTAGTAATTTTAATAAATTGCTTAGGATGAGACTTCCTAGAAAGTGGCCATAATCTCGTACCACTTCCACCCGCTAAGACTACTGGAATTATATTCGCCATTATTTTATAGGTTTATCTTCTGGAACTTGCCAATTAGATTGACGTTCATGAAGTTTGATATAGCGATAGAAAGTTCCTTCAAAATTTCCAAAGGCAATTACCAATCCTGCACCTCCATCCAGAAAACCTAATTTAAAGAAATAATGTTTAATAAAAGACCAAAAGCCATGAAAAAAGGCTTTAGTAACACTAGGTTTCACGCCCTTATCAATAAGTTTTTCTACACCTAGAGAAGAGTATTTATTAGCTTTAAGGATTACCTCATCGAAATTTTTAAATGGGATTTGCCAGATAGGATTTTTGAGCTTCCCGATTTCTTTGTCAGATTTGTTAATGTAACCTTCATGAACAGGTTTTAAATCATACTCCATTGAATCTTTTTTAAATAATTGAGGTTGTCTATAATTTGGGTACCAACCAGAGTGTTTAATCCATTTACCCATAAAATAATTTTTCCTGGGAATTTTATAAATATCAAATTTAGGATCTAACAAAGTTTCGAGAATTTCATCTTTTGTTTCAACGGTACATCTTTCATCGGCATCAATACTTAAAATCCACTCATTGTTGCAATGAGAAACAGCTTCATTTCTGAGTCTTCCATAACCATTAAATTCTATGTGAAAAACCTTTGCACCCATTTTTTTAGCTAACTCAGTAGTGCCATCAGAACTATTAGAGTCAGCTAGAATAATTTCATCAGCCCATAGGACGCTATTTATGCATTGCTTAATTTTTTCAACTTCGTTATAAGCGATAATATAAACAGAAATTTTAGGTTTCATTATGATTATGTATAAATCTCAAAAAAAACTATGAAGGTAAGTCTAGTCATTACCACTTACAATCGACCTAATGCTTTGCATGAGGTTTTAAAAAGTGTTGATAAACAAACAAGTACTCCCCATGAAGTGATTATAGCTGATGATGGAAGTTCGAATACAACAAAGGATTTAATTGAAACTTATAAGAAAAAGTCAAAATTGAACATAATGCATAGTTGGCAAGAAGACTTGGGCTTCAGGGCTGCTAGATCCAGAAATAAGGCAATTAATAGATCTTCAGGGGAATATATTATTCTCATTGATGGAGATATGATTCTTGATGAGAACTTTGTTAATGATCATATTAAGAATTTGAGAAAAGGTTTTTTTATTCAAGGAACAAGAACACTGTTATCTCAAAATTTAACCCAAGAAATACTTAATGGAAGTAAAGTAGATATTAATTTTTTCCAAAAAAATTTACTGAATAGAAAAAACTCAATTCGCAGTTTATTTTTATCGAAAATTTTCTCTGGAAATAAAAATTCATTATTAGGAATAAAGACTTGCAATATGAGTTTTTTCTTGAATGATTTCTATAAAGTGAATGGGTTTAATAATGATATTGAGGGATGGGGAAGAGAGGATAGTGAGTTTTGTATGAGATTAATGAATGCAGGAATTAGAAGAAAAAATCTGAGATTTAGTGCTATTCAATATCATTTATGGCATGGATTAGAGAATAGAAAGTCACTTAAAAAGAACAACTTAATTT
>Ga0255777_10004830_pt1 | contig 10969 bp, 9 predicted proteins | sample 101ome_15_FD_179975 | JGI IMG/M metagenome (GOLD analysis project Ga0255777, IMG submission 179975) | Coastal salt marsh microbial communities from the Groves Creek Marsh, Skidaway Island, Georgia - 101402AT metaG (version 2) | ecosystem: Environmental > Aquatic > Marine > Intertidal zone > Salt...
CGCCAGTCTGCTCGCCAATACGACCTGGGACTTGGTAGCCGATATGGAACGGCTGCGCAGCGAACTACACATTGAACGCTGGCTGGTCTTTGGAGGATCCTGGGGCAGTACACTAGGCCTTGCCTACGCGCAGTCACATCCGGAGGCCGTCACCGAACTGGTGCTGCGAGGCATTTTTCTATTGCGACAACAGGAAATTCACTGGTTTTATCAACACGGCGCCAGCGAAATATACCCCGACAGCTGGCAGCATTATCTGCAGCCCATTCCCGAAATAGAGAGAAGCGATCTGCTTGCCGCGTTTCACCGGCGACTCGTGAGTGACAATGAACAAGAGCGCCTGAGTGCCGCAAGGGCGTGGTCAGTATGGGAAGCGTCAGCGAGTTATTTGCATCAAAACAAAGACTTTATGGCCAAGTTGGATGAACCCGAAGCGGCGCTGGCCATGGCGCGGATCGAATGCCACTACTTTATCAATAAAGGCTTCTTCGACAACGAAAATCAGCTGCTCGAAAATATTGGCCGTATCCGACATATTCCCGCCGTAATCGTCCAAGGACGCTACGACGTGGTCTGCCCGGCAACAACCGCTTGGGATCTGCATCGCGCCTGGCCAGAGGCTGACTTTCAGCTCATTCCCGATGCCGGCCACTCAGCCTTTGACCCCCCCAATGCCAAAGCGCTGATCGCGGCAACCAACCGGTTTGCACAATAGGTGCACGCTTATCGCAATACCGGCTTGATTCGGGTACCGATGCCCCGGCGAGTGATCGGCGTTAAGGTGAGGGGGCGATTGCCGCGCTCTCCAGATGCGCGAGCATGTCGCGGACAAATGACGCCAGCTGAACTTTGGACTCATCGAGGGTGAGTCCGAGACGTACAACAACCAGCTCGGCCTCGGGAACCACCACAACATACTGGCCCGAGTTGCCTCCGGCGTTGAAGGTATTTTCAGGCACACCCGGAAAACTTCGCTGTTGGGTATTCAACCAAAACCCCAGGCCATAGCCCTCGCCGCCTCTACTCGTACCGGGCGTCACGGCTAGGCGCTGCCATGACTGTGGCAAGAGCGCATCGCGGCCGTGCCAGGCATCCAACCACCACTGACCGACCCGTGCCCAATCCCGGGCAGTAAGATAAGCAAAGCTGGAACCCACCTGGATACCGCCACTGTCAGGTTCAAGCAGAGGGTCAGTTAATGCCAACGGAACATAAACTTCCCGGGTTAGCCAAGCTGCATAGTCCTCTCCCCCCAGTGACTGCTGCCAGAGATAGGACACCACATTGGTGTCGCCGCTCGAGTAGACAAACTCCTTACCGGGCATTACCCGATGACCCTGTTTGAGAGGCACCTGCCACATGGGTACACCGCCATAAAGCATCTCGGTGACATCATCGCCGGGGTAATAGCGCTCATCAAAATCGAGCCCGCTCGCCATTGCCAGCAAATGCGTTGGCGTGAGGTCCGCTGACAACTTATTTCGTATGCCGGCATCAACCCCCTGCTTCTCGAGCTGATCCTTCACCGGCGTCGTCAAATCGAGCTGCCCCCGCGTCACCTGCATCCCAACAAACGACGCCATCAGGCTTTTATTCATCGACCAGCCCTGTAGCCGGGTCGATGGAGCGACCGGTGCCGCATAGCGCTCTCCGATAATCACGCCGCGGTGCATCACAACCACCGCAAGCGTGTTCCTGTCCCCCTCGGGTGGCTCCTCGAAAGCACCATCTAGCATGGAGTCGATGGCGGGCGCATTGGCAACTAGTCGGTGGCGCTCCCCCTCTAATGAAACTCTCCCTTCGGGGTCTAGCGGGGGGGCGGGAGGGTTGGGGTTAAGATCTGAACCTGACCCGGGCTGACCGTAAAGGGTGCAGCCATAGTGAGGATGAAAGGTAGCGCTGGCGCTGGCTGTTAACACCCGGGCTGAAGCGCCAGATGAATCGACTTCCGTGGTTAACAAGCCCGCCAAGGGACCAATACTTTCAAGCCTCGGCGTGATGTCATTAGCCAACGTGAATTCAGGCGGAAGATGACTGACAAAAACACCCGAACACAGCTGCTTTGCCGCATACCCCGCGCCTATTTTAGCCGTCTCATGGACTAGCCATCCCAGAGCGGCGAAAAGTCCTGCCAGCAATATCCCTGCGAGTAATCGAAATGTCACACAGAATCCTGCTATCGCGCCGTCGCCGGAGCACGATAAATTTCGGGGAAAAATGAATTATCCCGCGGTGGCATCCCTGGATCGACCAGGACATGAGCGGGGTCCACCGTGGGGTCGACGCCCTCCCGGGGATCCCAAAGCACATCATCCCCGAGCCATCGGGTGGACAGAGCAACGCGATCCTGTGTAGCGGAGTGATTTCCCCGGGCCCCATGAAGGATCCACGCCGAGAAAATGAGTCCGTCACCCGGCTCCATGTCAAAACTAACTATGTCGTAAGCGCTACGGTCGGCATCAATATCCGGCACCGGCACACCCCGCTGCTCGGTGGCCCATTGACCTGACTTATTGTCGGCACCGTTAAAAACCTGAGGAAGGTAATAGACATCATCTAGATGGGAGCCGCGGATAAACTCCATGCCGCTGCCCTCCACGGTGACCGGGGTGAGAGCCAACCAAATTGAGGCAATCTGTTTTCCCCGAAACGGCCAGTATGGCGCATCCTGATGCCACGGCGTCACCGTGGGGGTGTTCACTTTTTTAATGAGCAGGTGATCAAAATAAAAACGGGCGGAGTCGCTTCCCATTGCCTGCGCTGCCAAACGCGCGCACCCCGACTCGTGAACAAACCGGTGAATCACGTCGTTATGACGCCACAGGTACCGGTCAGTAAACAAACGGTTTTCGTAGGCGCCCGCGTTGACATCGTTAACCCACGGGCTAGGGTTTGCAAGCTGCACCTCGGCAACTGACAAGAGTGCTTCGATCCAGCGGGGATCGACGCACCCCGCTATCTTCGCAACACCGTCTTTGCGGAATGCGGCAACTTGCCCCGCATCAAGTGTTCGTTGCAACACGACCAGCACCTCACCCACGTGTACCTGTGTCGTGAGTGTGCCCGCAAACCGTGCCTAGGTCGAGGGAAACGCCGAGACGCCGTCGTTAAAAGGACACATCCCATTGCAGTCGGACGCGATTCTCAGAGTCTCTTTCCTGAAGCAACCCGTCATCCAACGTTAGATGAGAGAAATCCAACGTAATTTTGTTGCTGTGTCCCTTAAAGAACCAGTTCGCGCCTAACGTAAATTCCTCACGCTCGTTATAGAAGTTGCGATCGAATTTATTGGGCTCCTCTACGTAGGCATACCGCGCAGCCAGCTCAAGTGGCGCCGGAAAAGCGTCGAGCCAGTTGTTGAAGAAATAGCCGGCCTGAACATAAGCACCAGTAAGGTCACTCTTGGTTCCTTCAACGCGATCAGTAACAAACTTGCGGTGCCATTCCTGTTGGAATGAGAAGCCCTGATACTTGAAGGCGAATTCTTGCACGCCCTGTTCAATTTTAAACTGGTCGGACTCAGCCACCGCAGGCTTCGCAAAACCATCTAAATTGCCGCAGCCAGAGGAGGACCAACGGGTACATGGCCCCGTATTGGTGAAACCTGCAATGGCAAAAGAGCCCGTAGGTTTTTCGGTGAACTCAACATCGGTTTGCTTCCAAGCAAGTTCTCTGCCCAGAAAGTTCCACTGCAGACGACCCATGTACAAATGATCTTCCGAGCTGTTTCGAACACTACGGCCTTCGCCATTAAATACGCCTGCGTAGTAATTGAGGTCAGCTAGGGTTCCGTCAAATAATCTCCCTCGCAACTGAATCCCCACTTGTCGATCAACCGTGAAGATTCTGTTAACGATGGAACGCTCGACAAACTGCTGCCGACCGGAGGAATCTACCCGCTCCCGGTTAAGATCGACTTTCCACTGGCCCATACGAATGCCGCCCCAGTCCCACTTAGCCAGATCGACTCGCCAATCGATAACGCGAGCGCCGGAGGACACAGCATCGGCATCCACGTCCCGAGCCGGCTGGAGGTCGACCTCAAAATAGTACTTAATCCACGGCTGAAAACCGTGGCCGCCAATCTTCATACGCAGACGTCGTTGCTCAAAGCTAGAGACCGAGTCGTCATTGAAAGCAGATAACTGGCGAGGGTCAGAACCGAAGGGATTGCTATACCTAAATTGCGCGCGCCACTGTAGGTTGGTCGCAAACTTGCCATCGCGAGTTGCAAATCCAAAGCCTTTTGAACCATAGCTCGCCTTGATGGGAGAGGCTTCAGAGATGGCTTTATCTACTGCGTCGTTTATCGCCATTTGCGTGCTCTCATCCAAAGACACCTCGGTGACGATTTCCTCCTCATTCACCGCCACCACCAAGGGCGCCTCAGTTAAACTCGAAGGGAGAATATCAACAGTCGAAATCTCATCCTTTTTTATGAGTCGCGCGTGCTGCTCCGCTGTAATCACACCGTTTCCCAGCAGGATATCCAGCAATTCCTTGTCCGCCGCCACAGTAGCCGGAGCACTCAACGAGGCCACAAGTGCCGCAGTTTTAATAGCGTGTTGAACTCTGACGATAGACATAAGCACTCACCTCACAATGGTTGGTGGCACCATATGTCAAAAATGTTGCATTAATATGACATTGAGGTGTTTCAGGCCGCTTTCGGCAAAAATACCCGTGCCACCTACTGCCGCTGGGGCTTTTGGATTTGGCCGGGGCTGAGAAGCGACCTTCATTGAGCATAAAGAAGGGGTGCGGCGCAGCGTAAAGGACTACAGACTTGCCGGAGTCCTTAAGCGCTGAGTAACCGTGGGTGTCTAGGGCTTGTGCTAGCTGCTAGCAATAATTTGCGCGCGATGCGCTACTTTTTCCGCGCTATTCGCAATTTCCCCGATCTGTGACAGCAGCTGGTACAGAAAAATCGCATCGATCGGGGATAGCTTGTCTTCATGAACTTTCAGCTTGGCACGAAGGCGGGTTTGTAGCTCATCTGATTTTCGCTCGAGCTTCTCAACAGCCAGAGCTTTGCTCATGATGGCCTGCGCCTGACGAGCACCAAATGCGGATTTGGATAGTTCTCGCGTCGCCGCGACAACCTCCACCGTAGTCGTGACGGTATCTACTACCACCGTAATGAACTTGAACAACGACTTCTCTAAGGCCGGCGGAAACGCGAGTTCTCGCCCCAAGGATAAGCCCGCGACATCTTTGGTGTCGTTAGCCATCTTGTCCTGCATCCGCACAAGTTCCAGCAGGTCTGCTCGCGAGACCGACATCCAAATTCCTCTGGGCAGGTTGCGGCGCACGTCACGCTTTAGCTCATCTGCCGCGCCTTCGAGTTCCGCAATTGACTCCTGCGCCTTGGCCGCTCGGCTCCATTTGCCCGCCTGAGCTGCCTCAAAATAAACGGGCAGCTTGCTCACACAATCTGCACATGCCTTGACATGCAGTTCTAGCATAGCGAGCGGTGAAGAGCTGAATACGTCCGATATTGGTGTCTTAATTTGCACGGATTAACCCCCAAAAACTACAGCAAGTGTATGTACTCGTTGATTTCCCATTCGTCTTGGAATCAACCAAAAGCGGCTTGCAGCAAGTAAAAGAATATCACGGAAAGGCCAGCGCCCGCGGGCAACGTCACCACCCACGAAGTCACAATAGCTCCCACCGTCGGCAAGTGAAGCGCCTCTACACCCCGCGCTAAGCCCACCCCGAGGACCGCGCCCACCAAAGTGTGGGTAGTCGAAATAGGAAGGCCTGTGCCCGAAGCCAATACCACCGTCGTAGCAGCGGCAAGCTCGGCAGCAAATCCTCGGCTCGGCGTAAGCTCTGTAATCTTGCGCCCGATTGTCTGCATGACTCGCCAACCGTATGTTGCGAGGCCAAAAACAATTCCAACTGCTCCAATACCCAGAACCCACCAAGGAAGACCAGACTTAGCGACAATCTGGCCACCGGATTGCACTGTGCTGACCACCGCAGCAAGAGGCCCTACCGCATTGGCCACGTCGTTTGAACCATGGGCAAAGGCCATCGCACAGGCGGTAAAAATCATCAAAACACCGAAAACGCGCTCTACATTCATCGAGCTATTTTCATCGCTGCCAGCAGCCTTAATACGGCCCAATAGGATGGCTCCTAACAAACTAATGAAGACACCAATCATGGCGGATAGGACCATCGCATTGGTGAACTTGGACCCCATACCCAGGTCAATCTCCACCCCGATGTGCTTCAGACCTTTTAATAGGGTAACCATGCTGATCATGAAACCCACCAGCCACATGTAATAAGGCACGTACTTCTTTGCTCTCGCAAAGGTATCTTCGTGGTCAAGAATAAGCCTCTTCACGGAAACAAAGAGGAGAAAAGCGATGGTGCCAGACATCAAAGGTGACACAACCCAGCTTGCCGCGATGGTGCCAACTTTGCTCCACGCTACTGCATCGACAGAGATGCCCACGGCTGAAAACCCGACGATCGCACCGACAATGGAGTGCGTCGTAGATACCGGCCAACCGCGAGAACTGGCAATCGCTAACCAGGTTGCGGCAGCCAACAGCGAGGCCAACATGCCATACACCAAGAGCTGCGGCGAATCGCCCAATAGAGAGGGATCAACAATACCCTTTCGAATGGTGGAGGTAACTTCACCTCCTGCAAGGTACGCACCGAGAAATTCAAAAATAGCGGCAACTAAAATGGCCTGTTTAAGCGTCAGCGCTCTGGCACCCACCGAGGTACCCATGGCGTTCGCCACATCGTTTGCACCAATTCCCCATGCCATAAACAAACCAAAGACACAGGCTAGTGAGAGCAGCATAACGCCGTGAGTAGTAATGATATCCACTGGGTACAACTCCCTTTCGCTGTCTTGTCTGTCTGGCGGGCAGTATAGACGAGGAAATGTTACAGAACCGTTACGATTGGGCCAGTAAAAACGAATTTTCTATCTCATTGAATTTGATGCTATTTTTGAATTTATTCTGAGACCATCGCCAGTTTGCCAAGCAGAGGGGGCTCTTCAACCGCAAAAAAAACTTGGGCTCAGCAAGAATCCGTGATTACTCTTGATGAATCATCAGCATTCGAGGTCAATTTGATGCGTCCGACCGCGGAACCCCTGCCCCTCCCGGCCGGGAGACCCTCACCCTACTTGCCCCTTGTCGATGAACCCGTCTTTGAGCCTGGCCGCCACTTGGCGCTCGAGGCGCCGACACACATCACTTCGCTTGAAGAATTGGGGTACCGACAGGAGCAGATGGCCGATTGCAGTTCTGCCTTCGCCTACAGCAACGCCTTCCGCATCCTGTCTGAGGAAGGGGTCGAAGCGATGCGCTGGGTGTGCGATCAAATTTATGGCAACCGCAATGAAGATACGGGTACTGGCGCTAACCGGCTCGGGAGTTACGCCCGAGGGGCTGGCTATCGCTCCCACTTTATTCGCGACTTTTGCGATTCCCCCGAACTAGCAGAGCACTTATCGGGTATCGCGAAGGTTACCCTTAAACGCCACTCTGTCCCCGCCGTGGCCTGCGGTATCAACTACGCACCCGATGACATAACTCGCGCGGTCGACAGCTGGCACGTCGACTCGGTTGCCTTCGACGTAGTCATGATGGTGACCGACCCGAAGCCATTAAAAGGCGGCGAGTTCGAAATTTTTAAAGGCACCAAATTTGAAGGGCGCGAACTTTTGGGCATTTCCGGCGAGGAGGGAGGCAACGTTGAACTACCCCGAAATCGCGTCGAGGTGATTCCCTTTCCCGACGCCGGCTATGGCTTCTTACAGCAAGGCACTATGATTTTTCACCGCGCCTGCCGACTGCTGGAGAGAGCAGACCGCATCACGATGATTCCCTCCTTTGAGGTCATGCCCGGCAACCTTCATGACGCGACCAATTCGATCAACATGATGGACTGGGCCGACCCCGGGATTCATGCGGAGCTGACGCGCTTTGAAATCCATCGCACGATTGCGCGCCTGGAGGCCTTACTGGGTGACATTTCTTTGGAAGACGATCGGGTCAAACTGGCGGCAAGCGTTAGAGGTGCCACGGAGCGCTTGACGACCTTTCTACAGAAGCTGGAGGATCAGGAATAATGGATGCCTCCTATTTAAAAGACCGAACAGTGCTGGTCACCGGCGCTGCCGGCTGTATCGGTGCCTGGGCGGTCAAACTCTTACGAGAGGCAGGTGCATGCCCCGTTGTTTATGACTTATCAGCGCAGCGCGACCGACTGGCGCTGATCATGCCGGACGCCGAACAGGTTGTCTGGGAGCTTGGCGACATCACCGACTTTAAACAGCTCATGGCGGTTGCAACGCAATATAAGGTCTCCGCCATCATTCATCTCGCTGCCCTGCAGGTCCCCTTTTGCAAAGCCGATCCAATCAACAGCACCCGCATCAACGTTATGGGCAGCATTAATATCCTTGAGCTGGCCCGACAGTTAGGGATTGCCCATCTCAGTTACGCCAGCTCCATCGCAGCGCCGGCCATGGGCGATAATGCATGGCTGGCAACCCTTTATGGTGCCCACAAAATATGCGGCGAGCAGATGGCAGCGGTTTATTGGCAGGACTGGTCGCAACCCAGTGTCGGGATCAGACCGGGCATTATTTATGGGCCAGGACGAGATCAGGGAATGAGCGCCGCGCCGACCATTGCCATGCTGGCTGCTGCGACCGGAGAGCAATACACCATTCCTTTCTCCGGCGATGTCGCCTTCGTTCATGTTGAAGATGCAGCAATGCGCTTTATCGCAGCAGCGGCACAATGTACCGAAGGTGCCAGGGTTTTCGACATGAATGGAACGCCAGCCAACGTTACCCGCATTCTCTCGCTACTTGAAAACCACCGCCCAGAGGTCAATCTGGACAGCACCGGTGATCCCATGCCATTCCCCGCGGACCCCGATGATGGCAGCCTCGATGCCTGGCTGAAGATGCCCCCTTATCGATCGATTGAGTCAGGCGTGACTGACACGCTGCAGGTGTTTCATGACGCAGAGGCGCGGGGCTTCAATCTCCGTTCACTGCTGGCGAAGGTGCGGTAACACTATGAAACTTATTCGGTTTGGTGCATGCGGCAACGAGCGGCCGGGATTGATCGACGACACCGGCACCCTCCGTGACTTAGGGTCGGTTATTAAAGACTGGGACTATCAAACCCTTGTGCCGGAAACCCTCGCCACCGTGGCGGAACTTGACCCGCAAACGCTGCCCGCCGTGTCAGCGAAAACCCGGCTTGCGGCCCCCGTTCATCGCGCGGGCAAAATCGTGGGCTGCGCGCTGACCTATGGCAAGCATGCTGCAGAGGCAGGCATGGAACCCCCCGCGGAGCCCATGTTTATGCTAACCGCGGCCAGTGCCATCAACGGCCCTCATGATGAGGTGATGATGCCCAAAGGCGGCACCCAACTCGACTGGGAGGCAGAGCTCGCCGTGGTGTTCTGCAGGGCCGGGAGCAATATCCCCGTCGCCAGCGCCATGGATCACGTTGCCGGCTTCTGTGTGGGCAATGATGTTTCTGAACGAGTATTTCAGCTGGAGCGTGGCACCCAGTGGACCAAAGGTAAAAGCGCTGACACGCTGAAGCCTCTCGGGCCCTGGCTGGTCACTCCCGATGAAGTTGGCGATCCGAATAATCTCGATATCTCGCTCACGGTAAATGGAGAGGTGATGCAATCGAGCAATACCTCGGACATGATGTACAGCATCGCCGAGTTGATCTCGATCATTTCCAATTACCTGAGCTGGCAACCTGGCGATGTCATGATGACCGGCACGCCACCGGGAGTCGCTTATGGCATGAAGCCCCCTAAGTATTTAAAACCAGGTGACATCATGGAAGCGCGCATTGAAAAGCTGGGAGCCCAGCGCAGCACGGTCGTGCCCTATCGACCTCGCTATGAGCGCTAGTCCGGCATCATGACCTCCGAACGCGTGGTAATAGTGACCGGGGCTGCGCAAAATATTGGCGCCGCTATCGCCGCACGCTTTCAACAAGCCGGCGACAAGGTCATCTGTGCCGATCTAAAAGCACCAGCAGCCTCTCCTTCACATAATGGCATGAGCCAGCATTTCATCGAAACGAACGTCGCCGAGGAGACCAGTGTGGCGGCGCTGATGACTGCTGTAGAGCATGACTATGGCAGACTGGACGTGCTGGTAAACAACGCCGGTATCTGTATTGAAACACCACTTGAAAGCACCACTGTCGAAGACTGGGATCGCGTCATGGCGATCAACGTGCGGGGCACCTTTTTGATGTGCAAACATGCCCGGCCCCTGATGACATTACCCACCGTTTCTTCACCCGCAATCGTCAATATCAGCTCGATAGAGGGTCTTGGCGCAAACCCCCTGCATGGGGTTTACGCCGCGTCAAAGGCGGCGGTCGCCGCCCTGACTCACAACCTCGCCCTCGAGTATGGACGCCACGGCATCCGCTGCAACGCCATCTCACCCGGCTGGATCAATACTCCCTTTAACGAGCAGCTACTCGCTCAATACCCGGATCGAGAGCTTGTCGAACAGGAGATCAAAGCGCTGCATCCGGTGGGTCGACTGGGAACACCAGAGGACGTCGCTAGTACGGTGTATTGGCTGGCCAGTGCAGAGTCCAGTTTTATTAGCGGCCAAAATTTAATTGTGGATGGCGGCCGACTCGCCAAACTCCCGCTACCTAACCTGTGAGCGCCTATGCCTGACAACAGCAACGCTAGCCGAGGCGCCCGCCAGTTCTCGGGAAAGCCTGTGCTGATAACCGGCGGCGCAGGAGGAGTCGGTTTTGCCTGCGCACAAGCCTTTGCCGCCCTCGGCGCCAACCTGCTACTCATAGGAAGAACCGAGTCGTCGCTGCAAAGCGCCTGCAAGCGTCTCGAAAAAAACTACCCCATAGAGGCCCACAGTGCCTGCGGTGACGTAACGGATTCCCATTTTGCCGAGCACTGCTTG
>Ga0255777_10004833_pt1 | contig 10967 bp, 8 predicted proteins | sample 101ome_15_FD_179975 | JGI IMG/M metagenome (GOLD analysis project Ga0255777, IMG submission 179975) | Coastal salt marsh microbial communities from the Groves Creek Marsh, Skidaway Island, Georgia - 101402AT metaG (version 2) | ecosystem: Environmental > Aquatic > Marine > Intertidal zone > Salt...
TTAAAATCAAGATCATATATAAAGCCAATTTTGTTTCTCCATGTTAATTGAAATATTTTATCATTTAATATTGTCAAACCTTCAGCAAAATACTCATAGTTAAGATTTAGAACTTTTAGAATTTCGCCAGTATTTAAATCAACTTTTCTTAATGATGACTTGCCATTAAGTCCTGTACTTTCATATAAATTATTCCCATAAAATTCTAATCCTTGAGTATAAGCATTTTGATCATGGTTATATTCCTTAATAATTTCATAAGTCATTATCTCAGGTTTCTTATTTGAATAAACATCAAAACTTCTATCAATAGAATGCTCTATTCCATTAGAGTAATCTTAACTTTTGCTATGTTCTCACCTAATTTTAAGTCTTTTAGAGTGGTCTCATTAGTTACTTCTTTTTCATTTAAGTAATATGCTGCGGAGTCAATAACTTGTCCTGATTTTGATTCTATAACAATTTTGATATTGTCCCCATTTGAGATTATTTTGTCAGATGAGCTAATATTTATTTTAAAATCTTTATCACTAGAGCTTTGACAGTTAAATATTAATAGTGGAAACAAAAAAACAACTGTATATTTCATGTATTAAATTTATAACTAATATATTTAATAAATAATGAGCAAGGTCATTTTAATCACTGGAACTTCTTCTGGATTTGGAAGAACAATAGCTGAAAAACTTCACTCTGAAGGGTACACTGTAATCGGGACATCTAGAAATGCTGAAAAAATTAACTCTGACTATTTAACCATTAAACTTGATATAAATGACTATGAAGCATCAAAGTCTGAAGTTGACCAGATAATAAAGAAATATGGGGAAATTGATGTTTTAGTTAACAATGCAGGAATTAACATTACTGGACCAACTGAAACAATCAAAATGGATGATGTTAAAAGAGTATTTGATACAAATTTTTTTAGTCAGCTTAATTTAATCCAAACAGTCTTACCTCACATGAGATCAAAAAAAATGGGTTTAATAATTAACATTACTTCAATTGCAGGATATCTCGGCCTTCCTTTTTGGAGTGCTTATTGTGCATCAAAAGCTTCTTTTAGAATTATAGCTGAAAGTTTAAATATTGAACTTAAAAAGTATAATGTTAATGTTGTAAATATTTCTCCAGGTGACTATAAAACTGAAATTTTGAATAATAGGAGGGACTCAGATAATCCCACTTCTTCACCTTATTTTCAAGAATATAAAAAAATTATTAAAAGTGTTAATGGAAAAATGAATCATGGAAGAGACCCGATTGAAGTTGCCAACTTAGTGTTGAAAATTATTAAACAAAAGAAACCAAAAATTAATTACCTTGTCGGCGGTTTTCTTGAAAAGAAAATTACGTTGAAAAGTCTATTACCAGATAAGCTTTTTCAAAAAATAATAATGAAACTATATAGCTAAGAATTATGAAATTTTTTATTGATACAGCAAACCTAGACCAAATAAAAGAAGCTCAGTCTCTTGGAATACTTGATGGAGTTACAACAAACCCTTCATTAATGGCAAAAGAAGGTATTACTGGTCAAAAAAACATTATTGATCATTATCTTAAAATTTGTGATATAGTAGATGGAGATGTGTCTGCTGAAGTGATATCTGTTGATTATAACGGAATAGTAAAAGAAGGTGAAGAGCTTGCTTCACTCCATAATCAAATAGTTATTAAGGTCCCTATGATTGAAGAAGGAGTAAAAGCTATTAGATACTTTAGTGATAAAGGACTTAAAACAAATTGTACTCTTGTATTTTCATCAGGACAAGCTTTATTAGCTGCAAAAGCAGGAGCCACATATGTATCCCCCTTCATTGGAAGACTTGATGATATTTCTACTGATGGCCTAGACTTAATTAGTGATATTAGAGATATCTATGATAACTATGCTTATGAAACAGAGATTCTTGCAGCTTCAATAAGACATACAATGCATATAATTGATTGTGCTAAAATTGGTGCTGATGTAATAACTAGTCCTCTATCTGCTATCAAGGGACTTTTAAAACACCCTCTAACTGATATAGGTTTAGAGAAGTTTCTTAATGATCATAAGAAAGGAAACTAATTTAAATCTAAAGTTTTTTCAATATCATTAGTAAAAAGATTACTAAAGCCATCAATAATATTTGATTTTTCATCAATAATTATTGTCTTATTTAAAAAAGTCAAAACCCAGCTTTTACTTGACTTCTCAAAATTTTCAAACGAATATTGGTTTGTTAAATCCAGATTCAGAATGTTCTGTGCTTGACTAACCATATCTGTATATGGCTGAATACATATTCCAACGAATCTGTAATCTGGATATAGTGTTTTGAGTTCCTCAACTCTTCGGATAGTTCTCCTGTAGTGATTCATTTGAGTTTGAGACCAGAAGTAAATAAATGTTTTCTGGCCTTTAAATTCTATATTACTTGAGGTTGTACTTCCCTCAAAATTAATTATATCAACATCTGGTAAGAGATTACCTTTCTGCATTTTATTTATATCAACATATAACTTTGTTATTTCATCTAGATATTTCTCAGATGTATTTACATATTTGTAATAATCAATAAACTCATCATGAAATTCATTGTTTCTATAATTTAGAATTTCTTCTATTGCAGTTGCTCTTGCTAAATTGTTCTTTAGATATGGGTCATTTATTTTAGAGTCTATAATAAGTAGTTTTTTAACATTAAAATCTGTATTATTTTTTTCATAAAAATATACCTTACCACTATCTAATGTCTTTTCGTTAAAGTAATTCATTAAATACGTTACATAAGGTTCAAAAAGAGACAGATCAGAATCATTTAAGTCAATTTCATCTCTGTATTTATAATATGATTCTCTTTTATTTTTTGTCCAATTTGTGCCTCTAAGAAGTGCATACCTTTCTAGCTTATTAAAGTAATTATACTTTATGCTAGATTTAGTGATACTGCTAGATAATTTTTTTTGATCAACAGCTTTATCAAATAAATCCCAAATTCTAAGTTTCTCATTCATTAAGGAGTCTATTTTGCTTTTAAAAATATTACTCTCTTCAACATAATATCTTGATAGATATTCATTTTCATAATCATCCATATTAGATATGTCAACTAAAAAGTTGTTTTTTGAAGAACCTTTTCCACTAAATGTTAACGATTCTTTAAAATCTTCAACATTAACTCTTATCCATAAACTGTCTCCATTCTCTATTATTATATATTGATTTTCAGGTAAGTGTTCAATTCTATAAATACCAGGTTTAATATTTTCAATTTTTTTAAAAAATTTATTTTCTGAATCAAGTTCTAATGAATCTATTTTGATGTTGTTGTAATAAAAATTAACATAATTAGATGAGGGATTAATTATTTCTCCTCCTAGAAAAAAATCATCATTTGAGTTTTTATTATTACATGAAGAAAAGATAAAAATTATACTAACTAATATTAGTTTAAAAATTCTCAACTTACTATTTTTGCGCATATTTATGTTATCAGTTTCTAACTTATCGTTGCAATTCGGAAAAAGAATCCTTTTTGATGAAGTAAATATAACTTTTTCTCCTGGAAATTGTTATGGTATTATTGGCGCTAATGGTGCTGGAAAATCTACTTTTTTAAAAATCTTATCAAAAGATCTAGAACCTAATACAGGATCTGTTTTTTTAGAACCTGGTAAAAGATTATCTGTATTAGAACAAAATCATAACAGGTATGATGATAAAACAGTCATTGAAACTGTAATTCTGGGTAATCAAAAATTATTTGATTTAAAAAGTGAAATTGATTCAATTTATGCAAAAGAAGATTTTTCCGATAAAGATGCTGACAGAGTAGGGGAGCTTCAGGCCTCCTTTGAGGAAATGAATGGGTGGAATGCAGATGCTGATGCTGCTTTTCTTCTTTCAAGTCTTGGAATCTCTGAGGAAATACATAATATATCTATGAACGATATTGATCAGAAAGTGAAAGTGAAAGTTCTTCTAGCTCAGTGTCTTTTTGGTAATCCTGATGTATTGATTATGGATGAGCCAACAAATGACCTAGACTACGCAACTGTAGAGTGGTTAGTAAATTTTATAAATGAATTTGAGAATACTGTGATTGTAGTATCTCATGATAGATTTTTTCTAGATACAGTATGTACGCATACATCTGATATCGACTTTAGCAAGATTAACCATTACTCTGGTAATTATACTTTTTGGCAACAATCAAGTGAGTTAGCAGCAAGACAAAAGCAGCAGCAAAATAAAAAAGCAGAAGAAAAGAAAAAAGAACTTCAAGAGTTTATCTCTAGGTTTTCTGCTAATGTTGCAAAGTCTAAACAAGCTACTGCAAGAAAGAAAATGATTGAAAAATTAAATATTGAGGAGATTAAACCTTCTTCAAGGAGATATCCTGCAATTATTTTTGAACAAGAGAGAGATGCTGGTGATCAAATTCTTGAACTAAAATCATTATCATATGAAAATGATGGTGAGACATATTTTAAAGACATAAGCTTTAATCTTAATAAAGGTGAAAAGGTTCTTATTCTTTCAAAAAATTCAAGGTCTGTTAATTTATTCTATGACTGTATCTCAGGTTCTCTTAATCCCACAGAAGGTTCTTTTAATTGGGGTGTAACAACTTCTTTTGGTTATCTTCCAATGGATAATCATTCTTTTTTTGATAAAAATATTTCTTTGGTTGACTGGTTAAGACAATGGGCTAATAATGATGAAGAAAGGGAAGAATTATTCATTAGGAGTTTTCTTGGAAGGATGCTATTTGGTGGAGATGAAGCTTTAAAGTCTTGTAATGTTTTATCTGGAGGTGAAAAAGTTAGATGTATGTTATCAAAAATAATGATGGGTAAACCAAATGTGTTACTAATTGATGAGCCAACAAATCACCTTGATCTTGAGTCAATAACTGCATTCAATAATTCCCTTATAAATTTTAAAGGTACTGTTCTTCTTAGCTCGAATGATAGAGCTTTTGCTGAATCAGTTTCAAATAGAATCATTGAAATAACTCCTAATGGGGTAATTGATAGCTACTTACCGTTTAGTGAATATATTAATGATGATAAGGTGCTAGCAGCAAGAGAGAAGCTATATAACTAGTTACTTATCCCTAATTACAGCTCCAAAATCTGATATTATTTTTTCTGACAATCTTGTCATTATTTTGTCAATAACTTTATCTGTAAGTGTTTTTTTTGAGTCATTGAAAGTAAAACTTATAGCAAACGATTTTTTATCTTTTCCGATTTTCTTATCCTTATACTCATCAAATAAATTGACTTCTTTTAAGATTTTATTCTCTTCTTTATAGGCTAAATTTTTGATATCATCAAAGGAAACATTCTCATCAAGTATCATTGAAAGATCTCTCCTTGAAGATGGAAATCTTGATATTTCCTGATATTTAACTTTTTGTGAGGAAGGTTTTAATAAGTCTAAATTTAAAGTACAGATATTAATCTTTTGATCTAAAGAGAAGTCATTAGCGTAAATTGAGTTAATCTCACCAATGGATCCAATTTTTAGCTTTCCTTTTAAAATATTTAATTTATAATCGTATAATTCATCTTCACTAACTTCATAATTAATATTCTCTATGTTAAGAATGGTAAATATTTTTTCAACGACTCCTTTCAGATAAAAGAAATTATTTTCTTGATATTTTGTTATCCAATTTTCATCAAATACACTTCCAGTTACTGATATTAACATTTTTCTTGTTTCATGAAATTCATTATCAATAGTTGAGTATACATTACCAATTTCAAATAATTTTAAGTCTTTATTTTGTCTATTTATATTATGATTGATTGTTTCTAATGAATTAGGAATTAATGATTTACGCAAATTTGAAAGCTCAATCCCTTGTGGATTTAATAATTCTACTGAATTCTCATTAAATTTTTCATTAGTTGTCGGTGAGCATATTGAATTATTAATTATTTCATTAAATCCAATTCCAACTAATTGATTACTAATAATCGATTCAATTTTAAAATTTTTATTATCATAATTATTCGGAATCTTCATTGATATTTTATTATCTATATCAATGTTGTCAAACCCAAAAACTCTAAGTATTTCCTCTATCACATCAATTTCTCTAAAGACATCATGTCTGTATTCAGGTGCAATCAAATTAATTCCATCATCACTGTGTCCTTTTATCTCAAAATCAAGAGAAGTCAGGATTTGTGTAACTATTTCTTTATCAATAAGTTGTCCTGAAACCTTTTCAATTCTATCATATCTTAAATAAATATCTTTGATTTCTTTTTTCAAATTATCTTCAACAAATATTTCTGAAATATGACATTCTGGATTAATTTCTTTTATTAAAAGAGCGGCTCTTTTTAAAGCATAAACAACTTTATTTGGATCAATACCTCTTTCGTACCTGTATGAAGCATCTGTAAAAAGTTGATGTCTTTTTGATGATTTTCTTATTGTAACAGAGTTAAAAATTGCTGATTCAAGAAATAAACTATTTGTAGACTCACTAACACCAGAATCAATTCCACCATAAATTCCTGCAAGACAAAGAGGTTCGACATTAGAGCATATCATTAGATCCTCATTATTAAGTTTTATTTCGCTTTCATCTAGAGTTTTAAATTTTGTTCCTGATTTTAGTGATTTAACTGTTATATTCTCAATTTTATCAAGATCAAAAGCATGAAGGGGTTGTCCAATTTCATGCATTACATAATTTGTAATATCAACAATGCTATTGATTGGTTTTAGACCTATTGACTTAAGTTTATTTTGAATTTCTTGAGGAGAAGATTCAACTTTTATATTCTTTATTACCAAACCAGAATAGAACGGGCATTTTTCTGAATCCTCAACATTTACATTAATCTCCTTATCAATATTAACTGAACTAAATGAGTTAATTGATGGTAAACTTAAATTAGACTTAATTTTTTTATAGTCTAGAAAGGCTTTAAGATCTCTTGCTACACCATAATGAGACATTGCATCACATCTGTTTGGAGTAAGTCCGATTTCCAAAATTTTATCTGATTGTATATTAAATAAATCACTGATTGGTGTGCCAGGTTTTACATTTTTTTCTAAAACCATTATGCCTTCATGTGAGTCACCCAATCCAATCTCATCTTCGGCACACACCATACCATTGCTTACAACGCCTCTGATTTTTGATTTTTTTATTTTTATTTCTATACCTTCATTAGTATATATTTTTGAGCCAACTGTAGCAACAGGAACAATTTGTCCTTTTTCTATATTTGGAGCTCCACAAACAATTTCAAAGGCTTCGTTACTACCAATATCTATTGAAGTAACTTTTAGCCTGTCAGCATTAGGATGTTTACCACACTCTAACACTTTACCTGCCACAACACCTTTTAATCCACCTTTTATAGATTCAAAATCTGATATTTTCTCAACTTCTAATCCTAAATTAGTAAGTATCTCAGATATCTCCTCTGGAGTATGATCAGTTTCGAGATAGTCTTTAAGCCAATTAATTGATATTTTCACTAGGTTAGTTTGATAAACAAATATACTTAATCAGCTTATATATCTCCATAAATTTTTTGAATTTGAAGAAGTAGATATTTCATATCTAATGGGTAAATTTTCCTTGTCAATCAATTTGGGGTCCTTACTAAGTATTTGCTCTGCACAACTTTTGGCCTCATTTAAAATATCAAAATCATAAATTATATCTGCTAGCTTAAATTTTAGAACTCCACTTTGTTTAGTACCCAGCAAATCTCCTGGACCTCTCAGCTTAAGATCAACTTCTGCAAGTTTAAACCCATCACTTACTTTAACCATTGTATCAATTCTAATCTTTGAGTCTTCAGACAGCTTGTCTTTTGTCATTAAAATACAATAACTCTCATCATTTCCCCTTCCAACCCTTCCTCTTAGCTGGTGAAGCTGAGATAACCCAAACCTTTCTGCGCTCTCAATAACCATAACTGATGCATTTGGAACATTAACACCAACTTCAATTACAGTAGTTGAAACTAGAATCTGAGTTTCTTTTTTTATAAATCTACTCATTTCATACTCCTTATCTTTTGAGCTCATTTTACCGTGAACAATACTAACCTGGTAATCAGGTCTAGGAAACTCCCTAACAATACTATTATATCCATCCATAAGATCTTTATAATCTAATTTCTCAGATTCATTAATTAAAGGATATACAAGATATGCTTGTCTTCCTTTTTTTATTTCTTTTTTCAGAAAACTAAAAACACTGAGCCTGTTCCTATCATATTTATGAACAGTTTTAGTCTCTATTCTTCCAGGAGGTAGCTCTTTGATTGTTGAAACATCAAGATCTCCATAAATGCTCATTGCTAGAGTTCTTGGAATTGGAGTAGCAGTCATAACAAGAATATGTGGAGCAGGATTATTTTTTTTCCAAAGTTTTGCTCTTTGAGCAACCCCAAATCTGTGCTGTTCATCAATAACACTTAATCCAAGGTTATTAAATTGAACAATATCTTCCAATATTGCATGAGTACCTACAAGAATGTTAATTTTTCCTGATTTTAAATTTCTATGTATCCTTGACCTATCCCTAGATTTTGTTGAACCAGTTAACAGCTCAATTTTCACATCTAGATCCTTTATCAGCTCTTTAATTGAATTATAATGTTGGTTAGCAAGAATTTCAGTTGGTGCAAGAATAGAGGACTGATAACCATTGTCAATAGCTATTAACATGACCATTAAAGAGACAATTGTTTTTCCTGACCCAACATCACCTTGGAGTAATCTATTCATCTGTTTTCCATCCCTAAAATCATTTCTAATTTCTTTTATAACTTTTTTTTGATCTTTAGTTAATTCAAAAGGCAATGATTTATTGTAAAAGTCATTTAAATTATTACCAACCTTTTCAAATTTAAATCCGTTAAGCTTTATTATTCTATCGTTTTTAGTTAACTGAAAACCTATTTGATTAAAAAAGAGCTCTTCGAATTTTAGTCTTCTGATTGACTGTGATAATAATTCCTGTGATTCAGGTAAGTGAATATTTATGAGGGCTTGATATCGGTCAATAAGATTAAACTCTTTTAGTATGTAAGCTGATAGATTTTCTTTTACATGAACTTGAATAGAATTTAAAAGATTAAAAATTATCTTAACAAAGTATTTTTGTGTTACTCCTTCAGCTATTAATTTTTCAGTTGATGAATATATTCCATGAAGTCTTCTGGGTATATTTCTTTCAAAACTTTCTTTTGTCTTTATTTCCGGGTGAGCAATGGAGACTTTATTACCATACCAGTTTAGTTTGCCATAGACCACATACTCCTTGTCAACTTTTACTGATTCTTCAACCCAACTAAATCCTCTATACCAAATTAAATCAATTTTACCCGTTTCATCATAAAACTCACAATTAAGCCTATCTCTATATCTAACTTTAGTTTTTTTTATAGATTTTATTTTACCAATAATCTGAACCTCTGAGTTGTTAAGGGGAAGTTGATTGATTTTAAAAAAACTCATTCTGTCTATATATCTGAAAGGGTAGAAGTCTATTAAGTCCTTTACAGTTTTAATATTTAATTCATCATTAAGAAGTTTTGATCTTGAAGGACCAACACCTTTAATAAATTCAACAGATTGGTTTAAAAAATCATTATTCACTCTTTAAAAAGTCTAATGCTAAATTTGTCATTACTTTCACTCCAAGGAGCATTGAACTATCATCTATAAAAAAATCAGGTGTATGATGTGCAGGAGCTTCTCTTTCTTCGTTTGTGTTATATCCACCCAACTCAAACAAAAAACCTGGAATTTCGTTTAAGTAATATGCATAATCTTCTGCAAGTGTTTTAGCATTGCTTAGTATTACATTTTCGTTACCAGCAGATTTTTTTAGAGATGGAAGCATTCTATTCATAATTTCAGGATCATTGTATGTAATGTCAGCACCATCATCAATTTCAACTATAGCTTTCCCCCCATATGATTCAGCAATTCCTTCTGAAAGTTCAATAATTCTTTTTTTTATATAATCCCTCATCCCATAATCTAATGATCTAATAGTCCCAACTAAATTTACCTCATTTGGAATAATATTAAATCTATTACCACCCTCAACTTTACCAAATGAAATAACTGCAGGTTCTTTTGTTAATTCTGATTCTCTTGAAATAATTGTTTGAATCGAATTAATTATTTGTGCAGTGATTATAATAGGGTCAACTGCAAGCCAAGGAGTCCCTCCATGAGCTTGAGTACCAATTACTTTAATAGTAAACCTCGATGAAGATGCATAAAACCCTCTAGGCTTATAGTAGACCTTATTCATGGGTAATTGAGCAGCTATATGGAGACCAAAAATTGCATCTATATCTGGGTTTTTTAAAACCCCTTCTTTAATCATCATTCTTGCACCTCCTTCTTCACCAGGTGGGGGACCTTCTTCAGCTCCTTGAAAAATAAATTTTACAGTACCTTCAAAATCTCTATTCTTAGATAATATTTCTGCTGCACCCATAAGAATAGCCATATGACTGTCGTGACCGCAAGCATGCATAATTCCATCATTTATTGACATAAAAGGAAGGTAATTTTTTTCTGTGATTGGCAGTGCATCCATATCTGCTCTTAATCCGACAACTTTGCCCTCTTTACTTCCTTTTAGTATACCAACTACGCCATTTACTCCAACGTTTTTTTTAACTAATATACCAAGCGATTCTAGGTGGTTTGCTATTACTTCAGATGTTCTAAACTCTCTATTTGATAGTTCGGGGTGTTTGTGGAAATCATGTCTCCATGAAATTACTTTTTGTTCAATATTTTTAATTTGATCATCAATAGATTGAGAAAAACTAAATTGAAAAATGAAAAAGAATATAATTAATGATAATTTTTTCATAAGTATTGATTTAATTAATGGTTATAGGGTAATTAAAATTCATTAATTAGTTAAATTTATAATAATGTTAGAAGATAACAA
>Ga0255777_10004839_pt1 | contig 10957 bp, 8 predicted proteins | sample 101ome_15_FD_179975 | JGI IMG/M metagenome (GOLD analysis project Ga0255777, IMG submission 179975) | Coastal salt marsh microbial communities from the Groves Creek Marsh, Skidaway Island, Georgia - 101402AT metaG (version 2) | ecosystem: Environmental > Aquatic > Marine > Intertidal zone > Salt...
TTTGCCTTCGATACTACCCCAGATTCTTTCGCAAACGACGGCAAAAAATCGCAATGTTTATTCCTCGAATACTCCAACTGCGCGTGTTTCATGCTCGCGTCGCACGTTGGACTCGGCGGCGCCGTCGGCGGCATCGGCGGCGCGATTTTCCCAAACAATGGCGAATTCCCCGCATCCAACTTGTGTGCCATACGTATCGCATCGTACACCCTCTTCGCCGGTTTATCCGGATACTTCTCCGCCAACGCGTAGCACTTCGGTAAAACCTTGTGCATGGCTTCCTCCGTGATGTGTCCCGACATTTGCGCCGCGATCAGCCCGGTTTCGCACTGCGCGACTGGTTCCGCGACGTTGCCTTGTTTGTCCGTGAGATGCAATCGCGGGTTGAGTTGTAAGTCATCTTTTCTCCAGAAGATGTGGACGCACGCGAGCAACAAAAGCGGGATCCAAAACGGTCGCAACGTGTCGTAAAAGAAATCTTTCGCGCGGAAACCGAGGACGGCCATGGTGTTTAAAAGAGAGAGAGAGAGAGGTTGGGAATAATATGTGTATGTATAACGAGCGCTCCTCCGTCCTTTTTCTGGCGCGAAAATGGATTATCGTTCTCTCGCGGGTTTAAAACACACACGTTAAACGGTGTCACTCGAAGAGTGCGAAAACAACGAGGCGAAAGAATAGTTTTTCGCGGGGAAGAACGCATTCGTCGCGACAGACACACGCGCGCGCAGAACAAAAAAAGTATCGCGCGAGAGATGGTTTACTTTATGTTTTGAATTCAATTCTACACGTATGCTTTACTACATCAAATTACTTAGCTAAGAGCGGGTAGCGTTTTCTATTCATCGGTCTTCGTTGCAATCGCATGTTGTCGGTGCGCTTGTTATTTCTCGTCCGCTTACCTTTGGTGTTTACGCCCCACGGCGAGACAGATTGGTTGTTACCTTTCGATCGGCCTTCGCCACCACCGTGAGGATGGTCGATCGGGTTCATCGCGGTACCGCGGACGGTTGGGCGCACGCCTTTCCATCTTTTCGCGCCGGCTTTCCCCATGTTGGTGTTTTGGTGCTCGCGGTTGGAGAGTACGCCGACAGTGGCGACGCATTTAGACAGAACGAGGCGAAGTTCACCGGAAGGGAGCTTAATGGCGCTGTAACCGTCGGCACCTTTCTTAACCAATGTGGCTGAGGCCCCGGCAGAACGCGCTAAAGCGCCCCCTCGACCGGGGACAAGTTCCACGTTGTGCACGATGGTGCCGATGGGCATGTCCGAGAGAGGCATGGCGTTACCTGGACGAACGTCAACTACGACAGATGTCTCAGCGCCGTCTGAGGGTTGACCACCTTTGGAGGACACCACATCCCCAGCTTTCGCTCCATCTGGAGCTAAAATATACCTCGGCTTAATCCCGTCCGGATAATCTACCAACGCAATTCTCGTCGTCCTGTTGGGATCGTATTCAATTCTTCTGATCACTCCACTCACGCCATACAAATCTCTCTTAAAATCGATTATGCGATATAAACGTTTATGTCCACCACCTTTATGCCACACCGTAATTCGTCCTTGATTGTTTCTCCCGCCACTCTTCGTCAAACCTTTCGTCAGCGCTTTCAAAGGTCTGCCTTTCCATAACTTCGATCGATCGGTGATGACGCGACCGCGAAAGCCAGGCGTAGTTGGTTTATACGCTTTCAAACCGGCTTCTTTCATTTGCGAGAGCGATTTTGCGTACGCGCGGACTTGATTGAGATACATCGTCCGCCCAACACTCGATCGCGGTTTCTCCGCCGCGCCGCGACTCCTTACTGCTATTGCGAGACCCCCACCACATCTGCTCCCGTTGCGCTGCGCGACAGACGCGGAAGCGGCGAACGCACCGCTCGCGGACCGCGCGAACGCCTCCACCGAAAAGTATCTACCAGCCGCGCGTTGCCCTTCGTGCAATCTCTGAAACGGTTTCGACATCGATCGAGCGATGTTATTACTCGCGTTCAACGCACTCCCACCGTGGCTGCACGACGCGAACGCGTTCGATGCGGCGCGAGATCGATGACCTTCAGACGTCGTCGTCGTCGTCGTCGTCATCTTCGACCACCACGAGGCAACCGCTCTCCTCGCGGCGCGCGTTCCTTTGGACATTTCTTCTTCAAAACCGTTCTCTGTTCTTTTGTGGGTGCGATGATGAGCGCGCGCGCGCGTGTGACGTTAAAGAAATGAGGTTTTGAGAGCTTCGCAGGAACAATACACAAAGGACAAAGATTTGCAAAACGCAACACAACTTTACGTATACAGCGCATAAATATCATTAAACGGTTGACATCATTAAATCTATCTCTCCTCTTCCACGAGCAACTCTCTATCGCTCTTCACGCTCGCGTAGACGTGCTGACAGACCCTCAAAAACTGAAAGGAAACCATGAGAAACCATACGTGATTGAGCGTCATGCCTCCGCTTCCGGCGAGTTTTTTCATCCAAGCGGCTAAACCGGCGGTGAGGAGGAGATTGAACAGTTGCGTTTGGCCGACGTATTTGGCGCCGCCCATGCCTATGCGAATGCCGTCGGCGGCATAGGCAAAAGAGCTCACGCCTACGGAGGCGACAACGTACGGCTTCACTGCAGCCAAGGATTTTACCAGTTCGGGCTCGATGAGGTTGAGATAACCGGCGGCGGAGATGGCGACGGAGGCTAGGCAGCACAGGATAATCGCGGCAAGGATGGCTAAGCAGAAGAGAATGCGACGCATCCACCAAGCTTCGATTTTGTTTGTTTTCAACTTTTTTGGTAGTAGTACCGTGCCGAGCGTGAACAGCGGCTCGATGAGGTAGCAGACGAAGAAGTATATGTCGAGTGCGTATTTGTTGCTCGCGGCTGGTATTACGCCCATTTGCGTAGCTAACGCGGTGCATAAAGTGTAAACGAGCATTCGCGAGGCTGAGCCGCAAAACAGCCACACGGTAGAATCGGTTACGTCAGATTTGTTTAGGAGACTTATCGTTTTTGTCAACAGTTTCGGTAAGTCCTTCGAACTTCGACGAACGGTTTGAGAGATGTTGAAGAAGCCTCGTTTGTTCGCGCTCACCAAGAGAAATCCAGCCGCTACGAATTGTCCGATGCTCATGGCTGTACCGGCACCAATTACGGAAGCTAAGCCACCGTACGCAGGGTGGATCAACGCGACTTGAAAAATAACTGTCGCTAACATAGCTAATCCAAACGCACATAAAGGCGTCATCGCGTCTCGTTCACCCATGTACGCGCCTTCAAAAGTTACGCCTACGGCGAAAAAAGGCAAACCGAAACATCGAATGGCGGTGTACAATCGTCCAAGTTTCAAAGCTTCACCGGAAACGCCTAAAATTCGCATCGCCGGCGCATACATAAACTGCGTCATCAATGCAAACGCGATACCTAAACCAAACGCGGCTAACACGCTCGCTTGCACAATCTCTCTCGTCTCCTCGGTGACTTTGAACTCTTTATTCCCTTGTTGCCGTCGTCGTTGACTCCTACCCTCCTCGTCGTCGTCCAACTCATCCAACGAGATCAAACTCCTCGCAGCGCTCGCTTCGCTCACCGCCGTCGTCACTCCGACGCTCAGTGCAAAACAAACCTCCTCAATCAACCAAAACATGACGGAAGAAGGCGCGATAGCGGCCAAGTACAACGCGCCGACGCGTCCGACTAATAAGCTTTCCGTGCAACCAATCGCGGGTTCGCACAGGACGCTCAGTAAAGCTGGAACGCCGAGCACGGCAACCGAGCTTATAATTTTCATCAGAGTTGGTTTACCGAGCGTCAACCAGACGTTTCCTTCATTCTCGTCGTCGCGCCAATCCGACGCCGTCAGCGCGCGCGACGAAAACGACGCCGAAAGCGTGCGCTTCTTCTTCTTCTCGACGACGACGACGACGCCAACGGTTCCTCTCGACGGCGGAGTCCGATTCCAATTTTGCAAAGATGATGATGATGATGATGATGATGCGAGAGCGACTCCGCCAAAGGGATGATGACCCGAACAATACTCGCATCTTCTTTCGCGCGCATCGCTGCGTTTCCTCCTTTCGATGTTTGACCTTTGCCCGGGGAACGCGACGGTGCCACGCGCGAGGAGCGCAGGGGGTGACATATCCAAAAATTTCCCCTTTTTTATGTGAAGATATATACGAGACGAGGTTTTAAAAGATACACGAGCGCGCGAGCGCTCTTCGCGAAACATTATTCAAACTAAATAACTATAACTATTCAAGCTACTTCTTCTAATCCTTCCTCTTGCTCTTCTTCTTCTCCTTGCTCTTCTTCTTCGTCTTCTTCTTTTTCTTCTTCTTCTTCTTCTTCTTCTTCTTCTTCTCTCGCGCTCTTCGCGAAACATTATTCAAATTATAACTATAACTATTCAAGCTACCTCTTCTAATCCTTCCTCTTGCTCTTCTTCTTCTCCTTGCTCTTCTTCTTCGTCTTCTTCTTTTTCTTCTTCTCTTTTTTCCTGCGTTTATTCTTTTTCGCCTCTCGTTCCAACGACGCGAGCGCCTTCTCCAGTATCCTCTTCTCCTCGTCTTTGTCGTCGTCGCGCCGGCCCGCTCTTCTCGTCGTCGGCGTCTCGACGACGTCGTCCATGCGAGCGCCGATTAAACCTCTCCCGCGCTTCGATTTGCTCAGAAGCAGCAGTTTTTGTATTTTATCTTCGATTTGTATTTTATCTTCGATGCCGTCGTCTTCTGATTCTGTTTCTGTGCCGTCATCGTCTTCGCCGCTCGAAGACGAAGACGAAGACGAAGACGAAGACGACGCGTATCTTCTCTCTTCTCCTTCGCCAATGTCTTCTCTCCATCTCTTATTCGTCCCGGGCGTTTTCATCCTCGTTTTCGACGACGACGATCCAAAACTCCTTCTCTTCTCTTCCAACTCTTCTCTCTTCTTCTTCGCGCGGTGCATCGCGTTAGAATCGGCATAACGGTTCCCTTGCAACGCGTTCACCACCGTCGAGTTTAAGAAACGTTTGTTCACTTCCAACATCGCGCGAGTACTACTTTTTCGTTGATGCATGTTTTCTTCTCGAATTTGCGCGTCTTTGAGAAGTTTGAGATCGACTTTATGGGTGGCATTCGCGATAGATTTTGAAGAAAGAGGATGCAGAGAACCATCTGTTGTTCTGTCGTTGTCTCCGTCGTCGTCTTTGCCGCTGTTCAAATACCGAGCGGTCGCGGCGAAGAGTTTACGAGTCGCCATATTTGTTGGTTTTTGTGTCGTCCCGAGAGAGAGAGAAAAGCGCTTTTCGTTTAAAAATGCAACCCTAAATAACGGTTAACGGGATATTAGCGCGCTCCTCCAGAACGTCTTAAACAAAAGAAGAGCGTCGGTCGCTAGCGCGAGAGAGAGAGAGAGAGATTTTTACGCGTAAATGTCGAGCTCTCTGCCGTCCTTTTCCGATTTTGCGGGCAAGTTTACCGAGAAGACCGGGGAGGCGACGAACGCCGTCGTCCAAAATTTCTCCAAGTACCTCCAAGGGAAACGATGCGACGCGTCCGTCGAAGGCAAATGGACGCAAGTTTTCCCGAAGCATCCTTCTCCGTACCAAACGGATTCGCTGTGCCCTTTGCTGGAAGGTTTGGGAGCGCCGTCGTTCGTGTGCGGCATCGTGGATAAGCTGACGACGCACTTGACGATTTCGTGCGAAGAAAACGGAACGAAGCTGAGAGTGGTCGATAAGACGATGCTCACGAAGGAAAACGTGACGGAGACCGCGCTGCGAGGCTTTGGAAAAGAGGAGAAGAGGTGCACGACGAAAGGAGGGAGGAAAGAGTACATGCTTTCGGGGAACGTGAAGATGGATGGAACGAACCAGTTCGTGTGCAGGCTGATATCGAGAGGACCGGGGTGGTGGACTATTTCGGAGCGGACGTTGGTGCGCGACGGGACGTTGCTGCGAGAGCGAAACATATTGAGAGCGCCGGGGAAGAGAGACGTCGTCGTCGATCGCTATTTCGAGAGAAGCAAGGAGAAGTAGAGAGAGAGAGAGAGAGAGAAAGAAAGAGAAAGAGTTGAGAGTTTGAATTGGTTTTAGATTGTAGTGCACGCGTTAGCATGCAGATGGGAAAGCGTTCGGGAACTATCCTCCTCAGGGCGAACGAATAGTCTTTTATGTGTTTTCGTGTTTTCCTTTTCAAAATATATGTACAATAGTTTCACATGGACATCTCCTTCGCGAACACTCTTTTACAGCAGCATGGCGACCATCGTCGTCGCCAAAAAGAACCCAACCGCCGTCGCGCTTGGAGACGCAGACGCGGACGTAGGCGAAGACGTAGGCGAAGACGAAGACGACGCGGAACACGTCACTTTTCCCTCGTCGCTCTTTATTTGACCATTCAATGGATCAACAACTTTCTCCACGCTCGCGCACGCGTTCATCACGGCTTCCGTCGGCCAGCACACTTGGCCGCCGGTGCTGCTGTAACACTTTGTGCATCCAGCCATAGACCAATAGGGACTACCAGTCATCCCCAGAACTGCATCGCAGCCTTCTTGCGTGGCGCATCGGGCATCGATGATCGCCTCGTCCCCGGCGGTGCCAAAGCATAAGCACGTCTTGTCGGTGCCGCTGACCGTCTCTGCCTTTCCGGCGGTGCACGAGGGGCAACCTTCCTCTCCGTTCACCGTACAGCACCCGTTGGAGCCGGGCGAGGACCCATCGTTGCACACGTACGCTTTCGCGGAGAGCATCAGAGATGACGCGCACGCGATGAGCGCGAAGAAGAAGAAGGAGAAGAAGGGCGTTTTCGTAAACGCACCGCCTCTCGAGCTTTTGGTGGTTTTGGTAAACATCTCCGTCTTCTCTCGAGTTTCTTTTGCGGTCTCTGGTCGACAAAAGTCCGTTATATATGCGCTATTTTTATCCTTTTTTTCTGGCGCGAAAGGACACGAAAAGGAATAAATTTTAGAAAAAAACAAAACAGATGGGAAAGCGTTCGGGAACTATCCTCCTCAGGGCGAACGAATAGTCTTTCATGTGTTTTCCTTTTCAACATATATGTACGATAGTTTCACGTGGACATTTCCTTCGCGAACACTCTCTTACAGCAGCATGGCGACCATCGTCGTCGCCAAAAAGAACCCAACCGCCGTCGCGCTTGGAGACGCAGACGCGGACGTAGGCGAAGACGAAGGCGAAGGCGACGCGGACGTAGGCGAAGACGAAGACGACGCGGAACACGTCACTTTTCCCTCGTCGCTCTTTATTTGACCATTCAATGGATTAACAGTTTTCTCCAAGTTCGCGCACGTGTCCATCACGACTTCCGTCGGCCAGCACACTTTGCCGGCGCCGAAACACTTGATGCATCCAAGCATAGAAAAATGACTACCAGGCTCACCCAGAACTTCATCGCAGCCTTCTTCCGTGGCGCACCGGGCATCGATGATCGCCTCGTCTCCGGCGGTGCCAGAGCAAAAGCACGTCTTGTCACCAGTGTCTCCGTCGACTGTGAATCCCTTGCTGGCGGTGCACGAGGGGCATTCTTCCTCTCCGTTCACCGCACAGCACCCTCCTACGCCAGGGCTTGAACCGTCGTCGCACACGTACGAGTACGCGTTGGCGGAGAGCATCAGAGATGACGCGCACGCGATGAGCGCGAAACACAGAAAGAAGAGGGGCGTTTTCGTAAACGCACCGCCTCTCGATGATCGTTCGATGGTTTTGGCAAACATAATCCGCGTCTTCTCCCTCGCGAGCTATTTTTAAAATTCTTTTTTTATGGCGCGAGAGGACACGCGCCTTCGCCGAAAAATTTTACTCGTAGACATCCACAGAAAAAACAAAACAAAACAGAACACAGAAATTATAATAACGACATCACGAACGCAGATGGCGCGCAGTCTTTCCTCTGCGCGCGTATACCTTGTTACATCATCTATTGCATCATCAACGTTCTAAGACTAAAACGGCTTCGCAGTGTGCGGTGTGCGGGAACAGATCCACCGCGGCGGCGCGTCGCGGGCGGAACGGCGGGCCAAACTGTTTCGCCCTCAAGGCGCAGAGTTCGACGCAGTTTTGCGCCATAGACTCGGGGTTACACGAGACGTAGACTATCTTTCGGAGTCTGGTTTCCGCGCGGAGGGCGTTGAGGACTCTTTTGTGTAAACCGCATCGAGGCGGGTCGACGATGGCCACGACGTCGTCGTAGAGAAACTCTCGTTTTTGTTGTCGTTCTTCTTCTCCTTCTTCTTCTTTGTTGCCGCCTTCTTCCTCGGTATTTTCTGCAACGGTTTTCACGTGCTCGCCGTATTTTTTCAACACGTCGTCTAAAGTATCCTCTGCTTTTCCCGCAATCCATTCGCAATTCACTTTTTCGTTTAACTTTGAGTTTTTCTCTGCGTCGCGAATGGCGTCTTCGACAATGTCTAATCCAACAACCTTCCCGACCGAACTAGCGAGGGTTAAACCAATCGTCCCGGTCCCGCAGCACACGTCAAGTAGCAGTGACTTACCATTAGGTGAAGCCCACTCGCCTGCTAATGCGTAAAGCAACTCCGCGGCGGCGGTGTTCACTTGAAAGAACGCAGAGTGCGACAAGGAAAACTTCAATCCGCACATGCGTTCGCAAATAACCATCGGCTTGTTGTTCGCATTATTTTCATCACTGACGACGAGATCGGACGTGTGCGCATCTGCAGCTGCCATGTTTGATACGGATTCGTTGTGCTGGCGTAATTGAACGGTAATTGAAAACGGTTTCGGTTCGAACGCCGCCGCCGCAGATTCCATGGCGTCCCTAATGCCTTTCAGCGCTTTCTCCATTTTTGCCGAGTCGAATTCCTTTCCCGGATTAATTTGTACAACGACCATAACTTCTGAGCTGTCGTTTGGCATCGGAGGCTCTAACGATAACGTGTTTTCAGCGTCATCGTCCACGTTATCATTCGTGGATCTTTTATCGTCATCAGTCTTTTTTGCATCTCCTTCTTCCTCGTCACATTCGCCTTCTAATCGAAGCCATTTGCGCCATACCGGAGCCGCGCTACCGTTTTCATTGCTATTTCTACTTCTACCACTATCATCGAACATGGACGGAGCGCAACCACCCTCGCGAACAATCAACAATCGCCAAAAGCCATTACCATTTCGCTTATCCCAACACGGCAACGCATCCTCCGTTCCAGCGACGTTCCTGAGATACTTCTGAGCCGCTTCTTGCAGGCATATCGCCACCTTTGAAATGTTCCTACATCCAACGGGTTCCCCAATCGCTACGTTTCCTTCCCTAAACAAGCCGACGTTAAACCCAATCGTGGGTTGACCTTGACTATTATTTCCAATCGTAAACTCCGATTTGTTTCGGTATCCCTCGAGAACCGGCGAACGAACGATGCCGACGAAATCGCAACACCGTTTACTTTTCCTTCCGTTTGCCTCCTTCAACCATCGCTCAGTTTCCTCCTCGCCCCCACCAGCAGTAACACCACCCTTCCCGTAATTATTTCTCTTAAACTTCCCATTCGCCTTCCCGACTAACTCGGTCACCATAGCTAACGCCTTCCTCACCTTCTCTTTCTTCGCTTTCAACTGTTCGGAATACTTCACGTTCCACAACGGACACACCGCGTCTCGCGCCTCCGTCACCGCTTTCTTCTCCTTCTTCCCGTGCTTCGCGTTACCGCTACCGTTACCGCCGCTCTTATCTCTCGCATCGTGCATGGTCACTTTCTTCCCGAATTTCCGTCCTTTCGCCACGCTTTTCCCCTCCTCTTCTTGCGCCTTCGCGCTCTCCCGCAACTTCCTCAAGCACTCCTCTCTTTCTCTCGGAAAGTTAAAAGTCACGAACGCGTGCGTCCAACCGGAGCGTTTCTTAATCGACGTGTGTCCCGTCACCGCCATCTCGCCCAACCGCTTCCGAAACTCTCTCTCGTCCCACGCCGACGGGAGGCCTCGAATGAGCGCGGTCCCGCCAGAACGCATCGCGTCTTCTCCTCCTCCTCCTTTCACATCATCATCATCACCCGCCGCCACCGTCGCCGCGTCCTCGTTCTCATCATCTCTCGCCCGCTGTTGTTGTTTCTTCTCGCCAACACCGCCCATTTCCGGGTCATCTCCTTCCTCCCTCGGTCGCTTTTGTCGCGCAGCGACGTCGCTCGAAGCCTCCAGAGGAGAGGTTGGTTCCGGCATGTTTACCTTTTGATGGTTTATTGTAAAGCGAATTGGAAATTTTTTTTTCTCCATTATTCCCCGCGCTTTGAGATATTTACATCATCAGATATGTTGACGACGACGAGATCACCTTTATTCTCTTCAAATTGTTCTTCTTCTTCTCGACGGCAACGGCTTCATCAGCGACGCGAGTTGGACGTCTCTTCGCGCGCGTTGTCGTCGTTTGCGAGTCGCGCGGCGAGTGTTTCGTCGGATCGATTCGTGTTGTTGGTCGTTAGGCGGTCTTCCTCCTGTTGTTGTTGTTCTTCTTCTTCTTCGTCGTCGGAGGTATCGACGACGACGACGAAAGCGAGACGCGCGAGAAAGAGCGGACGGAAACGACGACGGAGGGACTCGGTTTTAGCGAGAAGCGGCGAGAGTCGCGGTGGTGATAGTAATTCGTCGTCGTCGTCGTCGTCGTCGGAAGACGCTTTGTCGAGCTTAGAGGCGCTCGGTATCGTCGGGGAGAAGAGGAGAGATGAAGACGAAAAAGAAGAAGAAAAAGAAGAAGAAGACGCGATGAACGCGACGACGACGAACGTAAGAGAAGAAGTAAAGAAAGTAGAAGCGACCGAGGATAAGAACGATGGCGATGAGAAACTTCCGGTTCTTTTTCGGATGATTAAGAAAGCGGCGCGACCGCCGCCTCGAGCGACGAGCGATAAGCAGAGCAACCCGCTCAATCGACCGAAATATCAACAAGCCGAAGGTGTGACGAAGTACTGGAGTCCGTTGTTTTCTCCGCTATCGAACATATACAACGTACCGACGGAAG
>Ga0255777_10004840_pt1 | contig 10957 bp, 6 predicted proteins | sample 101ome_15_FD_179975 | JGI IMG/M metagenome (GOLD analysis project Ga0255777, IMG submission 179975) | Coastal salt marsh microbial communities from the Groves Creek Marsh, Skidaway Island, Georgia - 101402AT metaG (version 2) | ecosystem: Environmental > Aquatic > Marine > Intertidal zone > Salt...
TTTAGGTCAGATAGGTTGCCTGGTTCTGATAATATGGAACTTGGGCTTGTAGATTCATACCATGATACACAAACATTTGTTTTCCATTTAAATGATGGTTTTTCAATTTATAAAATTAGCGATGATGGTTCACAATCGGCATCATATGACTATGGAGAATCTTCTGGTGTTTCTGATGAGACAGGTAATTTTGGTGATATGACAGGTGATACAAATAGTAAATTAGCTGGTATGTTAAGTACATTTACTTGTGAAGGTATGGTGCCTTTTGATTGTTATGTTGGTGATGGTGTTACGTTTACTGCGGATACTAATTGTGATATTAAAAGAAGAGTAGAAAACGGTTGTTATACTTTTGTTAATCCTGTTTTATTTGTTAGTATCCCAAGAGATATCAAAAATTTCATCGAATGGAGACAAAGATATAAATATGTTTTTGCAGCTTGTAGAAACATATTTGGACACGCTTTTCAAAATAACTGGATTAATGGTACATTATACATGCCATCATTCCAAAAGCGTACTTTTTATGATAGTCAAAATAATGCTAAAAGGTACAAGTTCTGTGGAGACCCAAATCAAAATGCGTTCGGTTTATTTTTTGCTAATAGAGAGTATAGAGGACCTTTGTATTTTAATACGGACTCTAATTCTTTCTACTATAGGTCTACACCTTATTTCGATAACGGTTTTGTTTCCCAAAATATATCACAGACAGGTGTATTAAAGGCGTTTACTGATTATCCAGGTCGTAATGATGGTCAAATATTTTATCCAACTACAATTATGGACATGGGTCCAAAAACAGAGTTTTTAAAAGATTTAATATTAGAACCAGAGTTTCAATCTTATATTGTTAATAGAATACCTTCAACCACATTTAAAGATGTGTCAGGAATATTAAATCTATACATAATCAACCGACTAACAAATAAAACCTTTTTAGAAACGTTATTAAAACCTAAAATTAAAGGTGATAGTGTTAGGGCATCTTTTTCAAGAGATGGTGGTATATTTAATAATTCTTATGATGCAAGAATGGATGGGGACTATGTTCAAATGATTAGTATAAATTCAGAGTTTGGTGTTATACCTTATATTGATGGTAATTACACGGATAGTATTTATGTTGGTAAAGATAGTAGTGGAAGTTCACTTATGGGTATATGGTTTACAAGTGAAGATGAACAAAGAAGAGAGTTAGGGCCAGGACAATTAACTATTGGTAATGTTACTAGTGAATTTAGTTATCCTAACTCGCAAGAAGTACCTTCATATCAATGGAAGGTTAATGTTAATAACACATGGTTTGGTAACCAAGAAAATACATGGGCGACCGATACTAATGATTTAATCACTGTAAAATATCAAGATGAAAACTTTACAGGTGCTACTGACTATATGAAAACAGCTGCGGGTACTGGTTATGGGTATTTATATAATGAAAATCCACCAGGAACTGAAATACCTAATACGGCGGGTAATCAAGATAATAAATTCAGAGTTGGTTCACCCTTCTATTTCTATTTTGGATTAAGACGTGGAAGAAGTGCCATGAATAGGTTTATAACCAAATTTGTAATACTTGACGACTAATGGGTAATCAAAAAAATAATGAGACTATTAGAATTGTTAGAGGCTCTGACAGATATGCAGGTGCTCCTGATACTGATTTATTTATTCAGGTACCTTTAAATTCCACAAAAAAAGAAAAAATAGAAGGTGATAGAAATGTACTTTTAAATTTAGAGGAAAGATTTAATCACGAACGACAAATATCAACAAAGTTTAGAGTTGCAGGAAAAATAGTTAATATTTTTAATAATTCAGTTTCTGGTAAGTGTACAACTTATGACCCATTTAGAGATAGTCTTTATTATATTGATGTTGAAAATTCAATTACCGCAGCAACTAACTTTAATAGTATAATTTGGAAAGGGTATCCACAGTATGATGAGTTTTCATTTTTCAGAACGTCATCAGTAAAAAACCACATACCTTTTACAACTAAAAGTGCATCAACATATAACTGGTCATTATATATTACATATCCAAGCTCAAATGATTATGAGCAACCAATGCAATTTACAAACGATGATAATAACGTACCTAATAATTTTATCGTATCTGATGGTATACCATACGTTATTAAAAACAGAGTGGTAAATGGTAAGAGATTAATCACATTTTATTGTGGGTTTAAACACAACGTAAATAAAGGTGAATCTATATACTTAAAAAATCCTATTGACGGTAAAAATATGTTTGAGGTTTACAGCTTAGGTGACCAGTCTTTCGGCAATGAAGAAACGGTGTTGAATATCTACGATTATGGGTTTACGGGAACCTCTTTCAATGACGGTACTGTTGGTAATTTTAAAAGAGTTATCAACCCTAACAACTCAGGTGAGACAATGTCTGAATATTATGTTAGAAAACATAAAACATTAACAGAAGTTCAAAATGTAGACCTTCACAGAATGGGTTTTGAAAAAAGTAATTTTCCTATTAAAAAGAAAATAGAATACTCAGGAGCCACACCAAATAAAACACAAAGAATTTCAGTAAAAGACGGTAGAGATGATTATGGGTTCTCATTTGACCGTGATATCGATATTATTGGTTTGATTGATAATTTAGACCGACCGTTAACTGAACTATTTGTTACCATAGTTAATAAAGGATATATGGGTTGGTTTAATAATCCGTTCAATCCTTTGAATTTTAGTAATAATCAATCAGGAATTGAGGTTGGTTGGAGTTTTAATTTTAGAAAAAATGATTTAGATGAGTGGTGGAAGAAGAGTAATCAAGACAATAAAGACAATATACCGTATGGGTCTTATACCAATGCAGGTAAAACGTTTTATTACAATGCCGACCTACCAAAAGGACATGAATTAAAAGGTGATTTGTGTGAATGGAACAAATTCGACCAAAAAGAAACGGTTTTGTCTTATATGTCACACAAATTTTCATTCAACAACAATCATTTTGATGATGGAGGTACTGTTAATTTACCTTTTGGTTATGGGTACCAACCACACTATAGTATACCTATTCGAGCTTATTCTGATTATGTAGAAACAGGAGACGAAGATAAGGTTTCAGACATACCTGATTATTCATTTTACTCAAATTATGAAGGTTTATGGAGATGGAGAGACATTTATCCTTATGGATACATAGATACTAGTGGTAATGGTGTTAATCATCCTTTTTTAAACAACGAACATTACCCTTTTAGTCAGATTTTGTTCTTGCAGACGCCAATAGAAAGAAATAATAACGTCTTTAACGACATAATTTACCCACCATTAATTGATAATTGTGAATAAGTTTAGATTTACAGTAAAACAAAACGACACGGAGATAAATTTACCTATTGAAATCAAATTTGATGGTTTAGGTAGGGAAGATTTGGTGCAACAGTATGAGGATGATGTATTAGAACAAATCATCAACCCTGTTGAAGATTTTGAGGTTACGAGATATTCACATAACGAGTGGTTAGACTCTAATAATGAGAAAAAAACAAGTACAACGTATAGTTTTAACTTTTTTGATAGGTCTAAAAATATAACCAGCACTACAATTGCTGATAATGGTTTATGGGTGTCGGATTACAACTATATAGACCCAGCAGTATTCTCAACATATAGTGGAATTACCTTTACTGATAAGGAAGTTTACTACTATGCAAATTCATTTAGTAGAAGTTTTTTTAAGTTGGATTTTTATGATAGTGTAAAATCTGAAAACCAACAAATATACTTCACAATCATCATTCCGACACAACAAGGTAGAAAAGAAAGTGTAGATATTGGTACGGTGTCCGTTCCAAATGTAGTGGACATACGAAGACCTACCTTTGATTTAGATTTTGTGGGTGACAAAGAAGGGTATTTTATCTATTGGCTAAAGAGTAGAGAATATATAAACATCAACGATTTTTATATGTCTGCAAAATTCTATAATGCTAAAACAGGTGAGTTTACTCGTATGATGAACCGTCCTCAATCATCATTAAGTCAGAAATTTAATTTTGATAAAGAGGAGTACTTTTATTACAAAGTAAGCTTAGATGTTAATAATTATGAATATGAAGTTTTCAATACATACGGTACACAAAATAGAGTGGGTACTTTAATTGATAACATAAACTGGTATGAATATGTAAACCCACAATAATGGAAGAAAGATATTACATAAAGATTTCACCTGAATCTTTAAAGGGTGATGTGGTCCAAGAATTTTTTAGTGGAAATACTTTTGGGGTATACACAGGTATGACTAATATCTTAAGTGGAGGGACTAATGGTGCTAGTTTATTGACAGGTTTGACAGTACCTTTGGTATTTACGCAAACGTATGAAAATTTAGGTTACTATACGCCTTTTGATGGGTTTATTTTACAAAAAGATGTGGTAAATAATTTTGTTACCAACAAAGACCCTGGTAACCAATATACTATCAGATTATATAACACTTCAGACCAGTATAAAGGTTTTTTAAAACTGGCAAGTTACACTGTAGATTGGGGTGACGGTACAACTGACCCACTAACCTCAAACGCTCCTCAGTATTTATCACACACCTATCCGTTTACACCTTCAGGGTATACGATTACTTTAACACAAAACAATCCGTGGGGTGAAACTATTGTAAATAAAAAAGTATACGTTCCAACAACAGGAGTTACGATTAATAATCCTGCGGGAGAGATAACTTTTACACCTCAAGGGGGTAATTGGTCAGGTATTCCGATTAGTTACAAATACATTTTTAGTGGGGATAGTTCAAATACTGTTGCGAGTCAAACATCGAATAACTTTACAACGGTACCTTTTGTTGTTAGTGGATTTACATCATCAAGATTAAACGAATTAAAATTATATGGTACAGTTCCTTATGATGTGACTGTAACCGTTAAAAAACAAGGACAACCATACGGTAAAGTCAATGCGATAACTAGTGGTTATACCTCATATACAATTAATAATGTGGATTATTATGATTACCCTGACGGTACCACATATTACGTAGCCAATTCATCAGGTTTAACAAGTAATGAGCTTGTTGCATCTGCGATTACAAAACAAGAAGTATTAATTAATGTAGTTGACTCTCCAGAAATACAATCTGAAATATTTATTGAGAGAGGTAAGCTATCAGGATTTGAGTCTTTGCAGAGATTAGGTGAAGTTGATAACATGGGTGACTTAACTTCTTATGGTTATGGTTACTTCAAAATAAACAAACAGAAAGAATAAAAAAATGGCATTAGGAACATACGGAACTGTAAGACCCGCAGACATGTCCCCTGAAGATGTGGAGATTATTTTAAACTACACTGCTTCAAGAGATGTGACAACAAACTTTGTTTTATCAAAACTGAACGCCGCTGACGTACTTACCCCTTACTTTCACAATTCAGACACAGGAGGAAGTCCTGATGTTGAGATTTTAGGTGGTTTATACAATTTAAAATTACCAGCCGAAGAGTTCAATAAAATAGGTATATATACCTTATACATTAGACCTGTAGAGATTAGAACGACAATCACTGATTGTGGTGTTCTATCTGCATTACCTAATGTGAAGGGTATCATCATCGATTTAAATGGGGTACCTGAAGAATTTAGAAGTAGATTTACCAACCAGGGTCTTGTTGGTTATCGAATAGAGTATTTGAATAGTGATGGTACGAAAATTCCTAATTTCTATAGAGTAATTACATCTTCTTTCTTTTGTGAACCTGTGGTGACTAACTTAACTAATACATCACAAAAAGCAATTAGATATAGGTATGTTGATAGCGGTAGTGATTTAATTTTCTGTACTGTATCACCTTCGAGTGCTCCTTCTAATAAGGCGACTGCGACACCATTTATAGGTCAACCTAATCAAAACATAATTGTAACTAATACATTCTTTAATCCAATTACGGTAGATATTGAATTGGCTGAGCATGATATTGATACACTTGCTATTGCACTTTACGGAAATCAGACTAAGAGTATGGAAGACGGTATCTACACATTATATGATAGAAACCTTAACATTTATAAACAATACAACTTATTTGAAATTCGTGACGAGTTTAACAATCTTCTTTATGAGGTTCGTCAAGACCGTGATGAGAACATTGATTTCAGCAAGAATTTCAATAACATAATCAGTTAATAAATGGCGAATAACAAGAAGAAATATTTTTATCCACCTGCACCTCCGAGTGGTAATGAGTCATTCTCACCAAACTTGGTAGGTTTTCAAGTTAATAATGGTGGGGGTTTAACTCAAGGGAACTTCGAGTTTACTACTTCTATTGTAGAAAAGGTAAACAGAACGTTTGAAACTGGAGTTTTTTCAAACCCTATTTCTTTATTGGATATCGATGTTAAAAGTATTGAAGATTCTAAGGCGATTGCTCTTAAAAACTTTCGAGTATACCCGAACTACGATATTAGTCAGGTAACAAATTATGCATTATATGGTTCGTTACAAAAAAGGTTATCGGCATCTATTACTAAAATTATTCATTATTTCCCTGCGTGTATTGAAGTCAATAGGGTAAAGTTATTAGACTACTCAACTGCAAACACTGCGAGTAATATCAGTTTTAATCAAACTCAAAATACGACAACATTCAAAATGGATGTTACTCGATTTATTAATCATTTTGATATTGATTATTCAAAGAATGCTACACGTAATATAGAAGTAAGACCATTTGCAACGAGTCCATTACGAAACTTAACCAAAAACTATCAAAAATATGCATTGTATGTTGATGATATGGAAACTGAATATAAGATGGTTAATTTTATACCGTCTACTGTATTATCGGCAGGAACGGTGACGGTGACTGTTGAAGGTAATCCGTTCAGTGGTTCATCATCAACAACATCTACTTTGGTGTTAAGACCAAATAAGTTTGAAACTGAGGTTGCATTTAAAGAACCGTTTGATGAAGTTGAAGATTTCCTTTTAAATAGGTTTAGTAATCCACCATATAAAGCAACTTTTGATTTAGTTGAGGAAACAGATTCAGGTAGGTTTGTAAAAACAAAAAAATCAGCAGTTTGGCCAAAAAATGGTTTATGGAACTTAGACATCGTTACTGAGAGGTTTGACGAGTATTTGGCGGAAATTAGTAATATTGCGTTATTATTAGATACGAATAAGACTGATTTAATTGTTCGTTTTTTAACGACAGGTGCATTTAAGGACTTCGATACTGGTGACCAAAAAATAGAAAAGGTATTACAAATTTATGGTAGAAGTTTTGATGAAACGAAAAAATTCATCGATGCGTTATCATTTATGAACTCAGTTAATTACACACCTCAAAATGATATACCTTCAGAGTTATTAAAGAATTTAGCCCAAACATTAGGTTGGAATAATAATATATCTCCAATTACTAACGATGACTTTTTAAGTTCAGTATTTGGAACTAAAAATAAATCGATATACCCTGGTTTCCAAAACGACCCTACACCAAATCAGTTAAACTATCAATTCTATAGGAACCTTATATTAAATTCTGCATACCTATTCAAATCAAAAGGTACGAGAAGAAGTATTATGGCTCTTATGGCCTTTATAGGTGCACCTAAAGATTTAATTGAATTTAATGAGATAGTATATGTTGCCGATGGACCGATTAACGTTGAAAGATTTAATGGTGAGTTCTTAAAAATATCGGGTGGTACAAAGGTAGATGTTATTCCTCAGTTGGACCCTAATGTAACTTACAATATACGAGGAAAAAAATACACAGGATTTACTACTTCAACTTCAGTGTTACAAATAGATAGTACAAGGGGTGATTACCCTATGGATGATAATGGTTATCCAAAGAGACCAACAGTAAATAACGACTTTTTCTTTGAGAAAGGTTCAGGTTGGTATATCCAAACTCCTGACCACAGGTCACCTGAAAAATTAGATGTTACTAATTCTACATTTACAGGTGCTAATCCTAATGTTCAAACGACTCTTGAAACATTTACTTACGGCCAGAAATACTTTGATAGGTTTAGACAGTTCCCATATATGAATTTAGGTTTTGGGTTAACTAAGACTATCGATAACAACAAATCTTGGGACGATACTGAAACGGGATTAAGAAGAAACAGAGATGTGTACAATGCGTACTACGAAGTTGCTGATGAAAGATTAGTTTTAAACGCCAAGAATGTTGAGTTGTCACTTAACATGGGTCAGGGTATCTTATATGATATTTGGAGAATGTCGAGAAGGTACGATTATCCATTCCCTTCAACAGGGTTAACGGCTCCATATCCATCACCATACGGAAAAGATTGGACGGTCATTAATCCGAGACCAAAAGAAAAGACTTTCTTTGAGTTTGCTCAAACATTCTACAATAACATGATTAATGTTAGGAACCGTCAAACCATCAACGATGGTGCTCATAATGGATATCCTACATTACAATCAATTTATTGGAAATACCTTCAATCTGAGGAGACGGTTAATATACCGTCAAATAAGTACACTTACCAAAAGATGATTGACTTTACTTTAGGATTAGGTGATTACTGGACTAAGTTGGTAGAACAAATGATTCCAGCATCTACGATATGGGTGGGTGGTCAAAAAATGGAAGATGTAACTCTTTTAAGACAGAAGTATGTGTACCGTAGACAAAGAGGTTGTGAATGGCAATTGGTGGAGTGTATTCCTTGTGAATATAACGGTCAGTTATATTCTTATGACTGTATCGACCAAACGATAAGTTGTAGTGTAAACCTTGATTCGATACCAACTATTTTAACTAACAGTATTAGTAATTGTGTTTCTAAGTCAGGGTATACGTCAACAGATTGTGTATTGGCAAGTTTAGTGAGTGATTGGTATGTCGATGTTAGGTTAGATAGTGATGTGTTAGTACAAGAAAAATTCTTTACTGGATATGGTAATCAAGATTACCCATCTAATACTGATTGGATTAATGCATTGAATCAGAAGCTAGAGTATTTATATCAAAATGGTTTGAATTACTATATAGATGAGAATAATGTTTTAACAGTAAGTAATACTACTTGTTATGACGATTTCACTGATAAAAAACTAACGGTAAATGTTGGGGTAGACATACAAATTAATTGTAGTTAATGGCAATCAGGTATTTTAGATTAGAACAAGCGGCGAGTGGTTCTTCACCAGTCACAGGGGATACTATTGTAATGAAGTGGGATGATACTGTTGTACCTGCGGGTCTTAATCAGGCAACTACTTTAAATTTTATAAATGCTTTTCCAAATGCGACATGGCAATTTAGGTCTCGTGTTTGGGATTTGACCGACTTGGGTACGGGATATTCAGGTTCTTTCGATACTGAAATGATTTCAGGTGAGCCATGGGCTTATGTTAGTACGATAGGTACTAGAGTTTATGTTGGGTATACTTTTGATATTGATACCACATTTTTTGCGCAAAACTATATTACAGTAGAAGGTCCGACAGGTGATTTTAAATCGCCAAGATATCAAACTAATTTCTATAGTGCTTCCTCATTTAATGATACCTTAAAACTTATTGGAACTGACACGAATAGATATGACTATATTAGGTTAACTACTCAAGACGATTATGACCATGTTACAAATTCGGGGGCGACTACCTATAATTTTAGTGCTGCAACTGGTGTTAGTTCTGAAATAGATGTAAATAGTGGTACGGCTATAATTCCATATAGTGCGACTTCCGCTAGAAATTATTTTAATAATTTATATGACGGTTGGATAACTGAATCTGACGATTGTTCAGGTAATGAGGTGACAAGTGCAAATGCTGTTATCTACTCTGGTAATATGCACAGTAGGTCAGAGTCTTACGAAAGTATATATGGCGGTGTATGTCTTAGGGTTGATTCTGCTCAGATACCATATTCGGGTTCACCGTCAGATATAAATTTAGCCAATAATTATGACGTTGTAGACACTTGGTATACCGATTGTGACGATTGTCAAAGCACTTCACCATATTATGGTGTGTATCACTTTAGTGGGGGTACTGATTGTCAAGGTAATAGTATTACTCCTGTTGTTTTTACTTCAGATGTATTAAGTTATGGAGACCCACTTGTTGGTGGTCCAGTAAATACTGGAGTATTCTTCAAGGTAAATGGAGAATGTTTAGGAGGTGAGCAATATACGATTTCTCAAATTGAACCGACAACAACTACAGGAACTATAAGTGCCACTTATTCAACTTGTGCGGATTGTACGGGTAGTACTAATCCAATTGAAACACACTATTACTTCTCAGCATGTACTGACGGTAGTATATATAGAGCGGTTATTCTTGACTTTGATGCTGAATTAGGTGCGGTTAGTAATGGAAGAACTTATTTACTTGAAGATATTAGTGATTTACCTAATGGTTGTTATACTGTTGTATCTTCACAATTAAGTTATACTGATTTTGTGGGGTACGGACCAGATTCTAATGCCACTCAATCATCAACAGATTGTGATGATAGTTTATGTGATTTACCGACTCCAACACCTACTAATACTCCAACACCAACTCCAACTATATCTTTAACCCCAACTAATACTCCGACACCCACTTCTACACCACCTGTAAGTACTATACTTGCTGAAAAATGTGATATACCTGGTATTGTTTATCAGATTACAGGTTATACTGGTAATTCGATTGTGGACCAAGCATTTTATTTAGATTTTTCTGATAATAGTGGATGTTATAAAGTAGTTGGTGACGGAGAAATTTCAATATTTTTAAATATAACAGGAGTACCAACCACTGACTATGAAACTTGTGAGGAGTGTAATAACTCAACACCTACACCGACACCTACAAATACTCCAACACCTACACCAACACTGACTAATACTCCGACACCTACACCATCTATTACTCCTACATCTTCACTTACGCCTACACCTAGTATTTGATG
>Ga0255777_10004845_pt1 | contig 10950 bp, 9 predicted proteins | sample 101ome_15_FD_179975 | JGI IMG/M metagenome (GOLD analysis project Ga0255777, IMG submission 179975) | Coastal salt marsh microbial communities from the Groves Creek Marsh, Skidaway Island, Georgia - 101402AT metaG (version 2) | ecosystem: Environmental > Aquatic > Marine > Intertidal zone > Salt...
TGGTGCCAAAGGAGATATTCCAGGTATTAAATGGCGAGTAATGAAAGTCAATGGTGCATCGTTAGAACAATTAGTTACAGGTAAAAAAGAAAAACCTACTCGATAATTTTATTAAAAATACAAATCTAATTTAACTTAATTCTTTTTTATAAAAACGGATTACTCTTTTCATATTGAGATAATTGATCGTTATAATCACCATGGTCGATTTTTTTCTGTACTTCTCTAACATCTAAACCATCACATGTAATTCCCATAGATACCATGGTTCCAAGAACCTCTTTACATGCGGCCCCTAATGATGCAGCTAACAAATCTGATTTTTTGGCATCCGCTACTCTCATGATTTGATCGAACTCTGCATTGCCAACAACTTCCGTTCCAGCCAACCCAGATCCTTTAGCTAATCCAATTTCATTCAATACTAATGCAGATGTTGGAGGTAGCCCCACACTAATTTCATATGTTCTTTTCTCTACATTAACAATTATATCTACCGGTACTTTCATACCTTTGAATGAAGAAGTAGCCGAGTTAATATCTGCCACTACTTTACCTAAATTTAATCCTAATGGACCCAAGGCTGGTGCCATAGATCCGCCTGGTTTTGCTTCTCCTGCATCTACTAAAAGTGATACTGTTTCAAATTGTTCACTCATTTTATTATACCTATATCATAACAAATATGCTTGATTTTTAAATTATCGTTGTAAAACAATCTACATTTATTCAACAAATTTAATTTGCCTCCTCTCTTAATTTTTAAATTAAAATAATGATATTCATTAATGGAAATTATCATTGTCAGACATGCCAAATCGGCCCATGATTATACAAGGTGGCCAACAGACTCAGTTAGACCCCTATCAGATATAGGTATAAGACGACAAAATAAATGTAGCAAAGGAATGAATTCTAAAAATATTTCATTTAACACCATTTGGGTCTCTCCATTTACAAGAGCATTACAAACTTTAGAAATAATACAGAATAATTACCATACTGATCTCACGCCTATTATCAAGAATTCTTTGGAAGTTTGGGGGGAACCCTCAGATGTTCGCCAAGAAATTCAAGATTGGTACTTAATATCACCAACAGATAAATTGCTAATAGTTGGTCATAACCCAAACTTATCAGATTTAGTATATCTCTTGACAAAACATAATTTATATTTGAAAACAAGCGAAGTCGTTCAAATTACATACAATGGAGAATTTTTTCTGTTCAAAAATCATTTAACAAGATCACAATTATATTTAGATTAATATCAAATTTTTAGCTATATAATTTAATCTTTATACTAATACTATCAAGATATATTTGACATGGATCTTAATCTTGCGATTGATATTTTAGAAAATACTAAATTCACACCTGAGATTCGTATTCAATCTGCCTTCCATTTACTATCAAATCCTAGTGAAAAGTCAATTTCAGCATTAAAATTTGGATTATTTTATGATCCAAATGCAATTGTGCGACATGAATGTGCATATTCATTAGGAGAAATAAATAATCCTCAATGTTCTAGCATACTCATAACAGCTATAGAAAATGATGAAAATCCATTTGTAATCCATGAAGCTGCTTTAGCTTTGGGTAATTTAGGTACCCCTAAATCTAGATCAACTCTCGAAAAATTATTGTTATCTAATAACCCTGATATTGTCGATACTGCACAAATATCATTAGATAGATTAGATATGAAAATATCTAAAATTTCAAAAAAATTCTCAAAAAATACTGTATTAGATTTAATGACTAAACCTGAAAATAGAATACAAGCTGCATTTCAATTATTAGAATCAAATCAACCCGAAGATGTCCACCTTCTAATCAAAGCACTTCACCATGAAACTAATCCTATAGTAAAACATGAAATAATATTTTGTTTAGGAGAAACCGCTAGTCAATCAGTGATCGATCATTTGGTAGATCAACTTGATAATGATCAAAACCCATTTGTTGTGCATGAAACTTTACTTGCCTTAGCTACACTTGGAGATGCGAAAGCAATACCAATAATCAAAAAATTTATTTCAAATCTCAATGAAGATATTGCAGATAGTGCAAAAATAGCTCTCGAACGTATAAATAATTAATTTGAGAACTTAATATCTGCCTAATGTCTCCCTTGCTATGACAACCCTAAGAATTTCTGAAGTACCTTCATAAATAGCAGTTATTTTAGCATCTCTCCAATATCTTTCCACAGGAAAATCTTTACTATATCCTGCACCTCCATGAATTTGCAAACTTCTATCTGCTGCCCTCACCGCAGCCTCTGAAGAATACAGCTTCGCCATCGCAGCTTCTTTTACAAATCTTTCTCCTCTATCCTTCATAGATGCAGCTTTTAATGTCAATGCTTTAGCCGCTTCAATCTCCATAACTGAATCCGCCATCATGAATTGCAAACCTTGAAATTTGGCAATAGGTCCACCAAAAGCATGTCTTTCAACCATATATTTTTTTGCAGACTCAATAGCCGCTTGACCTATACCAATTGCTTGAGATGCTATTCCTATTCTTCCACCATTTAATGTATTCATTGCTATTTTGAAGCCCTCACCCAAATCACCTAATAACCTATTTTCAGGTATCAAACATTCATCAAAAGATAAGGGTGTAGTTGATGATGCTTTAATTCCTAATTTTTTCTCTTCAGCTCCAATTTTTAAGCCTTTATCATCCTTATTCATTATAAATGCAGATATTCCCTTATGACCTTTTTGGGAATCAGTCTTCGCAAATACTATGAAATTATCAGCCACTCCACCATTTGTGATCCACATTTTTGATCCATTGATTACATAACCATCTTTATTTTTTAAGGCTGTTGTGCGCATAGATGCTGGATCTGAACCTGCATCAGACTCAGACAAGGCAAATGCACCAATTTTCTTACTTACAATTGGTCTCAAAAATTCTTCTTTTTGTTCTGCAGTCCCATATTTTTGTACAGGATAAGCATATAATGAATTATTCACACTCATAGTCACACCAGTAGAAGCGCAGGCTTTTGAAATTTCCTCCATAGCTAGCGCATAACAAATCGTATCCAAACCTGTGCCATCATACTCTTCCTCTACCATCATTCCCATAAATCCTAATTCTTGTAATTGCTTTACACTCTCCCAAGGAAATTTCTCTTCTTGATCATATTTTGAAGCTAGTGGTTTAATATTTTCTTCCGCGATTTCTTTTGCTAAATCCATAATCATCTGTTGGTCTTCACTAAATTTAATCATTATATTCTCTTAAATCTCTTAAATTTTTATAATTCTATTGAATGTAATAAATAAAATTGAATAAAATATATTTATGGTTAATTAATCTCCTCGAACTTTTTGATATTTGGTTTGTAATTCACATAATGTCCTATTTTATCTATTATTTCTATCAATTTTTTCAACCTTTGCTCATACTCCTGAGTTTCTAATATTTGTTGTTTTAATTCGCTATTCAAATTAAACGAAAAAGCAATCCCATTAATTAAATCTTCAAATTCATAATCTTCTAAATTATTAATAACTAAGTTAGTTCTTTTTTTCATATTATCTATGGACTCTAACAATTCATAATATTTAGGAGTTTTATCCTCATAAGGATTTTTCCAATATTCCTCTCTAATAAGTTTAATTTCACAATTTAAGTATTCCTTAAGTTGATTCTTAATAGGTTCTACCTCTGCAGTAAACTTTCCTTGTATCAAAATATTTGATCTTCCATCATCTAGAAATTTGACACTAATCAGTTGTCCAACTGTACAAATTTTTTCATAACTATATCGTCCATCATTCTTTACCTTCATGCAAGTTATTGCGATTAATCTGTCCTCAGGATCTTTATCTATTAAGTCATCAATCATATCTCTATATTTATTCTCAAAAATATGTAATGGAAGTATCATACCTGGGAATAATATTACATTAGGTAAAGGAAAAATTGGTATTTCATCATTTACCTTCATAATATTTCCATATCTATCACCCAATTTATTATTTTACAAAGCAGTTCAACTTATTTTATACTTTCTTTTTTTTATTTCGCAAAACCTTCATATCTAAATATTTTCAGTGAGATATGTGGTAGATCTACCTTGGAATATTAACATTATTGATTGGTTACTCCAAAATAGGACTGATATTTTAACAAATATTTTTTTATTTTTTACATTCTTAGGTGACTCTTTAGGTTATATAATTGTCGTTATAACTATTTACTGGCTTTATGACAAAAAGGTCGCAATAAAAGTAACTTTTGCATTAATTCTATCATTAATTTTCAATCAAATTTTAAAAAATATAATTCAAAACCCCAGACCATACGTTAATGAAAATACATATGATGAAAACTGGGCTATCTCCGAAAATGATATTGAAGAAACCGCTCATTCATTTTCGACTCCATCAGGTCATGCTCAAGGTAGTATGACTTTTTGGCATTATTTTCATAAACAAATTAACTCTAAAATAACTAGGATTTTCACTCCAATTATCATTTTTTTAATTGGTTTTTCCCGCCCATATTTAGGAGTACATTATTTAGAAGATATCATTTTAGGATGGATCATCGGTTATATCATTGTAATAATTATTGGCAAATATGAAATTACCATAGCTAGTAAATGGAAGAATGTTAAAGTTCTATATGTCAGAGTCCTTTCTATCATTGCTCCTATTCTCTTCATTTTGATTCTTGGTTTTACCTCTGGATTTGAAACAAAAAATTCTACAATAGTCACACTCGCAGGAGTTTTTTCAGGACTAGTTATCAGTATAACATTAGAACAAAAATTAGTTAACTTTAATCCAGCTCTAAGCTCAATTTCTCCAGTAAAACGAATTTTGAATTATATAATGAGATTAGCATTAGGATTTGCAGTTCTTTCAATTCCTTTATTTGGATTAGATACTTTATTCTCTTCTTTAGTTGATGATAATTCAATCTTAGGGTTTCTATTTAGATGGTTACGCTACTCAATTGTTACCTTTTTTGGAATAATTGTTGTACCTCTTTTATTTATCAAAATGGGGCTCTCAGATCAATCAAAATAAAATAAATGGGTTGAATATATTAGATAAATTTATCTCCATGGTATCCTTTTACCAATAAAATTCGATTTATGATTTTAGAAGCATAATATTAATAAAATGTATTACGATTGTCAATTTAATGAAGTTGAGCATACAAAAAAATTATATTTTTATGATATTCACATTCACACTCTTGACCACTAGTTCGTTTGTTTTCTCCGCATCAAGTGCGACAATAGTCAATGAAGATAATCAAAATCTAGCCCCTAATGCATTAAATGATCTCGTAATTGCAACAAGACATGATAGTACAATTTATCTAAAATATGCAGAATATTTCGCTCAGTCTGCACTGGGCGCTTCCGTAGGAATTACTAGTGCCAATCAAATCTCATTTGTTGCACCAACAACATATGCTGCATTTGAAACCGCCTTGACAAATCCTGCAATTGGAGCATCAGTTGCATGGGGAGGAGGTCCCACTCTTTTCAATAATTTAGTAGCTGCCGATCATCTTAGATCAATAAATGATACTTCTCTATTAAATTGGATTAGTGCAAATGTCTCTGATACAATCGCAGGTGCAGAAATGAAGAAATATGACGAAAGTAATAATTTGAAATGGGTTGCAGCCGCAATATCTTCATTTGGGTTTACTGTAAATAATAATACATTGCAATCTAGAAATTTACCATTCCCTACTACTTGGGAAGATCTGGCATCTCCTGAATTTTTTACTACTGCCGCACAAAATAATATTGCTATGGGGAATGCACCTGACACTACCTCAAATACTCGTATTTATCAAATTATTTTGCAAAAATTCGGTTGGGAAAGAGGATGGGAAATCATTTACTCCATGGCGGGTAATTCTCAAATATATGGTGGTTCTGTAGAAACCAGAGCCGCAGTAGAAAGAGGTGATGTAGCTGTTTCAATGACTATCGATTTTTACGGAGTCATAGCTATGAATGAAAATCCAGATTGTCAATATGTTATTCCAGAAGGATCATCAATTGTTAATGGTGACCCAATTGCAATATCTAAAAATGCACCCAATTTAGATGCAGCCAGAGCTTTCACAAAATTTGTTTTATCTGCAGAAGGACAAGCATTATGGTTGGACAATCGTATTAATAGATTACCCGTACGATCTGATGCATTCGATGCTGCTAGATCATTAGTAGGAGAAGATACATACATAGTAGAATCACAAGTGGCCCTAGTAGAAAATCTTTACACTAAAACATTAGAAAATGAAGGTATAACATTCGATGAAGACTTATCTTTATCTTTAGAAGAAGCCATGCGATATCATTTTGAAGCAACAATTACCAATGTTCATACAACTCTAAGAGATAGTTGGTCTGAAATCGCATTAAATTATCAAGGTGGTGCATTTGATCCTGCACCTGATCAAAGATTGGATCAACTTCTTGACATATATGGTGTACCTGCTATAAATTTAACTAAAGCACAGGAAATTAATCAACAAATGATTAGTGACTCTACATTTAGGCAAGAACAACAATCAGCATGGGAAAGCTACTCTATAGACAAATATAACGAAGCAAAAGAAGCTGTTGATGATCCCTTCACATATACCACTGAAACTGTAGAAACAACAGAAACCACAATTACCACTACTGACTCACAAGGAAATACCGTCACGACGACATCCGAAGTCGAAGTTACTTCACAAGTTACTGAGCAAACTTCAGTTAGCGCTGTAGAAAGTAGTGTTGAAGATGTGCCCTTTAACATTTCGTGGTTATTAGTCGGTTTAGCTACGCCTTTGCTACTAAATAGACTCAATATCAAAAAAAAGGTGGACATTTTTTGATAATTGTCAATAAACTATTATGAAAATCAAATAAGAGGTGATCAGTATGGAAAGTAATTCTCCTGATTTATTAGAAACAAAATCATCTAATTTAAGAGAAAAATTAATTTCCATACGCCGTGAAATGAGAGACGATCCAATTTCTTGGTCAATAATCATTTTTATCACCGCATTTTTTGGACTTTTTATGATAGTACCCTTATTACAAGTAATGTTTGGAGCTTTTTTTTCAAATGGAAATTTCCCTTTCTCAACTTATCAAGAAATATTTCAAAGGCAATATTTTTTTGATCCATCAAGAAATGCAGATACTTATTTTATAAGAATTGATAGCAGTGATCCAAACTTTACTGCTTATCTCTTAAAAGGTCCAGATTATGGTGTTTTCCTTAATACTATTTTTATGGGTGTAGCCTCAACAATTTTGTCTTTGGTCATAGGAATTTTTACAGCTTTCTTAATGGCAAGAGTTGAGTTACCAGGTAAAACTCTTCTAGGTGGATTTCTATTAATTCCATTAGTATTACCTCCATTCGTATCTGGAATAGGTTATATGGCATTATTAGGGTACAATGGGTTGGTTAATACTGAAATCTTAGAACCTTTATTTGGTATAAGGATTGTGCTACAAGGAATGTTTGCAATTGTTTTTGTACAAAGTGCACATTATTTTACACTTATATATCTAAATGTATACTCTTCACTAATGAATGCAGATCCATCACTTGAAGAAGCTGCAGAAAATATGGGTGCAACTAGATTTCAAGTAGTGAAAAATGTCACCCTTCCTCTAGCATTACCGGGTATTGCGTCTGGCAGTATTCTTGTACTCATATTATCCATGGAAGATTTAGGTACTCCTGCCATTTTTGCAGGATTTGGAGATTTAACCGCTAGAAAAACAATAACATATTATATTCTCTCAACTGTTCGTCAATCTTTAAGTGAAACAGGAAGACTACCTGCAGAGCTTTCAATCCTATCTGCATTTTTATTAATTTTATCAATTATAGGTTTCTTCATGATCAGAAGATATACTGAAAAAAGGCAATATTCAATGATAAGTAAAGGAAGAGCAGGTACATTCAGAACTGCAAATCCTAATATACTTTATTTAATCGCAATTTATTCATATTTTATTATTCTACTCACCTTATCATTAATTCCTCATATCGGCATTTTCATCGCTTCATTAACTGAACCAGGAATATTACCTTTAAAATGGTCTACAAGTAACTATCAAGAGCTTTTCGATTTGGAAAATGGATTTGGAAGTTACATCAAAAATACTATGATCTTTTCATTAATCTCCACTGGTGTTATTGTGATTTTAGCTACAATGGCTGGTTATGTAGCAAATAGAAAGCAATTTACAGGAAGATCCGCTTTTGATACAATGATTACTATCCCTCTTGCAATACCAGGTGTTGTATTGGGTATTGGATTTATTTTATTATTCGGTGGGACTGATGCAATACCATTTGGAAATATTCAATTGACATTCAATCCTCTAATTTATGCCCCCATAATCTTGATTATCAGTTATACTATTCGAAAATTCCCATTTACCGTTCGAGCAGTATATGCAGGTCTGCAACAAACTGATGCAGTTCTAGAAGAAGCAGCACATAATTTAGGCGCATCTAAAGGCAGAACAATTTATAATGTTATAATTCCATTAATTGTCTTGAATATAGTAGCAGGTGCATTGATTGCATTAGTATACAATATGAGTGAAGTTTCAACGACTTTAATATTAGTCAATACTCAAACTCATGGTACAGTAACTTGGGCCATGGCAGATGCAAATGGAAAAATTGGAGCACTTGCAGCAATGGGTATGTTCTTAATGTTTTTACAAGCACTTAGCTTATTCATTACCAATGTTTTGTTAAAGAATCGTGCAGAAGCGATTACAGGTATATGAGAGAGTTGATTTTATGGCTAACTTAAATTTAGAAAATTTAAACATACACTATGAAGATTTCCATGCAGTCAAAGGAGTAGATTTATCCATTGGTGATGGTGAAATAGTTACTCTATTAGGTCCATCAGGGTGTGGGAAAACATCTATTTTGAGATCTATTGCAGGCTTCATCATTCCATCGGACGGAAAAGTTATTTTAGAAAATGAAGATATTACATTACTTCCTCCTCAAAAAAGAGATATGGGTATGATATTTCAAAATTACGCATTATGGCCTCATATGACCGTAAAGGAAAATATTGGGTATGGGTTAAAAATTAGAAAACTACCCTCCAAAGAAATCGAAGAAAAAGTAATGAACTTAGTTAAACAAGTTCAACTCGAGGGTCATGAAACTAAATATCCAGGACAATTATCAGGAGGTCAACAACAAAGAGTTGCTTTAGCAAGAGCACTTGCAATTGAACCTACAATTTTATTATGTGATGAACCTCTTTCTAATCTAGACTTCAAATTAAGAGTCGAATTAAGAACTGAAATAAGAGATGTAGCGAAAAAATTTGGTGTAACTGTAGTATATGTAACTCATGATCAAACAGAGGCATTAGCAATATCTGACTCTATCGCAGTAATGAATTTTGGAAATGTTGTCCAATTAGGAACTCCGCTTGAAATTTTTTCAAACCCTAACTCACATTTCGTCGGACGTTTCGTAGGTCAAAACAATTTACTAAATGGTCAAATAACAAATTCAAAAAATAATATTGCTCACATAACATTATCATCTGGTGATGTAGTAGAACAATTACTTGAAAAATCGTATGAAAACAAAAATGTAAAATTAATAATAAGACATGACGATTTGATCTTGTCTTTTGATAAAAATGATACAAATTTAATTTCAGGTAAGCTTTCATATAAAGCTTATATGGGTAACTTTCTTCAAATCGAAATTGATCTTAATGATGGGTCAAAAATAATGGCAAATATTTCTGATCAATTAGAAAAATTAGTGTCAATGGAATTAGGTTCGGAGATCAGTTTGCAAATGATTTCTAACAAAGCTTTAGTATTTGACGAAGAAGATAATAGAATACATTAAAAACATAAAATATATCTCAAGTAAATTATTACCTCTTATCGAGAATATATTTAATAACAACTAATAATTAACAAACTTGAATAAAATTATGTTTTCAAAAAATTTTCATTATCTAATGTTACTCATTTCATGCTCATTACTAATCACCGCAAATATTCCCAATGAAAATAATATCAAATTAATAGAATCAGATATGTCAGAAAAAGATCTATCAGGTCTAGTAAAAATCCTAAATTATAATACAGTTGAAGCAGGTCAAAACCCTGAGTGGAAAGAAATTATAAGACAAGAAAATCCAGATATATTGATACAAGTTGAAACAGGATCTAAAGATAATTTACCAGGTTGGCGAGATGAATTAAACTCCTATTTTGAAGACGAAATACCATATGAAGTCGTTGGTTTTGATGCAGTTTCAACAACAGATGGTCAAGCGATTTATTCTAGATTCCCAATAAAAAGTACTGAAGTCATAGATTATGTAACATTAGATGACGGAACAGAACATAAAATGAATCATCCCTATATGCAAGCTATAATTGAAATTGAAGACATTGAGATCATGTTCTTGGCCAATCATTTATCATGTTGTGATAATTTAGCTGCTCGATTATTAGAACATGAAGGATTAATGAATTATTTTGATACGGTTGATCCTTCAATGCCAATTTTATATGGTGGTGATTTTAACTCTCTAACTTCTCAAGATACAGAAGTTGATTATTTAGCACCAATGCAAGATAATTTAGATACTATTCCCATCGATATGATGATAAATTCATCTCATCCTCTGGCTCCAAAAGATCATATTTTCTTTGATACATATCGTGACTTAAATCCAGATCGTAAAGGGTTCACATTAAATCATCAGGGTTCATATACTTCTATAGATCACTTCAGGGATCGAATAGATTACATTTTTGTTAATCAACATATGACCAAATATTTAGTTAACTCTTCTGTGGTAACCGATCATCCTGCAGTAATAACTGCTTCAGATCATAAACCAATGTACACTTGGTTCAATTTTAAATCT
>Ga0255777_10004847_pt1 | contig 10949 bp, 10 predicted proteins | sample 101ome_15_FD_179975 | JGI IMG/M metagenome (GOLD analysis project Ga0255777, IMG submission 179975) | Coastal salt marsh microbial communities from the Groves Creek Marsh, Skidaway Island, Georgia - 101402AT metaG (version 2) | ecosystem: Environmental > Aquatic > Marine > Intertidal zone >...
AGCTAATCCACCAGCAGCTCCAGTTAGTCCACTGACAGCACCTTGTGCTTGACCAGCTAATCCACCAGCAGCTCCAGTTAGTCCACCGACAGCACCTTGTGCTTGACCAGCTAATCCACCAGCAGCGCCGGCTAATCCACCGACATCACCTTGTGCAGCACCAGCTAATCCACCAGCAGCGCCGGCTAATCCACCGACATCACCTTGTGCAGCACCAGCTGCTCCAGACACTAAACTACTACCTCCTCCTCGAGCGGCATCAGCAGCACCTTCGGCAGCATTTGGATCTAATCCTTTTACAACTTGAGATGGAAGTTCAATATTTGGATCATCAACTGTAGGTGGTTTATTTTTAATTCCAGAAATAGTTTGTGTTGGAGGACCAGGCTCTGCTGGTATAGGATCTACAGGCTTTCCAAATACTCCTCCAAATATTCTTTTTACTGAATCAAATCCAGGTTCAGGAAAAGATGCACCTTTTGTAACAATTATTTTAGCCGCATCATATGCAACCTCTATATAATCAAGAAATTGTTGACCAGTGTCATCCGCTCTATCCAAACGTTGTGTTAATAATTCAATTTCATATCTAGTCGCATATTGTATAGCAAATTGTGCATAAAGTTTAAAGTCAATAGGAAATTCTGTTGATGCTGTTCCTAAATCAGATGGATTATTTGTAAAATCAATCTGCAAAAGCTTAAGTAAAAATTGACCGAATTCACCTTTAAAATTTTCTTTAAACCATGGCCTATTAGCGATATTATACGGAGTAAAAATCATAGGCCCCCTAAACTTAAAGTATGTCGGATTTCTTGCTGTACTAGAATTAACAAATTTCCACCCAGTTGGTCCAGTACTATCAGATATAGATTGAATCACATCTTGATCGCCACGTTCAATCGCTAATAGGTTTTCGGAAATTTGTTCCGCATAACTTACTTTTTCAAAATTTTTACCACTTTGTGGATTTATAACCCACTTGTCGTGTGGTGGCATACCTATTGTTAAATTAACATCGGACCATAATGTATTTAATCCATTCTGTTGCCATAAATTTAAAAGAGCTAATCGTTGACTTTCATTAAGCCCAGTCAAAGGTTCGTCCGGGTTAGCTTGTCCTTGTAAATCCAAATAATCGGCTGTAAAATCAAAAGCAACTTTATTCATTTTTTCTTGAGTACCGCCAGAAATCCACGAAATTTTATCCCCAGCAAATACCCAAAACAATGGTCTGTATGAAGCAAGTGGAAATACACTTTCTTTTTTCAAAGGAAATGCAACTTTGTCTCCAAATAAATTTACTGTACTAGGAGTGCCTCTTTTCTTTATTTTCCATTTTGCCATAGTTTAATTAAATTGAAATTCTATTTGTACAGGTCCTTCTCTTCTATTTCTACCTTTAAAGTCACCTACAACTCCAGCTCCAGTTACTACATTAATATTAGTTGGTTCGCCACATTCCGCACCAGATCCAGGTGGTTTAACACCATTTGCACCTGGCGCATAACCTCCACCAGTTAAAAATACTCGTCTACTTAAAGTTTTGTGTAAGTTATCACGAAGTAATTTTAATGTTATTTGTTGTACTGGTATTTGTGTTTGGTCTGGAACTGAGTCTTGAGTGTTACTAGGATATTCTCTACCAGCATCAGGGTGGCTATGAGGGTAAGGATGCACGTGGTGATACCAATGAACATGGTCAAGTAACCAATTACAAAGATCATATAACCAATCGACAGTAGTTTGTCCCAACATTGCAGGTTCGTTAGTTTCAGCATATTGTCCTAAAAATATTTGAGGTGAATTTAAACATGTTAATTTATTAGTTGTTAATACAATTTGATTATTTGCATCTACAGTATACTCAGCGTCTGTAACAATTCCATATCTTTTTTTGCTAAAATGAACTGTTTCACTAAATCTACTACTAAATACCAATCTATCTGTATTAATAACAATTTGATCATTATTTAATATTGGAAATACAAAATCGGTAGATCCAGGCGGATTGTATTGTGTTTGTTCTTCAGTTGGATCTCCACCGCCTGTTATACCAAACATACTTTTATAAACAGTAGTTTTCCATTTAGAAACAATTCCACCGCTGTTTATTTCTATAGTGGATCCATCGTTATTAATATCTTCTTCTATTTGCCCACTATAATTTCTTTCTTTTGGTGTAATAATAGGTATAGGTGGCAATTTAGGATGTAACTGTTGTGGTTTATCCAAAGCAATGTTTCTTTGTCTGTTTCTTATTACTATTCTTGGATTTCCATAACCGCCATTTTTTGATAAATTAAATATGGACGGATTTAATGAATATGATGGATATGAAGACTTATCATCTGCTCTTACATCTGTATATGCTGTGAATCGTATAGATTGTCCGAATCTACTTTCAATTGATGTATCACCTTCTGATTTTTTTAATGTTCGAATAAATGGATTTAAAATAAAATACTCACCTAAATATCCAACTTTGTTTTGATTTTTAAATATTGGATGTGCTGTATAGGATTGTCTATATTCTGTTGGTATCATTGGTTCGGCCGGTATAGTATTGGCGGAACTACCAGCTTCAGTTGAATAATCAGCATTAATTCCTAAATAATTAAATTGTGATACTGGTTTTGTATAATAATATGTACTTCCTATTTTTACTACTAGTACTTGTTCATTGATTAGTGGATATTGGGTAATAGTATTATCTAGAGGTATTGCCCAAGGCAATTTATCAATCGGAGTTTTTACTTCTTTATCTAAAATTCTAATTTTTATTCTTCCTATGAAACTATAATCTTTTTCAATAGGATCTGGCACTCCACCTTTATAATTAACAGGGTACATCTGCGAATTTATTAGAGGAGGTTTTTTACCAAAATAGTTATCTCCAAAGAATGGATGTGAGTCGTTTAATATGACATCTACAACTACAGCAATGTGAAAACTATTGGTTATACTACTGAGAACTGATTGTATTCTACTATCTACATTCCCAGAAGAAGGATTTATACTGTTTAAAGATTGTTGAGATATATTTGTAACACTGCTCATAATTATTTCTTACTAGAGACTTCTGCAATAGAAACAACTTCGTCCATTAATTGTTTTCTTTCTTCGTCGCTTAAAATTAAATCACCACCACCAGCGTTATTTTCAGATTTAGAAACTAATCGTTGAACTATAGATGCTAATTTCACTAATTGTTCATCATTTTTAACACCAACATCGAAATAATCTTTTATAAGAGGTACTATAATAATAGCATCATTCACAGTTTTAATTAACCCTCTCAATTCAGAAATTAAAATCTCAATTTGATCTTTTTTACTTTCTGAATTTTTAACAATATCTTTACATAAATTAGAGAAATTTTTCCCTTTATATATTTCAAAGTTTGTGTTCATATTCAATAAATAGAAAAAAACCAATCATATTTGATTGGTTTTGTTTTTTTAAATTTTATCTTGTTATAAATTAACGAGTCCCATATTTTTGATAGTTTTTAACTACACTTAATTGATGACTTTTCATTTTATTCAAAATTTTAGTGATTTGTTGTGTTTTACAGTCACTCATCTCTCTTATGTAAAGATATAGTGTTTTTTTATTAAAGCTTTCAATTCTATCACAATTTCTATAAAGTTCTAAAACTGCATATGCTATGTTTAAATCTTTTGGTTTCTTAAAAATTTTATTTATATTATCTTCCCAAAATTTTATTAATATAGACATAAATTCTTTTGTTTGAACATCTTCATGATAACTGTCATCACTTTGAAGACAAACAGCATCTTCAGTAGGAGTATCACTTATGTCTACATGTTGATTAAATCTTTTATAATTATTATTATTATGGAATATCAAATAGTTTTTAGCTACTATACTAAAATAACTAAACGCTTTTCCTTTTCCTTCTTGAAATTTATGTATATTTGATACCAGATGTGTTACTGTTTCTCTTTGAACATCTAATGGACCACAATCGAAATAAGTAAATTTAAATGTATTATAAATATTTTCTACTAATTTTTCAAAACTGAATTTAATTCTTTCATTATAAATTTTATTTCTAATATCTAAATCAGTTTCTTTGTTGTACTCAATAATAGCTTCTTCTGTAGCCTTCGAAAAATAAATTTTATCTTTTTTATTTCTACCACGTCTTCTAACTTGTTTAACATCTTCGTCTGAAACCCTTAAATTTACAGATGGAGCATTTACATCAACAGTTTCAGTATATGTGTCTAAATTTTTATCACGTTTTACGACAATACTATCATCTATTTTAACTTCTTTAGATTTCGGTTCTACAGAAGATTTTTTCTTTGACTTTTCAACTGATTTACGCTTTTTATCAGTTTTAATTTCAACATTGTAGATTATGGTCACATCTTTTGTTGGCTTTTTTGAAGATTTATTGGCTTCTTTAGAAGAAATTTTATTTTTACTGTTCTTTGGTTTCGATTTGCTTTTCATTAGAGTCGTCATTTCCTACCTTTTTATTACATTCTTCGATGATAGATAATATGTCTTCAAACAAAAACCCAACATCGTCATCTTTTTCAAAGATACCACGATCATCTACATTCTTCAAGTTTTTGTAAACATTATTAATTAATTTTCTAAAGTCATCAACCCACCCTTCTAAAACCAAATTGTTTTCTTCTGATTGAATTAACTGACCTTCTAAAGAATCAATTTTATTTAATGCTTTATATAAAAATATAATTGAAACGATTGATATAATGCTTAAAACAATAGCACTAATAATTAAAACATTTTCTATCATAGATATTCTGACTCATCGTCTATTTCGATGTATTCATTTATCCATTCTATGGATTCTTGAACACTTGTCCAGTCATTATTTTCATAAGCTTCTTTTAAAAGTTGTCTTAGTTCTAAAAGTTCTGCTTCATTCATTGTTTGTTTTCCCCACTGTATAGTTTAACTTATATATAGTAAGAAAATCTAAAAAAAAATATTTAAAAACTAAATAACCCAGGAGTACCACCTTTTGTTTTTACAATTTTTTCAACTTCTTTAACAACTTCAACAGGCTTTTCTACAACCTTCTCAACCTCCTTAACAACTTCAACAGGCTTTTCTACAACCTTCTCAATTTCTTTAACAACTTCAACAGGCTTTTCTACAACCTTCTCAACCTCCTTAATAACTTCAACAATTTCTTTAGAAGACGACTTTTCACCACCATTAACATTATTGTTTTCATCCAAAGAAAAACCGTTCAATTCAGAACCTTCTTGATTTTCAGTCCGAATTGAACGACTTTCAATTTCATCTAAACCTTTTTCTACTAAGTTGTCTTGTCGGCTAAGTTTTTTTTTTCCAACTTGTCAGATTTTTTATAAAGTTTATACTCTTGTTCAGCCATTTCTCTCCAATTTGAAGAAATATTATAAGCTAATAAAAGCACAATTGCTAATGGATCGAATACAGTTATTATTATGATAATAAACCACTTAACAACATCACGAATATTTGTATTAAACTCTTCTGCTACAAATTGAAAAGTCATAATATCTTTCTGTTCGCTATTTTTAATTTTCAAATCAAATATTTCATTATCAATTTCTCCAACTCTATCTCCTGAAGATTTAATTGTACTGTTTTCACCTTCAATTTGAGTATTCAAATCTGAAATTTGATCGTTTATCTGATTTTGAATGTTCTGTAATTGAATAGGATTCCTAGCAATTACAGTATTTGTCAATGTTTCACTCAGTCGAGCTTCTTGTGAAGCTCTAAGATTTAGAAGCTTTTCTATAGTAGCACGTGTATCTAATATCTTCTTTTGTTCTTCAACTTTTTGTTGTTCCAATGTTGATATTTTAGTATTAGATAATTCAGCTTCTAATGAACTTTTCTGAAATGCTGCTGTTAAATAACCAAATATTCCAAGCGAAGTTACTCCCATTAAAGTAATCACTGCTAAAACCATATAAGTTTTCATTAATTTATTAGCAACTCTCCAGTATCTAAACAACCAAGAAGTTGTTACTAGTTTTCCTAGCTCTAGAGCACTTGCCATAATCATCGCAGCTACAATTGCACCAGAAAATAATAATCCAATGCCGTATACGCTAAAAAATGCTGCACATCCTGCAATTAACAGTGATGTGAACATTACTATGTGTTTGAAGTTAATCATATTAATATTGGGTTATACTTTATTACCTATATATAAATATAACAATTGCAAAATAAAAAGCCTTACTATATGTAAGGCTTGTGACATAACATGTTATTTTTACTTAAAGAATTTTTACTTTTTTAGTCTCTGGCACAGCAGGTTTTACTTTGTCCAGAGTGATGGTAAGAACTCCATTTTCAAATTTAGCAGATGGGATTTCTTTATCAATATTATCACCGAGTGTAAAACTTCTTTTGAATCTACTATGTTTTAGTTCTTTTTTGATGTAATTTCCTTTATCACCTTTATTTGTAACATTTTTTACTTTTTCACCACTGATAGTTAGTACATCATCTTGAACTTCCACATCAACTTCATCTTTAGTAAGACCTGGAATTTCGGCAACAATTTCAACTCTATTATCGTAGTCAATCACATCAACTTTCGGATAACTTTGTTTTTCGAAAAATCCAACGCCAAACTCTTTAGAAAGTTCTGGGAAGGTATTCGCAAATACTTGATCGAAAACGTGATCAAATGGGGTTAAAAATTGATCTTTTGCGTTAAACGCATTTCTATTGTATCTAATTAATGACATATATTTCCTTTCTTTAATAGTTAAGTTATTAACCTATTACTTAGTAGCCTCACTCGAGCACTACCGAAGATGACATAACTTACATATCATCTACAAATATATATTACACGAAATTTTAAAAATGTCAAATGAAAATAAATTAATTAGGTAAAATTCCAGAATTTGGTCTTTCGCCTAAACATGTATGTTTATCCATGTTAGCATGTATATAACCTGTATACTCTTGAGTATGAGGTGGAGTGGGAGGAAATTTTGCTGTAAATGTTCCCATGGCATTAATACTTGAACTTTGTAATGTGCTGTTATATAAATCTACTCCAAATCCAAATCCAACTCGAACTGATTCACCTGGCTGAAGCGTATAACTAGTTTGTTCAAATGTAGGCTTTAATAAAGCGTCTCCAAGTAATAAATTTCTATTATTATTTAAATCAACCCAGTCATTATTTGGAGTAATCAACATATCATCTGGATTATTACTTGAATTAGAAAATAAAACACTTCCAGTTAATCTTAAATCTAGAACCGAAGTTGGTGTTGAAGTTGGTTGTGCGGGAGTGTCACAACTAGGTGAAACTGCAAAATTAGAAAGTGAATAATTTGTACCAGCTGTACAACTTACTCCAGTAGCAGAAGATAAAGCATAAATTGTTAATTGAGAATTTCCAATAGATGTTTTACATTCGTCTATAGAATATGAGAATGGATTTACACCACTGCCTCCTGTGGCTGTACACAATCCTGAGAAATACCTTCCTCCTTCTGATAATTTAGCTATAAATCCCTGAAATGTATAAGTTCTTGTTCCGCCACCAGTCCATGACATAGAGTGTGTTCTGTTTTTATTAGATAAAGTATAAGTTGTTGGAGTATCAATTAAGGTTGGTAATATCCCCAAAATATTTGTTAGATCCAGTTGTCTTATAGGTCCAATAGAAGATTTATTTACTTGATTGTTAACTAAGGTAATACACGCTGTAAAATTGGCTTGATTCAATGATTGAAAAGAAGTACCACTAGTAACTACATAACTAGATCCTGCACAAGATCCTGTGAAATAGCTAGATGTATAAGCATTAGAAACAGCATCTTTAACAACCGCATTATAAATTCTAGAATCTAAAAACGACGATATATATTCATCTGATACATCAGTTTTCACATATGAAAAATCTTTTTTAAAGTCACTTGATAAATCAGTAGGTTTAGAATATACAGTATATCTATATGATCTACTGGATGTTTGTTCAGTAAAATAATTTGAATTATAAACTACACTATCTGGATATACACTGAATCGCCAAACTCCATTATTAGTTCCTACTTCTTTAATTGAACCACTTATATAATTAGCGCCATAAAAATTACTAAATTTAATTTGATTATCATTTCCTTTACTAGCTAATCCTATTCCAATTTTGTTATCATTGGATGAATCCGATAAAGAATTTCCTGAATATGTGTTTAATGTAGACAAAGAAGCAGATAATGATACATCAGAAGTAGAAGATACACCAATTTGTTCGAGAATACTAATAATAGAACTTCCACTTGTGTTTAAAGTAGAACTTTTAATGGTAAGTGGACCACTTCTATTTAATCTATTTATTGACATATATTACAATTTGTCCTGTATAGATTTAATTTGATTACTTAAATCTTCGATTTTAGCATTTTGTTCTTGTAAAGCTTTTATTAATAATCCAATGAAGGAATTGTACTTTACAGATTTATTTCCATTCATATCTTCTTTTACAAAGTTAGGATATAATTTTTCTACATCTTGCGCAATCAGACCAAAATCTAATCCAGTTTGGTTTGTCCATTCGAATTGGGAAGGATTTAACTCCATTAATTTATCAGTAGCATTTTCAATTGGAGCAATGTTATTTTTCAATCGTTCATCGGATGAAGCAAATGTTGAGTAAGCAATAATATCTCCTTTTACATCTAATTGTCCACTACCACTTACTCTTAATAGAGTAGTATTACTACTTCCAGATGTTATTAAAAACGCATTTATATTTGGATCATAGCTTCCTGGACCACTTAGTGTATTAGCACCACCAGCATATCCATATCCATCACTACCTGATATATGTATATGTAATTGAGCTTTAACATTCGCACACCGATCAAAATGTCCTATACCAACCAATCTTTGTGTAGAAACAAAAGTAGTATATCCACCATTTCCAGCGTTGACAGTGTTTGATTTAGCGAAACCGCCCACATTGTCATTATTTATATAAGATCCAGAATAGTAAATAGCATATGTAGCGCCAGTTCTAGTGTAAATAGTTCCATACTGCATGCCTAGTCCATATACAGTGCCTGCGGCAGATGCAGAATAAAATGTTAAATTTTCAGTATGAGGTGAATTTGGAAATTGTAATGGTTTATCAATAATTAATCTTCCTGTTTGAGTACTTGTAGTTCCACCTGAGGGACCTGTTGGAGTTACTAGTGTAGTGTTTCTGCTAAAATTAGTAGTAGTATCTCCGGCAACAGTATCTGAATTAGTCCAATATGTAAAGTAATTTGCATTTCCTGTACCAGATGGATATCCCTGTATATAAGACGCTGTAGAAGAATTGGTAGAAAAATCGGCAAAATTCGCTCTTCCAATTAAGTTACCTCTCAAAGATCCAGTAAATGAACCAGTGAATATACCATTTGCGGATCCACTAAACGATCCTGTTAAACCAGCTCCTGATGAAGCAATATATGATGACAAATCACCAAATGTTGTTCTTCTGGAATATAAAGCTGAACCTGATTCTATTGATAGAAAAAAGTCATCAGCATCAATATTTGAGTGTTTTGCTAATTGACTTACTTTTATCGTTTGAACATTTAAACTATTACAATTAGTTGCCATATTAAATAAATATTAAATTTGTTTTATTATCCATAGTAGATTTTAATTTTCCAGCTAGACGGAGTGATATTAGCCGTATTACCTCCACCTTTTTGAACAACTCTCCAATCACCATCTTTATCCCAAGAAACGCCTGCATAAGTACTATTAGCCCATACTGTAAATCTATTATTGTTACCTGATTGAGAAAAAGCCTCTACACTAACTTCATCTCCAACCTCCCAATTTTGATCTGAAGTTATACATACTAATACAGCTCGAACTTGTGATGGTATGATGCCAGCTGGTCTATTATGAGAGGCAAAGTAGGATCCATCGTCGCTTACATTATCAAGTGAACCCGTAGACAAAGAAGACGATCCAAATACTCCGCCTACCAAAACATCTCCAGCAAAGTAAGCATCGCCACTTGCTGATATAGCACAAGTTACTCCTTGATTTTTATATTGTCCATTTGTGGGATAATTACTGCCAGATAGGTATCTAACCATGAAAGCAGTTGATCTATGTTCAACTTGAGGATTGCCACCATGAGCCCAGTTTCCTTCATTACTTCCAGAAAACATCTCTATCTGTAATTTTGCTCTCAAATATTTATCAAAAGATCCAGTAGGATTGTTTGGCTGCGCTACTCCAATTCCAACAGCTCCATCTCTACAAACACTATAAAGATTCGGACTAGGCCAAAAATACAAACTATTTCTAGTTTGCTTAAGCATAGGCACTATACCATTGTACCCACCACCCTGTGAATCCACAGCATTTGCAGCGCGACATCCGCCAGATCCAGATCCTATAGTAGTATAACTCCCAGTGTATGCTACATGATAAGATCCAGTAAAAGTTTTTAATCCAAAAGCACCATTATTTGTAGCATCTAGAAAAACTGCGTCCATATTAGGATGTGTCTTTCCTGTACCAATACCTTTATTTTGAAGTCTTCGTGTATTAACCAACCAAAAGTCGGCAAAGTCTTGACCGAAAATTCTAAATCCTTGTTTTGGTGTAACTACTTGATTTAATGATGATGATATATCAATATAATTTGTAAATGTGCCAGTATTCACATAAGGATACTGTATTGAATTAATGGAGGATTGATACATACGAGTACCATCCCACATTCCCAATGCCGTAGGTGAAACTACATCGTTATCTTGTAAAAGATAAGAAGCTGTTTGTGTGATACCGGTACTTATAGCAGTAGCTGCAATGTCTGCTTGTGCTGCTCTTTGAGCATATGAAGCAGTGCCATTTGATATAGCAGGACTATAAACTAAATACGAAGATGAATGTGCAAATGAAGC
>Ga0255777_10004858_pt1 | contig 10928 bp, 11 predicted proteins | sample 101ome_15_FD_179975 | JGI IMG/M metagenome (GOLD analysis project Ga0255777, IMG submission 179975) | Coastal salt marsh microbial communities from the Groves Creek Marsh, Skidaway Island, Georgia - 101402AT metaG (version 2) | ecosystem: Environmental > Aquatic > Marine > Intertidal zone >...
CGTCGCGTCACGTCAAACCGAGTCGCAACACGGTGGAAAACGCGCGCGCGCACACACGACAGAACGAGAGACTCGGGCGTCGCGCAGTGGGGCGTCGCGAGCCGTCATCGCCGCCCGTGGCAACACCCTTCCCGTCGTCGTTTCGACACTAAGTATCTATCTACCGGTACATACGTACGTACTTACTACTAAGTCACACTTAGTATGTACGGCATTTACACTATCGTAGTACCAGTATGACCTATACGCCGTACCCTAGACATCGCGACCTCGTTCGCGGACGTTCGCCCGACTTCTTGGAAATCATCGGGATCTCGCGGATCTCTCTCTCGACGCATGACTCGTCGAGTCATGACTCGCCGATTCACCACCCGGTGGTCCCGGTCCCGGTAGTCCCGGTGGACTCGCTCGCTCGCGGACGTGAAGGACGAGGACGACACACCACGACGACACGGAAACCGACAGTCATGTTCGCCGCAACGACTCAGACCACCATCCTTCGCACGGTACGCATCGCGCGATGACACGCGACGGACTCGCGACGGACTCGCGACCGACTCGACTCGACTCGACTGAACTCGCGACCGCAGTGGGACGATCGATGCGATGCGATCGATCGATCGATGACACTCCACCCGCGGTTTCTTCGCCCCGTTCGATGCCGAGGCGGATGGATGGATGCTGACGCGATCGGTGATTCGAATCTCTCGCGTTCGGCGCGGACGTCGAGAGCGGTCGTCGAAGATCGAAGAAGAATACGGATGCGATTCGCGCGCGAGATTCCGGTTCCGGTTCGGAACGCTTAGGACGCGGAGGAGGTGGGATCGGAGAGAGTCGCGCGCAAGAGAGGAGGGTGGGAGAGATATGGGCGATATCTCGCGGATTTGATTGATTGATTGATTCGACTGACTGTTGCTTGTATGGTTTACCGATGCGCGCAGACCGCGCCGGTTCGCGCGCAACGCAAGGCGCGCGCCACCGTCGTCGCGGCGGCTGAACCGATGGATCGCCGCGCGGCGCTCGTCGCGTTCACCGCGGGTAAGAGCGAGACGACGCGCGGATGATCGACTCCCGACTCGGCTCGCGACAATCGTCGACGGCGCTCTCGATACTGACGCGTTTGGGTTTTTTCGTCTCTGCGTAGCGGCTTCCATGGCGGCCAAGAGCGCGTTGGCCATCACGATTCCGTCCCAAGCCTCTTCCGGTGGTCTCGGCCGCGGTTCCGGCATTGCCTTCTCCTCCACCGAGGCGTCCATGTCTGGATACACCCTCGAAGGGACGAAGAAGAAGGGTCTCTCGGTGAAGCAAAAGCGTAGCGCGCTCGCCAACGCTCGCGCCGAAGCCGAAGCCGCGTCGGCGAACGCCAAGAAGGCTGCCGAACCGGCGCCGGCGAAGAAGAAGTAAACGAGTGAGACGCGGTGATATACTCTATGGTAAATGCGCTCGGGTTTAATACATAGACAAAAACTAAAAATCAAATTGACGAATGAATGAATGAAACGAATCGACGAGGCGCGTTCGCCGCGCGCGAGGACGGACGGACGGACGGACGGATGGTTGTTCGTGCGTCACGACGCCGACGCTCAAATCGAGGGTTCGCTCCCGCGAATGCGCGCCAACACAGAGTGTACCGCTTCACACGACGCGAATATGCTCGCGTGCAGAGGAAAGGCGCGGAGAAGCGCCATGTTGAGACCTCTGAAGAGCACCATCGGTCCCTCGGCCGCGACGGATTTGACGGCGCAGTCGAGAACGCCAGAGTACGTCCCGGGCTTGGCAGCTTGGATTCTACTCTTTGTCACGTCTAATGGATAGGTCAGCAGCCATTGAAACGCGCCGGCGCTGCCACCGGCGAGGACTATGGCCGCCGCGCGCGCCGACGGAGCGGCGTCTCTGACGTCGACGTTTTCTCCGCAAAACGCGTGCACGCACGCCGTCTTCATCGTGTCATACGTGAGAAAGTACACAGCACATTGCGGGATTTCTCGGGCAATCGTCGCCCCGGTACCGGTAAAAATTCCCTTGAACACCCCGTGCTCACGCGTCAGCGTCAGCGCCGTCGATAGCGCGCTGCGATAACGTCCGCTCTCGCAATCGACCACTTGCTGCACCGTCTTCAATCTTTCCGCCGGTCCTCGAACGAACGAAGACGTTAAACCCGCCAAGGCCCCAGAAAACGCCCCAGCGGTAGTGCTAGACGCCACCTCTTTACCAAACCTATCCTCGATCGCGTCCTTGACGCTCGCATTCGTCGCAAACGCCACCGCGTTGATTGCCCCGTACGCCAACATCGGCGCCGTCAAGCCTCTGTACAAGCCTCTCGCCCCATCCTGCGCCAACAAATTCCTCGCCACGCACATCGCCGTCTCTCTCTGTTGATACCCATAACCACCACCGAGGGGTCCAATCACCCCGACCCCCCCCGAGCTCGCCCCTCGAACCGCCGTCGTCGCCAGCGGCGTCGCCGCTTGTAATCTCGCCTTGACGGTATCCAGAGGGTGCACGAGCGTTAATCCAACCATGCCCGCAATCTGTCCAGCAATCGCGTGATCGTACGCGCTCACGTGGTGCGTCGATTGCTGCGGCGAACTCGTCTCCGCCTGCGTCCGTCCCTCATCCGCGGTGGACGCCGGCGTCGACACGACGTCCACGCGCGCGCGCTCGGGTCGGGAAGCTCGCACCGCCGCCGTCACTGACGTTGACGTTGACGCGACGCGTTCATCCATCCCGTGCGTGACCCGCTTCGACGACGACGAAGACGACGAATGGCGTTCGTTTCCGTCTACGAAATATTCGACGGCGACGAGCGCACGGGTCGACCAAAGTCGCGTCCGGAGTGTGACGATCGTTGGATCGATCAATCGCGAGCTTTTGTGAACTTCATCTTGTTTTCACACGAGTTGAAAACGTCGGCCGCATCGAGCGCGATGACGATGATGAGAGTGAACGAAACGAAACGAAACGAAATAGAAATGAAATAAATATTTTACAACGAGGAATGTAGAGCCACACGGAAGGGTGCTTAGGGTGAGAACCAACCACGCGGCGAACGAATAGTTCGCGCGACGTCCCGCTAGCCGTCGGCTCTCCAGTCGCTCGACTCGCCCTCGGCGGCGCAATCGATGAAGACCACCTCGCGATCGATTTGAAAGTCGCGGCCGTCTTCGCCAGGCATGGAAAACCTAAATTCAGCGCGCTTAATCTCGTCTCCACCGATCAAACGCACGCCTTCACCGGCGTGAATGCGCTCGAGCTCCGCCTTGAGCATTTGCCAACGCGTCGCATCCTCCTTGAGGCTTGCGCGAAAGTAATCGGCATCCTCTCGGTCGATATCGCGCGGGATAAACTTTTCGACGAAACCGTCAATGTTTTCGCCGCGTCCGAGCTCGACGAGCTCGGCGATGCGCGCGCGAAGAGCTTCGTTTTTCGTCGGGGCACCGGTAGAGGCGGCGGCGGGCGGCTGCGCCACGGAGTCCGTGTTCGTCATGGCGCGCGCACGTACGTCGGGCGGGCGGGTGGCTCTCGTCTGCGCAACCAATCGGTCGGGCGGGATCGAGCTTCGTTCTTCCGTGTGCAGGCGCGACCGCGACCGCGCGAGTCGGCGTGTGTGGTGTCTCGAGCATCGCGTCGCGAACGCGTCTGGAAGAGTTGCCGAACGCGCGTAATCGTCATTGTTCGTTACCGAGGTGTAATCATTTAAAGTGTAATCATTGAAACGCCGATCATCGTCGTCGCAAGTTTCATCATCAGTCTAAGAATATTTCGTCTCCGGTGGACCGCCTCGTCGGAGGAAAGAGAGCCATCGAAGCTCTTGCTTTTTGACGAGCGAGGCTTCAAACGCGCGTTCGCCCGCATTCGTGACGAGAGACCAGGAGCTCTCATCCGGAACAATCTCTTGGAACAAAAGATCGACATCGCCCTCGTTGTCCACGACGCGCATGGATTTACCATCGATTTCCCCCAGAGTTTTAATCTGCAGAGTCATCTTTTGCGAACCGGGGCCGAATGAGCACGTCACGTCCGCCTTGGTCGTGTGGGCGGGAACACGAACCTTGAGCGTCACCTCCTCCTCGTCTTGACTCCACTCGAACTCTTGGTGCGGACCCGGGCGCTGAGATTCATCAAGAGGCTCTTGTGGCTTCGCGCTCGACCCAGCGCCGAGGGAGTCGAGGTCGGTGATTCCTCTTCCGCTGAGCTCCTCCATCGCTCTCTGCGTCTCGCCGACATTCATGGAGCGCTCGATAGCCAACGCCTTGGCCTTTTTCATCCAAGTCGCATCGCTCGAACACTCGTCCAGAGTGAAGTCTAATCGCTTAAAGTCATCGTCGTCGTCAAAAATGCGCGCGATGAACGCGTCACCCATGACTTGTTGCGGCGTTCCCGCCTCTGCGCTCAACGCCGAAGCGCGTCTGTTGACAGGCAGTCCCTTGGAGATGCCTCTATCATCCACGTACATGTTCACGTGTATGTGACCCGTCTTTTTACTACCCGGTAATAACGGTACCGGTTGCGCCATCTGCATCGACATCGCCGCGTCCATCATCGCGTCCGACATGCCCGCCGACGAGCCGTCGCCGCCGCCCTTTCCGTGGCTTTCCAATTGCGCCTTCAAAATCTCCCGTTGTTTCGCCTCGTTCGACGCGTGCGCCCCGTCCACCGCCCCTCGCTCGCGAAAATGTAACCGCAGAGCGTCCAGCAAACACTCCATCTCCCGCCCAACCGGGATGATCATCGTCCGCGTCTCCATCTCTCGCGTCTCGTCCCAGGGCACGAAGACGTACCGAAACGCTAGCCTATTCACCGTCGTGTCCTCGTTCGATCGTCCGATCAGTCCTTGCTCCTCTCGCGCGCGTAGGCGCGCAACCTCTTCGTCTTCCGCGCTCGTCATTCCGGCGCCTTTCGCTTTCCCGTTCGTTCGTTCGCTCGTTCGCGCGTCTCGCTCTGTCCGTCTCGCTCTGTCCGCTGCAGCGCGGACGCACACGATGCATCTCGCTTCTTCTAGTTTACACTCTACATGTGTATAGACGTATCACATTACGTACCAGAAGTCCGATAATACAAACGAACAGATTTACATGCAGCGCTCAAAGTCGTCTTCGATTTCAATCGAAAACCATCTGCACTTCACGGACGACGGACGGGGACGAAGACGACGGGTTCGCGCCCGCGGACACGAACCGCCCGCGCGTCGAACGCGAGGGACGGGGTGAACGGCGACGCTCGTCCGCCCCTCTCGGCTGCCCAAAAACTCGCGAGTAAAAGCAAAAGCAAGTGAACGTTTGCAAAGAGGGCGAGATTCGGTTGGTTTCCCGCCGCGTGGACGTCGCGGTCGGGATGTCGAGCGCTGAGGGTGCGGCGGGGACGCCCGCGCGGGCGGAACGAACGCTCGGGACGCTGTTTAGGAAGGTTTTGAAGACGCTGTGGGTGCTGTTGAACGGACTCATCGTCGTCGCGTTGCCCTTTGTCAGTTACGACATGTACGCGCACGACTATCAAGTGCTGTACATCGCTTGGTTCGTCGCCTTTGTCTTCGTGGCGCTGTCGCTACCGATAACGTTGTATGAGGTGACGCAACACTTGGAAAATTATCGCGCGCCGCGTTTGCAGCGGCACGTGATTAGAATTTTATGGATGGTGCCCATTTACGCCGTCGACGGTTGGTTGGCGTTGAGATTTAAATCAAAGACGATTTATTTCGACACGGTGCGGGAGATTTACGAGGCGTACGTCATTTATAACTTTTACACGTACTGCATCGTCTACCTGCAGGAGTTTTGCTCGCCCGGATTGTCGTACATTGTGGCGCGAAAGGCGACGCAACCGCACATATGGCCGCTGTCGCTCTTCTTGAAAGCGCCGCGGATGGGTGAGCCGTTTTTGCGATTGTGCAGGCACGGGGTGATCAACTACGTCGTCGTGCGACCGGTGACGAGCGCGGCAGCCTTCATAGCGGAAGCGAACGGCGTGTACGGAGAGGGACAGATTCTAAATCCGTGGGTCGCCTACCCCTACCTCGTCTTCATCAACAACTTGAGCCAGGCGTGGGCCATGTACTGCTTAATCTTGCTTTACAAGGTGATGTACAGAGAGCTGGCGCCGATTAGACCCTTTTGGAAATTTGTCAGCGTCAAGGCTGTGGTTTTCTTCTCGTTCTGGCAGTCGATGGCCATCGCGGTGCTCGTAAAGACGGGCGTCATCCCGGTGGATAACGGTCAGTCGTGGGCATCGGATTACGACGCCGCGGCTTTGGCGAACGCGATCCAAGCCTTTTGCATTTGCATTGAAATGTTCTTCGCTGCGATCGCGCACGCATACGCGTTCCCACCGGAAGAGTACAACATTGGTCAAACGCCGGTGGCGCCGAGAAAGTTTACAGAGAACATCATAGAGCTCTTCGACGTCAGGGACGTGTACCGCGACATTGTCAACTTTTGGCAGCAACAGCGCGAGAGATTCACTGGAAAATACAATCCGGGATTGGCGTCACCGACTGCGCCCGTCGGAGGTCTTAGCCGAGCGACTAGCGTTCGACAGCCGAGGGCGGGCGACTCGGCGATGTTAGCGTTGGGCGGCGCCTACAAAAACTCTTTAGAAGAGGCTGAAAGCGCAAACCTCCTCGCGCACACGGACCCCGTGGGTGAAGATCAGTTTGAAGTCATTGGTGTCGGTGAAAGCGGCGCTGATAGTGGCCCAATTGTCATAGACAGCGTCAGTAGCGACGGAGGGCTGCTTCCGCTTCACGCCGAACGTCCAGCCGGTCGGTCGCACGAATCGCTCGTGGATAAGGAACGCTGACGCCGACGCTCCACATTAGCGCACCACTCGTAGTACAGTGGATGAGTAGAATGACCCTTGTATTGTTTTAACCAAGATAGTCTCGCACGCAGCGTTTAACAAAAATCCTATCCAATCCAGCACTACCGCGTTTGCGAGACCACAGTGTTCGCCTCCCCTTCGATGCCCGTCGAGTTCGATCTCCAACGCTGGCTCGCATCGTCGGGAGCGAGTGATCTCGAAGAGAGCGTCGCCTCTTCATCCAAGAGCGATGCCGGTTCAAACGTCTCGGACGTCGGCGTGAGGCGCGCCGTGTTTCTCGACGTGCGAAGCGAAAAGGCGTTCGAGGAAAGACGCCTCGAGCACTCGGCGAACGTTCCCTTGGGCTCGCTCGATCGCAACGGGCACGTCTTGCCGCCACGAAGCACACCCTTTGTTTTGATTGCAGATCCGGAGTCGTGCGACGACGTGTGCGCGCAGCTGGAACGTTTCAGTGGGGACTTTAAAGGCGTTAGTTGGAACGTGACGGCGGCTTTCGCGGGCGACGACTCCTTCTTCGATGCCTGCGCAGAGAGCGGCAAGACACTGCTCAAGGTGAGCTCTGGAAGAGTTGACGCACGAGATAGATTGCGATTATGGGATCCTTCGCCCGAGTTGTACCGGTGGTTGCCGCAGGTTGAGCGAGCGCTGGGCGCGGTTGCCGGCGAAACCAGCGGTGCTACGTGCGTAGATTTGGGATCGGGCGCTGGTAGAGACGCCGTGTGGGCCGCGTCGCGAGGATGGCACGTGATTGCCATCGATAACGACGCCAAGGGATTGGACCGATGTGCGGCGCTGGCGGAGCGACACGGTGTGAGTTCGATGGTGACCACGCTCAAGCTCGATTTGACGAAAACTTCGAGCGACGACGTCTTCTCCGCGATTTCAGCCGTTCACTCGGGTAAAGTTTCTGTCGTCTACGCCGTGCGTTATCTCCACAAGCCTCTAGTGAGAGACTTGTCACACTTGATGCCGCCGAAGAGCGCCGTTCTTTGGTTTCACTTCATGCGAGGATGCGAAAACACATCCGTCGGTCGTCCGACAAAGGACCGCGATTTATTAGAGAGCTCAGAGCTCAGAGACGCGTTCGATTCGTGGACATTGTTGGTCGACAACGTCGTCCAACTTCCAGATGGTCGTCCTGTGAGCGAGTTCGCGGCGTTAAAAGAGTAGAGTAGAGTAGAGTAGCGTGTAGCGGGATTATCCATACGTATTCATTAGCATAACAACAACAATAATTTGTCTTCTATTCAGTCGCCTCGTGGAAGCCTCTTGCTCGCGTCGTGCATGCTTAGCACGAAGAGATTGCCCTTATCACCTCGAGAGACTCTGATTTCGTCGTCGACGTACGTGATATCGAGCGCCCCGCGCGCGCGTTCGGGAGCGTTGACTTTGATTGCGCCGCCAAAGAGGAAAAACTTTCGAAACTGCACCTTTACGGCGCTCTCGCTCGTCGGTTCCAAATCCGCTTCGACGGCGTTGTAGAATGGAAAAGTCTCCCTATTTTTCGCTCGCAACGTCTCCGCGTCGATGGTTTGGTAAATTTTCCCACTCGGTCGTAAAAACGCCGGTTTGTTCGTCCCGAGAATGCTCGAGCTCGTCGTGTAGACGAGCTCCCACTCGCCGTTGACGCTCGACGCGCGCAAACTCTTTGGATTGGGATTCAACGCTTCGAGTGTTCGGGCGAGCGCGTCCACGCGTGCTTTATCCTCTTCGTCCGCGTCGACGCCTCGGGATAAACCGGATATGGCGTCCAAGAGCGCGCGTTTGGCTGAAGCGCGTTGTCGTTGTCGTTCACCGGCGTCATCCGTTGTTGGTGATGACGATGACGATTCGTCCGATGCTCTCGTCCTCGGTGCAACGGTTCTTTGCAATTGTCGTAACTGTGACTGTTTCGCGAAACGCCGAGACGAAGACGACGACGCCAACGACGACGCGCTCGTGGAGCACTGTTCGAGCGCGAGACGGGTGAGCATCTCGGATGATCGCTCGGCGTCGAAGAGTAAAGTTTTCCACCTCGTTCCTCGTCGGTCACAACCGCGCGCGAGTCATCTTATCTCGAGCGAGGAGAGCTTCGGGCGCGGTTATCGGCAAGTAATCATCTAATACTCTTCTTTACAAAGAAATAAAATTGTTAATGGATGTATCGAGCGCTAGCTCGGCGGCAGGTTTTATGTTTGACGGATTAATTTGCTAAAACGACTTTGGAAAAGTCATTCGCCGACTAAGACGAGCGTCGGCTCGCTTACTCTTCATCCGTGGACATAACCATACCACCCTCAGCAGCCGCCATCTTTTCCTTGAACTGACGCCCCATCTCTTCCGCCGTCTCGAAAACCGCCGCCGGGTTGCGCAACATGTCACCGTGGTTTTGCTCGAGCTTCTTGGTGCTCAAGCTCAAGCGGCCGCGCTCGGCATCCTTGGACATGACCAACACCTTGATGCGGTCACCCGGGGAGAGCACATTCTCAACAGCCACGATGCGTTCGTGGGAGATTTGAGAAATGTGCAACAAACCGCTCTGACCACCAACGTCCACAAACGCACCGTACGGCTTAACCGCTTGCACCATACCCTCCACGACATCGCCAACTTCCAAGCCCTCGGCGCTCACCATATCGGTGGCGAGGCGATGAGACAACACGAGGCGGTTCTTCTCCTCGTCAACTTCGATAAACTTGAACGGAAGCTGTTGTCCGATCAATTCTTCGCGGTTGAGCGTGCGAATGCCAATGTGGGACTGCGGAACGAAACCACGAAGCTTCTCCACTTCAACCAAGAGGCCGCCGCGGTTGACGCTGAGCACCTCACCCGTGAGGGCGGCGTCGTCGGCTTGCGCCTCGCGGCAGCGATCCCAAGCCTTGGCGAGCTCCATGCGTCGGACGGAGAGGGTCAAGCATCCTTCACCGTTATCGTCTTGGATGATTTCAAAGTCGTACGTGTTCTCAATGTCGAAAACAGACGCAGCCTGTTGGCGCGAGGGAAAACACAAACACAAACTCGTCAGTCTCTCTCTCTCGCGGAAAAGAAAAGCCCTAGGTTTTGTCATCATCACTTGGCATATGGGTAAACAGTATTGCTTTAAAACAACAACCACCCCCTCGCCCTCACCGCGTCGCCAGTGACGTCGAGACGACGCGCCGTGGTTCCCGCCGTGGTTCCCGCCGGCGCGTCGACGACGTCGCGACGTCGCGCGCGCGTCTCCGTCGCGATGGGGAGACGAACAAAAAAAATAAAATCACGTACGTTGCGAACGTTCCCGAGAGACGCCTCCGCAGTTGGGCAGAGCGCCTCGCTCTTCGCCCCGATTTCGACCCAAGCACCCTTGGCGTCGCACGCCTTGACCGTTCCGGAGATGACGTCGCCAATCTTGTAGTTGTACTGGTACTGATCGAGCAAGCTGGCGAACTCGGCGTACTGCTCCGCGTTCTCCCCGCTCACGCGAATCTCTTCGCTCATGATGGCGCGGCGAACGACGGCGTGCGTCGCCCGCGGGTTGGCGCGCGCGCGAACCCTGACGTTGCTCTTCGCGTTGACGGCGCGCGAGCTCAGCGCCTTGGCGGCGACCGGCGTGGCGGACATGGCTCTCAGACGGGGGGTTTGTTTCTTCTTTCTTCGCGCTCGGTTCGGGTCGTCCCCAGTCGCTGCGTCTCCGCGGCGCGTCCGTGTGAGGTCACGTCGCGCCGTCGCGTCCACGCGGTCGAATCGGCTCGGTTCGGCTGAGTTCGCCTCGGTCCGAGTTTGAAAGACAGAGACGTACTTGCATCAATAAGTAAGTCAAGGGGGGGCGTCTGATTGTCCGTCCGATTGTCCGTCCGTCTGATTGTGTGTACCTGTTAGACCTATACCATACTAAATATGAATGATACTTTGCGCGTTCAGAACCAGACGTACTTAATACTACGAATAAACCCTAAGTATGATTTGCCAACCCGTGTTGTAAAAGTATCAGGCGAGGGCGGGTTCCCGACGACGACGACGACGACGACGCGCGTTGGTGCGTGACTGAACGGCGGTGCGCTCGGTGGAACGAACGAACCGAACCGAACCGAACCGAACCGACGGCGCGATGTCGACCGCGGCGGCGAGAGCGTTAGCGGCGGTGGTGGATGCCA
>Ga0255777_10004870_pt1 | contig 10914 bp, 8 predicted proteins | sample 101ome_15_FD_179975 | JGI IMG/M metagenome (GOLD analysis project Ga0255777, IMG submission 179975) | Coastal salt marsh microbial communities from the Groves Creek Marsh, Skidaway Island, Georgia - 101402AT metaG (version 2) | ecosystem: Environmental > Aquatic > Marine > Intertidal zone > Salt...
CGGGTTTCGCGCCTCCACGCCGTGATGGAACCGAAAATCCGCCGGTCCTGCGACGAGTTCGCGTTCACCGTCTCCGAACGCTGCGTTTCAACCCTCGCATCGCGCGTTTCGTTCCGTCAGTCTATCGACTCTCTGGCTCTAAAAAAGCGCTCAAGAAAAAAAGCGGCTGGCGGCTGGCAGCTTTGCGCGTACGTATACCCCACCGTCGACGCGCGCGCGGTACCGAGCCCACGGATGGATGCGATGAGAAAGAAACTAAAACATGTCGTCGTCGTCGTCGCCGCCACCGTCGTTAAAACCACCCGGATCGTCGTCGCCGTCGGGAATCGTTCATTCGTTCGTTCGTTCAACGACGCACCTTCTTCGAGCGAACACTCCCTCCCGCACCCACCGCACGAAACCGTCGTCGATTGCGTGAGCAGCGTCAATCGCGTCCCGCACCGCGCGCAAAATCCCTTTCCGTTCCCCATTCTCGTTTCGATCGATTTCGATTTCGATGACTCGTCGTCGTCGTCGCGATATGAAGTCGATCGAGTCTTCAGTCTGAGGCGCGCGCCTTCGCTCCAACCGAACCGACGATGACGATGACGACGCCCCGCCCGGGCGGGTCGACGCCGTCGTCCACCCCGGCGCCCGCGCGCGGGTTCGCGGTCGCCTCGACCCCGTCGTCGGCGTTGACGTCGAATAAAACGCCCTCGACGAAGACGATGGGACGGTTGGAACTCCTCGCGTGGCTCAACCGAACGCTGCAGAGCGATTACGCCAGCGTGCAAGAGTGCGGCGATGGCGTCGCGTATTGTCAACTCTTGGATGCGTTACATCCGGGTAAGGTGCCATTGCACGCGTTAGATTACGGGGCCAAGTATTTGAGCGATAATGCGCGGAACGTGCGGGTGTTATCGCGGACGATGTTGGCGTTGGGATTAGACGCGGATGTGGACTTTGAAGCCGTGGCGAACGGCAAGTTTACGGTACGTTTATTCATTGACTCGATTGGATGAAGAAAGTCGACGCGTTTTGAAGAAAAAACATTTTGTTCTTTTCTTTGTGGCGACGACGGCATCGAGCGACCGCCGCAACGAGCGACTGACGAGCGAGGATGATTATGAACGGGCGACGAATGCGAATTCGTTCGCCCGAACGAATTTGTAACTCGTAGGAGAATCACAATTTATTGCGATGGTTCCATGCGTACGTCGAGAAGAACGGTACAGCGGCGGTGGATGCGTACGATGCGTACGGAGCGAGAGTTTCGGCGCAGAAAAGAAAGGAACAGATCGAGTTGAAGAGGAAAGAAGGGGCGAGAGGCGGGGCTGCGAGCGAAACGAGTCGAACGACGCCGACGCTTCCGGCGGGCGGTTCGAGCGGGGGATCACTAAGCGAGAGGTTCGTGCCGAACGATCTCAGCGTGGTGCGAGAGATGGAGGAACGCGAGACTCCGGTAATGGTGACGTCGACGAGCGCGGGAGAGAGGGCCAGGGAAGAGGATGAAGGAGATTTGAGCTTTGAGTTTTCACCTCTTCCGCAGGAGGATGGCGTCGCTCCGGCGACGCCCCGCGCGCTGGCTTTCCCAGACACCCCGGACGCGACGACGACGATGAAGACGGGGCGATACAGACACAGCGAGACTGCAGAGATGACGATGATGACGACGACATCGTCCGCCGAAACATCGACGATCCCGCAGGAACAGAAGCTCGCGACGTCCGCTCGATTGAGCGAGGATACGGACGGCCGTCGTCCGTCCCGCGCGCTCGATCGCTGGGCCACCAAAGCCCGCGCCAAGCTCGCCGCCGCACACCCCGACCCAACACCATCGCCATCATCCCTCGACCCCGACCCCGACGCACCGCTGACGAAACCCGCCGCGACTATCGAAGAGGAAACCGTTTCCTGTTGCGGCTGCGTCGTCAAGCGCGTCGTCCGCAGACTCGTACACCCCTAGCGTAGACAGACCCAGACTCCATGACGAGCGCGGGACGGACAAAACCACACACCACGCGTAGATTACATTAGAAATGCATCACACGACGCCGTTCGCTGACTTCGTCGCGACTCGCGCGTCAACCTTTCCATCCTTCCCGCGCGAACGCCTCCACTTTCGCACTGCTTTCACACTGAAAACCCATACCACATTGCGCCGCTCGGCGTTTACAACCTCTCTCGAACCGACTCGAATGTCGTCGTCGATCTCGTCTCGACCGCCCGACGCGACGCGACGCGGCACTGCGCGACGTACGCCACCGGACGACGAACGACGGACGGAAGGAAGGCGGGAACGCGCGCGCACAGAAACCGACGACGCGCGCGTCCTTCGTTCCGGCGACGCGCGCTCTGAATCGAATTCCATTCACCCGACGGCGTCCGAGGGAAGGAGGAAGAGGGACGCTGAATTGAGCCGAATCGCGCGCGCGATGGAACGCGCGATCGGCTTACCCGGGATGAAACCGGGGACGAACGCGAAAGCGGACGAAGACGGAGCGAAACCGGCGGCGAACGCGGGCGAAAAGGTGGATGGACCGGAAACGTCGACGCCGGCGAGGAGTCCCGGAGCGCAGGCGGGCGGAAGCCCGCCGGATAGTAGCGAAGGAAAGGATGGCGACGGTGACGACGCGGATGACGCGCGTGGAGCGACGGCGGCGGTGGTTGGAGCGGTTGCGAATGATGTGAGTCGGTTGGCGTCGCCGTCGTTGACGATCGATATACCGACACCGCGTGGGGTGGACCAGATGAGCCCGGAACCGGCGACGCTGGTGTCGACGTCGAGGACAAATGGAAAACGAGGCGATACGACTTTGGTGGATTGTTGTTACTGCGGAGACCCGGTTCGAGGGTTTTTGGCGCTTCGGACGCACGTGATGAAGGGGTGTAAGATGCGACCGAAGAATAAGAGCGATGGGGAGCTCAAACCACACTTGCAGAGGTACTGGGAAGATCAGACTGGGTCGATTGAGGGCGCCGAGGAGGACGCGGTGCGGGCGCTGGTGGCTCCGATGTCCGAGCCGGCGGATCAAGACGCGACGGATGAAGACACGGATGATGACGAGCCAAAGTTGGATGAGGCGCACGCGAACGACGCTGATGACGATGCGTTGGATAGCGATTCAGAGGAAGTTCGCGGGGCGAAGGGAGCGCGAGCGAAGTCTGCCGAGGAACTTTTCGACGCGACTTCGAATTTTGACGAGCAGCAAACGTCGGAGGAGGAAGAGGGTGCGACGCTTCATCGCAGCGCGCGAATACGAAGACCGACGGAAAAGGCAGGGGCGTCGATGGGCAAATCGCGGGCGGCGGCGACTACGACTACTACTGCTTCTCGGGGAACTTCGACTTGCATCACATGCCATCGCGAGTTCAAAAATCTAAAAATACACCTGAAGCGATCCAAGGCTTGCGATCAGTCGCAGCCCCAATCCAGTGCCACACCGGAGCTGGTTGAAAAGAATATGGATGAAGAAGAAGCTGAAGGGTTCAAATGTAAAGCGTGCGAGAAACTCTTCGGAACTGCTCTCGGCTTGAGAGTCCATCTTGCCAGATACTGCACGGCGGCGCCTGCAGAGTCCAAGGAGACGCCGAATGAGACGGCAAAGGTGGAGACTTCTGGCGGAATAACGGTGATGCAGACGCATAAGAACATCACAGAGTGTCTCATGGGTTGTGGGTACGCGCATGGAAGACTTGCAGTGTTGGCTAAACACATGAAAATGGCGCACAAAGTCCAACTCGTCTACGTGGATGAGCAGGATGACGAAGAAGAGTCTGGAGAGGAATCCGAAGAGGAAGCTGAGGATGATGACGAAGACTCTGCGACCATTGAGGTTCATCCGGCGTCCAAGCGTTGCATGGAATGCGATGACACACCGATGTTCATGTCGTACAAGTACCTCGCGGAGCACTACCGAGATGCGCACGGCATCAAGCTCATTGCGAGGGCCAGCGCGCCTTCACTCAAGCCGTTGAAGACAGCACCTATCGCTGAGAAACGAGGTAGGCGAAATGAGAGAGAGAGCGTCAAGCCGCAAGCTGATGACGATATTTCGTGTCCTACTTGCGGTAAAGAATTCGCCAGAAAGAGTGCAGGAAGGATGATGCACATCAAAAGTTGTGCTCGCAAGTCGAATGCGGCTCCTCCTGTTCGTATGGAACTGAAAGAGCCACCAAAGAAGGCTGAAATGCCGCGAGTTGAGCAGCACATTAATCCTGATCAACGTTGGTGCCAAGTCTGCATGGGTAATGGCGTTGAATTTTACGGAAAGTCATTCAGACAATTACTCGCTCACATGCGAGACGAGCACAACATACACAACATTCCAGCAGAGGAGCCGATCGAAGAGACGATGACGGAAATGGAAATAGAAGAGGAAGTCTGCGAGACGGAAAGCGATGATGACGATGAGATTCCGGAACGGCATCAACCCTCTTCGATCGATCTGCTTTCGACACAGACCAAGTGTACTGAATGTGACTTCAAGGCGAAGACGCACGTCGGTCTCAAGGTGCACATGAAAAGAGCGCACAGCATGCAAGCTCAGTCTATCACGCCGAAACGCAAGCTCAGCCAGCGCGTAGTCGAAGAAGCGGATGTTGACGATATTCCTTCTCCGGTCAAGCGACGAGCTGTCGCGTTCCCGAGTACGTCTGATCAACCCAGCGCTCCTGTCGACGAAATGGTATTCACGCAACTCGTTGACTCGTTCCACATGTTGGCGAAAGCACACGCCGAGCTGAGTGAAGAGTTCAAGTCTTTGCGTCGTTCTCACGACAAAGCGATCTCTAGAGGTGATGATCTCGAAGCGCGCTTGGCGCGCTTGGAGAAACGCAATACATCTGGCAATGCGGACGACACGTCGACAATTCAGCACATTAATCCCGACGGACACGCCTTCTCACCCGCCGTCGTCTTTGGACGTCTCGTCTGGCTCGCTGGCATCACCGCCTCGGATAAGATTCACCCAACCGTCGCGGGTCAGACGAGACAAGCGCTGGATAACGTGGCAAAACTCCTCGCGCAAGCAGGAACGGATGTGTTGCACCTCATCAGCATCAAGCTGTACGTGGCTGACATTCGCAACATGTCCGAAGCTTTCGAAGCCTGGGACAGTTGGTTTGGCCAGCTCGGAATCGATCCGGACAAGCGACCAGTGAGAAACATTTTACAAGCCAACTTAAAAGATAGCATGCTGCGGGTAGAACTTTACGCGCACGCCGCGCTTCCCGCGGCGGGAGAAGAACCATTACCAGGCGGCGTGCCCAAGAACCGCCGGGCGCACAGATGAATGAGAAGACTCGCGCACTTACAAAAACAAAAATCTACATGTACCGGTACATTTTTAGCGAATGAATTGATTCATTTGAACCACCAGACTCATTTGAATAAAAACAAACAACAGTCTTGTGAATAAAAACAGAAATTGTGAAGATGAGTAAAAAATTATCCATTACAAGAAGACAACGCAAAGCGAACAGCAAAAGCGCTCAGTTATTACCCTTCGATTCACCCTTTGGCGTCGTCGGCGCGAGCAACATGGTCATAGAGTTGCCTTCCATGTTGGGCTTGTTTTCTAACGTACCGATATCTCCCACGTCTTCGACGAATCGATCAAACATTTCGCGTCCGAGTTCTCTGAAATCGTTTTCGCGTCCTCGAAACTGGCAAATCACCTTGACCTTGTCGCCCGCCGACAAAAACTTTTGCGCCGATCTAAGTCTCACACCATAGTCATGCGTATCAATGTTGTAACGCATTTTTAACTCTTTAATGTCAACGCGCGTCGCCGCAGCTTTTTTACGCGCCTCTCTATCCTTCTTTTCCTTTTCGTACTTGTACTTGGAATAGTCCATGATGCGCGCCAACGGCGGGTCGGCATCCGGACTCATCACCACCAGATCGAGTTCACGCTCCTCTGCCATCTCCAACGCTTCATCCGTGCTCATGACTCCAAGCATCTCCTTGCTTTCATCGATGACTCTCAGTTCTTCAAACTCAATGTCTCCGTTTCTCATCGGTCCTCGGTCCATCTGCGGTCTTCCGCGTCCGCGTCCGCGTCCACCGCGTCCTCGACCGCCGCCGCCTCGTCCGCGTCCACCGCCACCGCGTCCACCGCGTCCACCGCGTCCGCGTCCGCCACCGAAACGCGCGAAGATTCCAAACCCTGAACGACGCGCGGAGGACGACACGCGGGCTTCGGACGACGAACCGCCGGTCCGCGGGACGAGGGGCGTCGAGCCCATGGCAAAGGTTGATGCCCTACCGGCGCTCGCGCACGCTTGGGATTTTGCGGCGATCGCCGTCGACGGCGGGGCGATGCTGAGCGTCGCGAAAGCGGTGAACATGTTTTATCGTCGTGCGCCGCGGCGTCGTTCGGGTTCGAGTTCGATCGTCGACGCGCGTCGGCGTATGACGTATTTGCTTTCAGGGTTTGTGGTTGCCACGTCATTTGTATGCACGAACAGTGATGAGATCAAAAGTCTCGATTGCAAACGCGAGAAGCGCGCTTTCTAACTACTACCTAGTGAGACGATTTGGATGGGAAGACGACGACGACGTCGTCGACGGGACGATTCTCCGAGGGATTGTACACCTTGACGTCGCGAAGCCGAACGCGGGCTCGGCCGACGCCGGCGCGAGAGGCGGCGATGTGCCATGATTTCGGCGCGTGGCCGATGAAGGCATCCGGGATGGGTACGCGACGGGTGATCCAACCGTTCGTGGAGTGTTCGTGGGCGATTTCGCCAAAGTTCACGCTCGTGGATGCGGCTGAGAAGCCAAACTGATCCGTGACGTCGGATGAGCGGCTGAGACGGAGACCGTTTTCAGTCTCAAAGTCCAGCGCCGCGCTCACAGCTCGGACGTCGTCCGAGTCGTCCGAGTCAATGATTTTGACTTCGTATGCTAAGATGTCGCCTCTCGCAAAGGGTCTCGAGTTGAAGTCGTCTCGCCAGATGACTGTCAATCGGCGGACTTGGATCGCGTCGTCATCCTTGGTATCTTGCGGCGTGAATAAACTCGAAGTGACGAGCGGATTGGCGACAACGTTGCGAGCCGCGCTGACGTAGGCATTCATTTGAGAATCGGATGCCGTTCCGAACGCACCGAGTCGCCGCATCGAAAGCGTCGCTTCGGCTGCAAATCCATCGAGCAACGAGGTCGTCGAATGCGCAGAAGCTATGCGCTGCGCCGAACCACCCAAAGCGGACGCCACGTATTCGAGGAGGTTGCCGCGCGAGCTCTGCTTTGACGACGACAGCGAGTTGACGATGTCTTCCTCGATGATAGATGTCATCGCCGCTCTGGACTCTCTTCCAACGAGTGAGCTGTGTAGAGTGCGAACCAATCTGCGTAAACGAGCCTTGGCCGTCTCTGTCGTCGAGGCATCCCGCGCCTCATCACCGGGAAGTTCAATGTCGAAAACAAACATGAACTCAACCTTTTGGAAACCAAAGTGATTACGAACGATTCTCGCGGCAACCTCATCGCCTGGAAGTCGTACGTCAGACAAAAATTTGACTTTGAGCGTCTCGACGCCGGCGCCGTTGTCCACCGGAGCTTCACCTCCTCGGCCCTCGATGCAGAAGCCTTTTCGAACTGCGCAGATGTTTTCACGTCGCTCGGAAGCGTCTCTGACGTCGCGCTCACCAAATTTTCGATCCCCAGTCTGTTTGTTGACCCACTGACCACGGGCGCGGCCGTCTGCACCGACGTCTCGCTTATCGTATCGAAATACGTAATCAGTCGTGTCAAAGTCATCCTCGTTGTGCTCTCCTTCTTGATCATCGGACCAATCGTTTGGATTATCAATGTCCAACCTCACTCTGCCGGTCCTGTCGTACTCTCGTCTCAGCGTCTCGCTCGACAAAATTTTGTACGCCTTGACGAGCTCGTTGAATTTTTCCTCAGCCTCCTCCTTACCCCCTGTCGGATTCTTATCGGGGTGCAAAACTAACGCTAATTTCCTATACGCCTTCTTCAAGACGCGAAGCCAATCCTCAGCGAGCGCATCTTCTCGCGTGAGCCCCAGAATACTGTATAAATCTTTCGGCTCGCTTGCCGCGCGAGCCTTCTCGATGGCCTCCCTCAACTCTTCTACATCGACTGTCGTCCCTCTTTCTATGCCTGCTAAGTCTGCGGCGGCACCGTCTACGTTTCCGCTCAAGAGACGCATCCATGCTCTCGCGCGATACATTTCAACAACGTTCTCGTCGTCGTCACCACGACTGGCAAAGAGCTCCGATAACACATCCGTGCACTCTGCAATCTGGACCGAAAGATGCGCTGACGTAAACTTTTCATCGTGTTCTAACCATTTCGCCCGTTCACGTTTGCCGTGAATTCTACAAGACGCGATGGACGCTTCAAATTTCAAAGACTCAGACAGGATGGTGGAGTTCCTCGCTTGCGTCAATGCGATGAGAGCAGCGTCCCAATCCTCGCTCGCCTCGGAGGTTAAGACAGCGTCCCACACGCCGAGAATGCTCTTGATCCCTTTCAACCGTCTCATGCAGGATTTACTCTCTGGTGCGTGCCTCAAACACTCGCGTGCCAAAACGCCCGCATCCGCCAACTGTCCTCTATTATCTGCGAGCCCTGTCAGCGCCTCCGCCATGATTCCGTACGCGTCTTCGAGCGACCAGCCCAACTTGAGCGCGTGTTTTGCATCCACAAAGGCTCTTCCTCGCATCCCGAGTCTCAGCGCCGCGAGAGCTCTGATTCCGAACGTCTTTGACTCACTCGAGCACGCGCTCAACCGAGCGACTCGGTCCGCCAGACTATAAGCCTCCTTCCAGCCCCGCCGATCGAGCGACCGATCCCGCGCGCGCTCGAGTTTCAACGCCGACTCTATCTTTACCGACAGACTCGACTCTGGATAGTCTCTAATGGCGTTTCCTGCGCGTTCCCATTGCCCGAGCGAGCTCCACAGTTGCGCCGCAAGAAAACGAGCCTTCGCGTCAACTTCCCCGCACGGCGACTCCCACGCAGTCTCGAGAGCCGTCGCGACGCGTGCGACATCCTCGCATGACACCTGCCCTTGCTTTGCAAACGTCGTCGTCGCCTCTTCGTACCGCCGCGCGGCTTCTAAACACCGCGGCTCGATTTGTTCAAAAACTGGCGCGGAGTTCAAAGCCACGCCGACGCGCGCGAGCGCGAACCAAACCGCGAGGGCGACGGCAAAGACGCGCGCGTGACGCGCGCATCGAGCGCTTCCGCCCATCAGAATAAATTTACGAATCCGATCGATGCGAACGCATCGTCGCGTCGTCGAGGCGCGCACTGAAGACTGGAGAGGAGTTTTGGGCTAAGGCTTGGAAGATTGAATTTACAACAGCGACTATCACGCGGAAACACGAATAAGGAGGAGGTTTTTAGAACCCTTCCTTCTTGTTCTTGCCGTACGTCATGTCCACCATACCCTTGGCGAGCATGGCACCGCCCGCCAAGCACAAGCCGATCGGAATCACGACGCTCGTGATTCGGTCCTGCGAACGCAAAGCTCAGTCCAGTCAGTCAAACGAACGCGACTCGATCGTCCGAGAACGCGCGCGCGAAAGAGGAAGAGCAATAAACACTCTCCAATACACCGCGGCATCGCGACGCGATATCTATGTCGACGCGTACCGTTCCGCCCTTCTTCAAGTGCACGAACCCCTTTTGGCTTTGGAAAAACTGCGTGGGTGTTTCGCGCGTCGCGTTTCCGCCGTGCGCCTCTCGTCAGTCTTCGAACGCGCCGCGTCATCGCGAACACAAACGTCATCCATCGTTACCGCGTCGTTTCCATCTCGGGTTCGTCGCCATCGCGCGTCGCGCGGTCGTCGAAACGCCAACCCTAGACATCAACGATCGGTTTCCGCGGTGTCCACGACCGCGTCGTCGCGTTTCGTCGCGCGCGTTTCGTCCGCGTCGCACACCAACGAAAGGTACGCACCTTTTGCGCCTCGGCAATCTTATCGCTCATCTTCGAGTGTCGGTCGACGCGCGCGAGCGTTGGAATGGCGCCGATCCCCGCGCTGGCCAAAAACTCCACCAGACGGGAAGGACTCGAGCGGTGGCGGTGCGCGAAACTCAAATGTATTACAAAACGCGTCGTCATCAACAGCACTCACAAATCTCCATGCTCCACGCCGCTTTCTTGCACTCTTTCGAACAATACCAACACCTCTTACACCGCTCGCACTTGACGCGCACTTGACTCCCTCGCGCGCCGCAACGGTTACACTTTCGATGCGTCGCGCTGAACCGTCTATCGGGAACCGATCCAAACGTCCCGTGATCGTCCCGTCCGAGCGCCCAGCGTATCACGCGATAGAGCGCGTACGTTCCGATCGTCGCCGCGCCTCCGTACGCCGCGTACGTCGTCGCTCTCTTCTTTGTCGTTTCCCGTCGCGTCCCGCTCGCGCCCGCGTCGGCGTCGACCGTCGTCTTCTTCACCGTCGTCTTCGTCGATGTCGACGCGGAAGACGCGGACGAGTCGCGCGTCGTCCTTCCATCCTCACCGTCGCCGCCGTCGTTACCGCCGTCACCGTCACCGCCGTCGTCGTCCGTCATCGTCGATTCGTTGAATGCAATCTTTTCCCCAGATTCCTCCTCATCGTCCCGTCGTTCGTGCATCCTTCCTTCGTTCCTTCCTTCCTTCGTTCGTTCCTTCGTCCGTACGTCCGTCCGTACGTCCGTCGATCTGTGTGGGCGCGACCTCGACCGCGACGTCGACTCGGGGGACGGAGAGCACACGTACACACGCACGCACGCACGCGGACGCGGACGGACACGGGTGCGGGGTCGGTAGGGGGTCGGGGGGGGATAAACGACCGTTCATGACTCGACATACATACACCGTAGTACCGGTACAAATATACTCTCCTCGATTCAGTTTCATCTCTATTCGATTCAGTCTTGAGACGATTCAGATGAAAACTGAATCGAGT
>Ga0255777_10004875_pt1 | contig 10907 bp, 4 predicted proteins | sample 101ome_15_FD_179975 | JGI IMG/M metagenome (GOLD analysis project Ga0255777, IMG submission 179975) | Coastal salt marsh microbial communities from the Groves Creek Marsh, Skidaway Island, Georgia - 101402AT metaG (version 2) | ecosystem: Environmental > Aquatic > Marine > Intertidal zone > Salt...
CCTGCACAGACGTCAGCATGGAACAGACGCCGAGAAGCGCAAGAGACACCCTGCTAAAAATTTCTGACATGATTACACTCCTACACCTTTCGATTGTCGTTCCACAACGCCACGATCGCACTCTTACCAACATGCCGAAGCCGGACCATATAAAACAGCATTATTGGAACTTTCGTTCCGGTTCGGCGCGGCAAGCAATCCACAATTTGCACTTCAAACCGCCCGTTCCGGACTGGTTATGCAGCGTCAGTCAATTCGCCAGCGCCGTGTCATTTGGCGCGGGCTTGAGATACTGATCAAACCAGTTAATCCACCGTTCAAATCGGTCCTGCTGAAAACTGGGACGCCTGATACCGTGATGTTCATCAGGATATACAACCAGCTGGGTCTCGCGGCCAAGGCGTTTCATGGCAATATACATCTGCTCGGAATTGTTAATCGGCACGTTCCAGTCCACTTCTCCACCCATCCACAGAGTCGGAGTTGTGATGCTTTCGACTTTATTGAACGGCGACAGTTCAGCCCAGAGCTCCGGATTTTCCCAAGGCAGACCGAACTCCAGCTCATACATCAGCTGATACTGATCGTGCCCGTAATTTGAGGTCACCAGCCCGAGACTCGCGCCGGACATCGCGGCCTGAAACCTTGTGGTCTGAGTGATCACGTAGTTGGTCAGGATGCCCCCGTACGACCAGCCGCCAACGCCGGTGCGCGCTGGGTCCACCAGACCGATCTCAATGCCGTGATCAATTGCGGCCATCACATCGTCGTAATCATTCTCGCCCCAGGCAGCGACTGTACCGTGAGCAAATTCAGCACCATATCCGGTAGAGCCGCGGGGGTTAGGCATAATCACTGCATACCCGTTTGCCGCGAACAGCTGAGCCGTGTCATTGTAGCCCCAGTTGAACTGAGAGGCCGGACCGCCATGCAGCCACAGAATCGTCGGGTAAGACTGGCCTTCCTCGTAACCCACAGGCTTCACAAAAAACGCTTCCACTTCGGTGCCGTCGCGGCTTTCGAATCGTCGCTTTTCAACCGCCGCACGAGAGACACCTGCCAGAGATTCGCCGCTCACCTCGGTCAGGCGAGCCAGCGCGCCATCGAAGGCATACAGTTCGCTCGGTGATGTTGCATCAGCCAGGCTCACCACGATAACCCCGTTCGCCATGGAGTAGTCCCGCACGCTCACTTCTCCCCCGATTTCCCGGACGACGTCGCCTCCGCTCGCGCGCACCCGCGCCAGCTGATTGCTGCCACTGTCTTCCAGGCGAAAGTAGATGTCGCGACCGTCTTCAGTGAAGCGAGGACTTGACACATTGCGATCCAGTTCCGGGGTCAGGATTTCGCGCTGGTCGGCGTTAATGTCGGTAATGGCCAGATACTTCGTGGGCGTCAGGGCAGAACCGCCGACATCCGGACCAGTTGAGGTCACATAGGCAATTCGCTTGCCGTCAGGGCTGAATACCGGCGAGTAGTCTCGGCCTTCATTGCGCGTTATCTGAGTAAGCGGATGCGCTGCATCATCGACATTAACGACGAAGATGTCCGTACCGTAATTCAGATCAGGATCGTCGGATCGATCACTGACAAAAGCAATTGACGAGCCGTCAGGGCTCCAGACCGGATCAGTATCATCGTAGTCACCGTGAGTCACCTGCACCGGCGAATCGTCGCCGGGCGTGTAGACATAGATGTGGGTACGGCGACGATCCAGATAGCCGCGATAGTCACGCTTGAACTGCATGCGATCAATGACATAGGGACGGGCTTTGTCGTCATCAGACGCATCCTCGTTCAACAGCTCCGGGGATAGATCGGTCATCACAAGCAGAAGACGGCTGCCGTCCGGCGACCAAGCATAATCATTGACGCCCTGTTTTGTGTCGGTCAGCTGCACAGCCTCTCCACCAATCTGCCGGTTCAGCGTCCAAACCTGCGATTTTGCTCTCTCACCCTTACTGGAGGTAAACGACAGATACTTGCCATCCGGACTCCACTGAGGATTGCCGGCCGAAGTCTCTGTGGCAGTCATGGGCACCGATTCACCGCCTGCGGTAGGCACCACCCAAAGCTGGGAAATTGACTTGTCTTCCTCCATGTCCCGAGCCCGCACAGCGTATACCACCCACTCACCTTCCGGGCTGACCACCGGGCCGGAGACTGACTTCATGGCCATCAAATCCTCAATGGTCAGAGACCTTTCCTGAGCCACTGTGGCCCCGGCGAGCAGCACAGCCAACAGGCCGACAGGTAGCAGTTGGAGGCTCCCGGGTAGGCACGTTTTCATGTTTTCTTTCCTCTGTTCAGGGATAAACACTGCTTCACTGGTAGGGAAGCAACAAAGCGAGGCCCGAGTGTATAAAATAAAGGCAAACTCGCCCAGCCTCTCGAATCAATCACAGCGGATAATCGCAGGCCAGACCTAAAGGTCCTACCTGAGTCAGCGACACAGTGGGAGAGTTTACGCACGCTTGTGGATGGAAACTCCGTTACACTACACCATCGGGCGCTTGAGGAGATTCACTCCCGCCTTGCCGCAAAATTCTGAAGGAAAGCCTCTATGACAGACACTCAGGGCACCGATTTGTTTCAACAGGCCATCGCGGCGCTTCAGGGAGGCATTCCCGGTCAGGCCCGCGCGATCCTTGAATCGCTTATTGAACAGGGCGCAGATAGCGCATCGGTCTGGGGTGTCCTTGCCTTGGCCTGCAGAGACCAAGAGGATATGCAGGCCGCGCTCGCGGCCGCTGAACGCTCACTCTCACATGAAGCGCGCAATCCGCGAGCGATGGTTGTCAAAGGCGACGCCTATTACAAGCTCGGTGACCGCCAGGCATCTGCAGCATTCTACCGTGAGGCGCTCAATCAGTTACCTAAGCAAGCTCAATTGCCTGCGGACATGGCATTGGAAATGGATCGGGCCAGAAATCGGGTTGAAGCGCTTGCTCATGACTTCGCCGAACATCTGAGCAAGAGTATCGGGAGCTTGATCGAGGACGCGCAAGAAGACAGCACCCGCATGAAACACACGAGAGACTTGCTGCTGGGCAAACGGCAAATATTCTATCCAAAGCCGAAGCAAATCCATTTCCCCGGTCTCCCGCTTATTGAATTTGCTGATCCCGGGGACTTTGACTGGATACCCACTGTCGAAGCAGCCTTCGAGGATATTCGCAGCGAGGCCGAGGGTCTGCTTGCCGAACAGGCTGAGTTTGGCGCCTATCTCACCGCGGATGGCTCGCGACCGGCCTACGACCTACATGGTTTGAAAAACAGTCAGGACTGGGGTGCCTTTTACTTGTGGTACAACGGCGAGCCAGTTCCAGAAAATCAGGCGCGCTGCCCAAAAACAACCGCGGTGATGGAAAAGCTGCCCTTAGTATTTTCAGGTAAGCGCTGCCCCAACGTCTTATTTTCACGACTCAAGGCTGGCTCCAAGATTCCGCCTCACAACGGCATGATTAACACCCGACTAATTTGTCATCTGCCGCTGATCGTTCCAACTCGATGCGGCTTTAGGGTAGGCAACGACGCCAGGGAGTGGGTTCCAGGTAAGGTCTGGCTCTTTGATGACACAGTTGAGCACGAGGCATGGAACAATTCTGATGAGGATCGAATCCTGCTTATATTCGAAGTATGGAACCCGAATCTAAGTGAAGCAGAAAAAGATTTCATCACACGCTTGCTAGAAGCCGTAGATGAGTATTAACTCAAGCTCTTGCGCCAAATGAACGCCACCTGCAGGCGACACGTTTAGCTCAATTCTCAAAAACGCAGACAAAAAAAAGGGCAGACCTAGGTCTGCCCTTTTTTTGTTAGGCTTTAATCGCGAAGAATTAGAACCGGTATGTCGCACCCGCAAAGAAGAAGCGGCTAACATCGAAGAGCCCGGGGTAGGTATTGTTGTTACCAGTACCCGTACCAACGTTAGTAGACAGTGGAGCATCTTCTGCCAAGGCATTATTAACACCCGCGCGGAGTACTATATTTTCTGACAATGTGTAGTTGGCAGATAAATCAAGATAGTCTCGTGACTCCATGTAGTCGTTCATCTGCTCCGGACGCGCAGCTGCTGCTGCAGCGTCAAGACCAAACAGGGTAGTCTCGCCCACGTGACGCCAAGTAGCAGCAACTCTCAACCCACTAATCGGCGTAATCCAGTTACCAAGCAAGCGATGCTGGTACTCTGGATTTGGCAGTCCGCACTGACCCGCATAGAAGTCAACACAAACGATTGTGTCGGCACCCGCGAACGGAACAAACTCCTTTGTATCTAGAATTGTGGCAGCGTAATCAACATTGATAGAGCCCCAATTTGCAAGATCGACGTTGTAACCCACGTTGATATCGACACCCTCGGTAGTCAGAGAGGTAATGTTCGCATTCTGAGCACTGATTCCAGCAAGGCCGCCGCCAGGTGCGTCATTAGACAGCCAGAGCGTTCCAGCAGTGTCTCGCTGAATAAGATTACAGAAAACGTCTGAGCCGGCTCCGCCCGCTATACAGCCGTCAAGGCTAGCCTGAGCAGGTATAGTGCCGATGGCGTCCTCCACGGCGATGTCGAAGAAATCCACAGCAACAGATAGCCCTTCCAGCCAGTTCGGAGTGTAGACCACACCAAAAGTTGTAGTCTCGGCTTGTTCTGCAACAAGATTGGGGTTACCGCCTGTGATCAGGTTGTACTGCCCAGCGGGGTTATCCTCAATACCATTCTGGTACTGCGCCGCAGTGGCGCCAGTGCGAGCACAAGCGGCCTGCGAAGCCTGTGGAGCAACACCGGGTGCCGAGGCGCAAGGATCAAACAAGCCATTCTCACCGGTAGAAAGATCTACAAGACCAGTGTTGATGCCAACATACAGATCGAAAACGTTTGGTGCACGAATCGCAGTAGATTGATTAACGCGCAATCTTACCTCGTCATTGATCGTCCAGCTTACACCGGCAAACCATGTGTCAGTATCGAAAGAGTTGCTGGTACCGTTGCCGGATGTTGTGTAGTCAGAGTAACGATAACCCGCCGACACACCAATCTCATCGGCAAAAGACGCACCCTGAACAACCGGGATCGAAACCTCGGTAAAGACTTCATCCACTTCGATCTCACCGGCGATAGGAAGTGTGCCTCCGCCAGTACCAGTCAGGCCGCGCCCGCCCGGAATCTGCGAGATGTCGTCGGCCAAACGTCTGAGTTCGTCAGTTCGTGACTCGTATCCAACAAGCCCGGTGATACCTGCATCGGCCCACGGCAGCTTGGCGCCGAAGTTAGTGAGATCGCCCTCAAGGGTACCACCAAACACGAGCTGCTCAGTGTCACCGGTAACTATGCCAACGCCCTGAATAAAGTCAGTAGCAGCAGAAGTCACTGCTGTGGAGCCATCAGCATTACGCTCGAAGATGTTCCAAGGCACGCAACCACCAGTTGTGTCGCGGCAGACGGGCTGACCGTTGGCGCCCTCTACGACAAACAGAGCCTGCTGAACTCGGTTGAAGTTCAAGTCGCGCTGAGAAATACGAGTTCCCTCAGTGCCAGAGTACTGCGCGAAAACATCGAAAGAGAACTCATCAGTCAGATCACCGCGAAGGCCTCCAACCGCTCTCCAGGAGCTGTTTTCGTACGTGCTTATGCGCGGCCCGCCCTCTACGTTTCGGTGTGAGTTGATGAACTGCACATCGGGAGCCAGACCCTGAGCAAGCAAGTCGTTACAACTAGTAAAAACTCCGCCCTCACGAGTACCTGTGAAGTCCGCAAAGGTGACGGTTCCGGCGCCATTTGGCCCCTTACCAGCCTGCAGCAGCGGGTTGTCACAGTTAGTCTCGAACGCGCGATTAAACGAAGCCGATTCAGCGATCTGCGCAGTGGTCACGTTGTTCATGTAAGACGTGTCGGCATAAGCCTCCAGGCCGCCGCTAATTTCATAGCGGCCGCTCGCGCCCAAGTTCCAGCGCTCAACAGGACGCTGATAGTGGTTACGGGCACCAAAGTTATATGTCTCGGCTGCGCCGCCCTTGAACGGGGTCAGTGTGCCATCTTCCTGTTGGAACATCGTACCAACTACGCCGTTACCCAGAGTTCCGTTAAAACGTCGGAAGTTAGAAGAGCCAACACAGTTGATGGTAGAAGTACCGCCCAGTGTACAGGCTCCAGTGTCACGGTCAGCTCCGAGCAGCTCTTCCTGATCTTCGTAGCTACCAAAGATCGTAATGTTGCCGGCACCATCTGAAGTGTTAACACCCATCAGCATAGAGAGAAGACCAGCCTCGCCAGCGGTGACGCCACCCGGATCGTTGATGCCGTTGCGGCTAAGGACGTCTGCCATGAAGCCGTTTGAGTTGGGGTTTTCGTTCCAGCCGTACTGATAGTCCAGCTCAAAACCTTCGAAATTTTTCTTGGTGATAAAGTTCACAACACCTGCAACGGCGTCTGAACCATAAACCGCTGAAGCACTAGAAGTTACTATATCAACGCGCTCGACCAGTCGAGAAGGAACCATGTCAACGTTCGCCGCAGAAGAAAACGGACTACCAAATGGCAGACGCTTGCCGTCAATGAGAACAAGAGTTCGGGTCGAACCAAGACCACGAAGGTTGAGGGTCGAAGTGCCCGACGCGCCGTTGGCGACCTCTGCAGTCTGAGAAACAAAAACGTTAGGTAGTATGTTCACAACGTCTTCAATGCGGGCAGTCGCACGATCTCCGATTTCTTGCGCGCCGATCTGCACGAGTGGTGTAGCAGAAGTTACGTTGGTGTTCCTGAGCCTAGTGCCCGTGACCACAACTTCTTCAACCGTGGCTGAATCCGACTGGGCAGAAACAACTCCTGGAAGAGAGGCTGTAATCGCGGCAGCCACTGCCACGCTCATGCGACTTCTATTAAGATTAGCTAATTTCATGGGATCTCCCTGTACAGTTAACTTTTTTTCTAGTTACAAACCAAACACAATTTTCTGCAGTGACCGATGCTTTCCCGGTGCCGAAAAAGACGACGGATGCTGCAGCATCAATGCGAATTTATTATTTGACGTAGGAAATACGCTGAAAGCGAGGTTTTAGCTTTCTTGGAACGATGCAATTGGTAGGTGTGACTAAAATCGCGGGGTATTTTACTGGATGCTCACCGAAATGCTACATTTTTGTAAAATATTGTTTAACTTATTGATATTTAATAGCATTTTCGAGAAAGAACGCACAGGATACCTCGAACACATGACATTTTACCGAAGGCGTTCGAAAAACGACCCTAAACTTGCAAGGAAACTCGACATGCCGGCAAGACTACATAATACCCACTAATCCACAATCGCCTGGGAAGCCAGTACTTGAAAATCCTGCCTGATATTAAGGTGGTTGTAAGGGCGCACTTGTGTCATCAGTATCCCCACCAACTCATTTTCACGGTCAATCCAGGACAGGGTGCAATAGGCTCCGCCCCAGTAGACTGAACCTTCCGTCATGGGCGAAGCCGCCTGGCCACGGTCTTCCAGCACCGCCCAGCCCAAACCAAAGCCAAAGCCTGGACCCGGTAGCCAGAGGGCCAGGTCTCCGGTATGGTTTTCCATCATCAAGTCCAGAGTATTGGGCGACAGCAGGCGCACACCATCCAGTTCACCCCCATTCATCATTGCCTGTTGGAAGCGGAGATAGTCGTGCGCGGTCGATACGAGACCCCCTGCACCCTTGAATACCTGCTTATTGCTGCTGGCAATCCAGCGACTTGCATCACTACCAGGATCCTGCAGCACGATCCTGTTGTCCTCTGGACCGGGGGCGTATTGCGACATCAGGCGCCCCCCCTTGTCGTCATCCATGAAGAAATGCGTATCATTCATACCAAGTGGTTCAAAGATGCGCTCCTTGAAGAATTCATCCAGTGACTGGCCCGAAATCACCTCCACCAGTCTGCCCACCACATCGGTTGAGTTGGAGTATTGCCACTGCTCACCAGGCTCATAGTTCAACGGCAGTGCGGCGATACGGGCGATGTAATCCTCCAGCGTGTCATCGGGGCGCGCGCTGATTACCGACTGATAATACGGCACATTGCCACGGTAGCTATTTGCCAGCCCAGCCGTATGAGTCAGCATGTCGCGAATCGTTGAGGGTCGATTCACCGGCATGAGACCCCCGGTTTCGCCGCTGGCGTCACTGGTCGTGGAGACTCTCTGGTCGGCGAATTCAGGAATGAATTTGCTTACGGGATCGCGCAGCTGAAAATGCCCCTCTTCCCAAAGCATCATAAGCGCAACGGAGGTAATTGGCTTAGTCATTGATGCAATTCTAAATATCGCATCAGGCCGCATTGGCTTGCCACTGTCGATATCCATAAAACCTTGGGATTCAAAATGAACCACCTTTCCCTTACGCGCTACCAGAGTCACCACGCCAGGGACGAGCTCAGCGTCGATATACCTTTGCATGGCCGGCCCAATACGCGCGAGCCTCTCAGCCGACATCCCAACGCTTTCTGGGTCACTCATCGGTAAGCCGGGGTCGCTGCTCTGCGCGTAAGCAGATACGCTGGCCAAATATAGAGTCGTAATAGAAAGGCACCAAACAGCGCAGGTCTTCAGGATTAATGTCAGGTTCATCGTTCTCCCCCAAACAAGCTCAAAACCATCAATCAACTGCTGAATTTAAGCCCTCTTTTCCGACAGGGCAACCACGAATAGGGTAGCCATATTTATTTTCGGCAAAAAAAAGCCCGCTAAGTAGCGGGCTTTTCGTGATGAGCCTCGGGTGAAGACTCTAGAGAGAGTACGACAATCCAAGAAAGAATGTGCGGCCTCGAGGCCCTACAGGCCAAGCAGTCTGGGTAGAGAATGGTTCCTCATCCCACAGATTGTTGATGCCGCCGAACACGCTCAAACCGTCATTCCACTGATAGCGAGCGTTCAGGTCAGATATTAGGACGCGGTGAAAGAATCCCGCACTCCCGTAAAGCGGATCCAGGCCGGCAATACCGCGAACCTCTTCCACCTCAGCAACTGCCTGCTTACCCTGATAGATCGTCTGCAAACCCACTCTGATGGGGCCTCGATTCCAGCTCAGACCAAGCGAACCAAAGAGGCGAGGCCGCTGAAGTTCCATGATTTCAGGATCGACATCGCTTTGGTCCAGTGGATTGAAGAACCGATCAAGACGCTCTTGACGGGACCCCTGCAAGCGCACGCCGAAGTCGTTCTCACCCACAGAGAAACTATAGCTCGCCGCGAAGTCCAGTCCCCGCGCCTCAAGCTTCGCAAAGTTGATTTGTCCGGTTTCGAGGAAATTCAATCCGCCATCTGCTCGCCGTGTAAAGGCGTTACAGAAACCGAGATTCGGGTAAGAAGCTGAATCGAAACAACCCTCAAGAATGTCACCAGAATCAACGGCCGAAATAGCATCCGTAATTTCTACGTCCCAGTAATCAACAGTGATGCTCAGACCTTCGATCAACTCGGGTCGGTACACAAAGCCCAGTGTTACGGTGTCTGCAGTCTCGACATCAAGCGCTGGATTTCCGCCCGACACACCCGCAAATCGAGCAGTGAGGGGATTAGTCCAAGCATAGTTACCGTCAGCATCGACGATCGAAGATAACGGCAGTCCATTCGCTTGAAGTGCTGCTATGCAGTTAGCTTCCCGATTAGCTGTGCCAGCCGCGACGTTATTGGGGTCGCATGGGTCGGCGTTCGCCGCCACAGTGATCGGCAACTTGGGGTCAAACAACTCAGAGATGTTTGGCGCCCTCACCGCCTGCGAGATAGTTCCTCGGAGGCTCAGCTCAGAAGTCGGCGCCCAGGTCGCTCCAAATTTCCAGGTCGTGGCATCACCCAGCGTTGAGTAATTTGCAACACGAGCCGCGCCGTCGATGGTCAATTCCTCTGCAAGCGCCCGGCCACGGAGAATGGGCAATCTGACTTCAAGGAAGGCATCAGTCACATCATACTCACCCATGGTGTTGTATTGCTGTGAGTTATCGTAGTCAATTACAGTGAAAAGCCAGGGGCTGACTTCACTTACTTTCTGCCCGGCAGTGAACGGTGTGCCCGGAGGCAGTATGCCAAGATCGAGCGGGTCAAGCATGTTGAGGCTAGACTCTTCTCGATACTCGATGCCAGTTGCGTAACCAATCGGCCCATCCAACAGCCTGTCGGCGAACTCAAACTGACCCACCACGGTCGCATTCACCACAGTCTGATCGAGCTCGAGACTCCGCTGAACCGGCATGGTGATGAAGTTCTGCGCCTCAGCGCTCACCGAGTAAACGCCAAATGGATTCAGCGGCTTACACTGACCATCACCCGGGGTGAAGGTGTAGTAGGTATTACTGTAGTAGGCACCGTCAGCGTAGCCATTGGAGCCGGCAAAGTAGTCGATCTCGTAGTAGGCGTTGGGATCGATGTCAGACCGGCACACGATATTCCCGCTGCTGTCTTTGACTGCATCGAAAGCGGCAAAGGTTCTGTCCAGAACGGTTGTGGTCGCATTTTCTGTGTTAGTGAACTGACCGTGGTTGACCGAGACTTCCAAGGTATGATCAGGTGACATTTCCCACTCAAACCCACCAACGAAACGCATGGTCTCCCGGTTGAAGGTACTCGGGTTGTTGTCGCTGAAATCCCATGGATCTTGGGTTAGGAGCAGGTAACCGGTCTGGTCAGCTACAGGCTGAAGCTGCGCAGGAATGTAGGGATTGTCAGGCTGGATCCAAAGCGTGTCGTAGAAGCCGTCACCTTCAGAGAATGTCTCAGACTCTGCTTCAACATACTTGCCCTCAAAGAATACATTAAATGTGTCTGTGAGATCGTAGTTGGCATTGAGATTGAAAACCGCCCTCTCAGTCTGCGGGAACAAAGAGCTCCGGTTCCCAGCACCCGCTAGGCCACCATCGCCGCCTTGACTCCACAAGGTGCCTAGCACCGTGC
>Ga0255777_10004889_pt1 | contig 10893 bp, 8 predicted proteins | sample 101ome_15_FD_179975 | JGI IMG/M metagenome (GOLD analysis project Ga0255777, IMG submission 179975) | Coastal salt marsh microbial communities from the Groves Creek Marsh, Skidaway Island, Georgia - 101402AT metaG (version 2) | ecosystem: Environmental > Aquatic > Marine > Intertidal zone > Salt...
GACATCTAAGTTATTTTTAGGCGAAGGCTTTTTAACGCTACACGATATGAAAGCAAATGGCTTTGACGCTCATACAGCAAATGCTGTTGAGAACCTAACACGTCAAAAGCTGTATGCTAAGTATGGCGACCAAAGCCCAAGTCCAGAAATACACGCAGGTTTCCGTTGGATTGCCGCACGTGAGCTAGGCATTATTACTGAAGGCAAAGGCAAGACCAAAACAAGACTTGATCCTAAATGCTGGAAGGGTTACAAAAAGCAAGGAACTAAGATGAAGGGTGGAGTAAAAGTTAACAACTGTGTTAAAGAAAGCAAATACAGTTTAAGCAGTGCTAAACAGTATATCAAAGAATGGGGCGAAGATCACGAAGACGGCGCAACAGCAGAAGAAGTAGGCGGCGCCATTGCACATCGCTTTATGAATAATACAGACCTAATGAAAAAGGCATTAGAAAAAGCAGGCGGCCCTGAAGGTCTAATGCAGGCTATTGACAGTGTAGCAGATTTTCACGCAGGAGCAGAAGAACTAGGCTCCAGTGATATTAGTATTATGGTACGTGAAGTACTACACGAACTAGGAATAAAAGAAGCCAGTCTTTCATCATTGAGAAATGCACATTCTTTTGACGCTCGCGACAGAATCAACAACATGGTTGCAAAGAATCGCAGTATAGCTGGTAAAGAAAAAGAAGAAGAAGAATTCCAGCGTTGGTTATCGTCTAAAAAAAAGACTGACGAACGCAAACTAACTGGCGGCGAAAAGCGCAGTAAAGAATCCAACTTTAAAAAACTTAAAAAACACAAAGGCGACTTTGAAAAACGCTACGGCAAAGATGCTGAAAGCGTAATGCATGCTGTGGCTACTAAACGTGCCAAAGGCGAAAGCATTGAAGAAAATCTTAAAAGAGATCCTAAGCTACCAAATCTAAAAGTTAGTGATGGGAAAACTGATTACGAAAAAAAGAAGTATGCTTCTGTAACTGCAAAGAAAAACGAATCTAAAAATACAGAAGTCAAAGAAGACACAATGTCTGCGTTAAAAGATAAGTTTAACAGTGGCCCAAGCGACGAAATGCTACGTAAGAAGAGCGAGCCTTGGGAAGAAAAAGTTCGTGCAGATATGGCAGCAGGCAAAGACGCAGGTTGGTTCTTAGATCGCAAACAGGGTGCTGGGCAGAAATGGTCTATTGGCACTAAGACATGGTTTGATGTTGAAAAGTATCAAAAGAAGCGCAGTGGTATTGGCAGTCGTCTAAAGCGTATGGTTGGCATGGAGTCAATGATCCGCGAATACACCGAAGCAGGCTATTTCACAAAATAAAATTTGATTCCTAGTATTTTCGTCTGTAAATACTAGACGATGAAACCTTCAATTAAACAAATGAATAGTCTTGGGTTTGCCTTGGTGAGCTCAAATCGAAATCGAATACTATTTTTTAACGAAGACTACGAAATTACTAAACGCATACAATTACACTATATGCGTAACGATCTCTTATATCTTGTACCTGTTGATCGTTTTATGCTTCAAAGACATATTTTAGAAGCTAAAAAGAATCAAAATCTATTAGATTTTGCACCTGAAACGTGTATTAGGTTCACGTTTAACAATGCTAGTATACTACAGGTTGAAATGGATGTTGCTCCATTTCGTGTAAGCAAAATGCAAATACATCAAACAACAGAACCCAGTCAAGAAGAGTACAATATACACAACAACCTAATACATTCTAGTCGTGTAGTTGAACAGTTTGAACATGTATGTATTGAAAGATTATCTCACAATGAGCAACGTTTCAAATATGTCATTAAAGGATACGAAATGTTTCACAAGTTCTGTGAAGAGAATCTTGGCACCAGCAACAGCGTTGACTATATGTTTGAGAAAGACGTTAGTGATGAACTACAATACAGAGAATCTATATTTAATGTAAAGAGATTAGCAACGGATGTAATTATGGGCATGGACTTCGCTCTAGATCCAAAAAACTTTAAACTACAACTGTCTCAACATTTAGACATGTTAAAAGCTAATACCAACTTGCAAAGTGAAGCAATATTCAAACAAATAGCACTCTAATGATTGAAATATTCAAAAATAATAGACTAGTAGACAACAGCTATGTGCGCCAACAGCTATCTGATCGTACTTTAAAAAAACACGGTGATTACTGGTTGTATAGTTTTCATGCTGTGCCTATGCTAAATGATCTGCGTAGCCGCAGTCTGCCGTTTAGTACTCCTTGGTTAAACGATCGGCATCCTGATTACATGCAACTACCAAAGTTTGAATATAGTAGCAAGTCGCTCAACGATATCTTAGATGAACGTGCAATTGAGTTACATCGCCGCGCAGTCCAAGACAACAAACAAATCTGGATAATGTGGAGCGGTGGTATTGACAGTACCACGATGCTCACAGCGTTTATCAAAAATGTTCCTGCCAATGAACTAGATCGTTATGCTATCATAATGAGTGCAAACAGTATTGCTGAAAACTATTATTTCTATAAAACATTTATACACAATAAGTTTCGCACTATTAACTGGCTTGATCTAGACTTAAATCAAGAGTTACTCAGTGAGACTATTGTACTTCATGGTGACCCTGCCAACGCACTACTAAGTTGTCCAACAGTTAGTGTGTTTGCTCCGTTAGTAGAATCCGGTAATCACTTGTTACCATTCAGAGACAACATCAGCACAATCATTGATACCTTAGAAGCATTTGTTATCAAAAGCAGAGGTACAGTTAAACCAGGCTGGGCAGAATGGTACATCAACAAACTAGCTGATGCTATTCCCAAGTACGACCAAGCCACAAGCATTGCAACATTTTGGTGGTGGAACTATGTAAACTTCAAATGGCATGGAAGTATACTTCGTCCATTTTTCTTCACACGCTCGAGTACTAACGAACCTATCAGTGAACAAGAATTTAGATACTACTACGATACCTGTTTTTATATCAACGACGACTTACAAAATTGGAGTTATTCAAACATTGATCGTATTGTACAAAGTCCATTTGATTACAAACCGATGATGCGAGATTACATCTACGAGCTAACACACGACGAGCTATATCAAAAATACAAAGGGTTCAAAGCCAGCAGAAGAACTAATCTAAATCAAGCTCAACAAGTTGCAGACGATATGCCGCTGGTTTATGATGGCAATTGGATCGGACATGCTAAATCTGACAAACTGTTGGACACTATGACTCAGTTACTAAACGAGTATCAAGGATGAAAATGATATTAATTTTATTGTTGACATGTGTAGCATCTTTTGCTATAATAACAGTATTACTGCCACCTGGTAATTCACATAACCCGCCTGGGCATACTCTTGGAAGGCATATGTTACGCTGATGTACGGATTATTAAGTTTTCACAACAACTGCTTTGTGGTAGTAGACAAAGACTACAAGTCTATTAAATTAGTACAGCATTTAATCGCATCCCAGTTTCCAGCAACCTGTATTAATATCTCAGCATATGAATGCAGGACCAAACATATAACTTCCGAAAACTGTCAAGATTACTCTGCTAATTACCAACTATCCAGACATTTTCGTCTTGACAATGCACCTCACAAAATAAAAGACGACGCATATATTGATCTTAGGCATACGTTTGGTTTGAAACCACTGAACGAAGAACAATCGTCTATGATCAACAATATTAAATTTTTACACCGTTTTTTAAAAACATATATCAGTAGATCTTCATTAGCAACTGAACGCAGAAACGCAGGTTTACAACAGCAAAAGCAAGGCATACGAGAATTAGAAAAATTCTTGCTACTACAAACAGGCGGCGATGAGTTTGTAAAGACTTTAGCAAACAATGAGTGCGATAGAATTGATGCAAGCATAGGTGTAGCTGAAAATCATCAACGTCAGCTATATAAATCTATTATAAACATTGACATCAAATCTATGGGTATCGATACATTAATATCACGTTTAGATTTTGAACTTAAAAGTATTCAACCTGTTTTGGCATGGGGTTTAGAACGACAGAGTAAAGTAGTAAGTAACCTAGCAATCCACTCATTAAACGATGCAAGGAAACGTATAAATGGCTAGTGCAGAAGAATACTTTGATAGGTTGATAACAGAAGAACTTGCATCTTCAAGATTCATACAAATGAATGTGATCCCAAATTCAAAAGTACAATTACTTGGCGGTAGAGCGCAAAAATGGTATTCATTAATTAGAACTATCATTGGAGTAGCTGATTGGAGAGCTCGACAAGGCACGTTTGATAACCCATGGTCTAGTAAAACTTCTAACGAGTTTGCTCCTCCGGCATTTGCTTTTACTCCTGACACATTTGATGATATAGCTAATAGTAGAGCATTGGAATTAATTGAGGAAGCAAAACGCACACAAAGACAACTGTTAGTGCTTTGGAGTGGTGGAATTGATTCTACGTTTGTATTAAGTAGTTTTATTAAAAACATGTTGCCAGAAGATCGTGAACTAATAGTTGTATGTTGTAATTTTACTAGTATACTTGAAAATACAAACTTTTACCTTAATCATATCAGTAATAAACTTGAGTGCATGGACTACCAGGCATTTGATCTAACTCCAGAACTGCTAAACAAATATATTGTTATACACGGCGATCCGGGTGATTGTTTGCAAGGACCTAGTGTTCCGGCTTATGCACATTTTATAGCAGATGGTAAACATAAACAACCTTGGAAGAACCATATCATAGACCTTAGACAAAGTTGCCAAATGCATACTAGCAATCCTCATTACGCAGAAGGATTTGGTGAATGGTTTGTAGACCGTGTGAGCGAAAACTTAGAGGAAGTTGCACCTGAAAATGTTACAACCATTGCAGATTGGTGGTGGTGGACTTATTATAATTTTAAATGGGAATTCAGTTGTCAGCGTCCATTTTTCTTTAGTCGTAGAGATCACACAACCGAGTTTACAAAAGAACAAATAGCAGACTTTGCTAGGAATACATACTTTAATACAGCAGACTGGCAGATGTGGAGTTATACAAATTTAGATAACTTAATAACTACAGATCGTAGTACACACAAACACTATGCTCGAGACTACATATTTGAATTAGATCGCAACGAAGTTTACTATGCAACAAAAATTAAAACAGCAGGTGCACCAGCAGATGTAAATGCTAGACTTACAACAGACTTACCATTTTACTATGACCAATCTTGGAAAGGGCATTACTGGTCTGAAACCGCTGTAGAAGAAATTGCAATGAAATTGTTGGAAAGATACAATGGCTGAGCTATACGCACTATACAACGTTAGAGCAAACAAGTTCATAATCACAGACCGTAGCTATGAGCTACTAAAACAGATACAGTTCTTGTTTAGTCATCGTATACTTTTCTATGCTGTTCGTATCAGTGACGTTAAAAATTATAGAGATGGTCTATTAGGCAAAGGCAGATATAAAAAACTAGGATTTGCAGATGCTAATAGAATACAGCTCAGTACTGACATACACCCTAAAAGCGACGATAACTTAAAAATTGTTAGCAGTCCAGGAGACAACGAAGAACACGAACGTTTTTGCAACCTTGCTGAATTTTATAGAGATTTCATACGAGAGTTTAACAAAGAGTTTGGATTCTTTGCAGATGTGTCACGCACACGTAGCCGCACTCAAAAAGTTTCGTTAGAACAACTCAGTGAGTTCTGCAAACTAATTATGCCCAACGACAAAGCTATACAAGATATGGTTCAATTTGAAATAGATTTTAACTTTAGTATGATGAAGTACTTACGTGAATACAAAGGTTTAGTATTTGATATGATCTACAATGTAAACATTGAACAGCCATTGCCAGAGATCAAAAAAGCAATTACAGAAGGTTTTAAAGAAATACCAGTGAAAGTGCATCCACAGCGTTGGATCACACCAAAGATTGTGGAGTGGCTCAATGCGAACAGTTGAAGAACACATTGATGAAATCAAAAACCGTGCAGACATGGTTGACAATCAACTAATTGAATTAGTTGAATGTGAGAATCCATATGGTAAACACTGGCAACGCTATACAAGACTAAACATTGGTGTTAAAGATATTCGTCCAAGATTTGGAAAGTTTACTACACCTTGGAACACTCCTAATAGAAAAGATCTATGGCCGTTTCCAAAACTACGCTATATCAGTGATAGTTTAGAAGATGTACTAAATGATCGTGCGCTAGAACTGTTCCAAAAAGCTCGTGACACGGATAGAGATATCTACATTATGTGGAGTGGCGGAATTGATAGCTCGGGTGTATTAGCCGCATTTATACAAACACTTAGCGAAGCAGATAGAGAAATACTAACTGTTGTTATGAGTACAGATTGTGTTCTCGAAAACCCAGACTTTTACAAACGTCATATCAGTGGTAAATTAAAAATAATTCAAGTTAACCAAGTTGACGTCAGCAACGAGTTTTTAGAAAAACACATGCTACTACATGGCGACCCAGGTGATTGTTTATATGGTCCTAGTATTGGTGCATTTGCTCACCTAATAGAAAGCAAGCAACATCTGTTGCCAGCAAATGAAAACAGGCACATTATTAAAACCTTTTATGACCGTCAACAAAGCAAATGGGCACACCCAGATTTTGGCGAGTGGTATGTTAACAAAGTTGCAGATAACTTTGCCGAAGCCAATCTAGAAAACGCATATACTATTGCAGACTATTGGTGGTGGCACTATTTCAATCTCAAGTATCAATTCTCAATGCAACGTCCTCTACAGCATATGGTTAAAGACTACAAGCGTGGTCTCAGAGAAGACATTTATGCTAGATTTATAAACGAAGTGTTTTTCCATACCGAACGTATGCAACAATGGAGTTATAGTAATCTCCAAACATTCTACGAAAAGGTGCATTTAGGTGAACGTGGAACCAAATGGCAAGCAAGAGACTATCTACACAAGTTTGACGGCAATGATCGCTACTATTATCACAAAGCTAAAATTGCCAGCAATGCTACAGATAGAGAACGACGCCAATTGGAAATTTCACCATTCTACTATGACCATACTAACTGTGGTTGGTATCCATGGGAGACAGGTGTCACAGAAGCCATACGTTACTTTTTGGAAAATTATGAGGGTTGACTAAACCTCAAAACCCAAGTATACTAGATGAATATAAAGGAGTTCAAATATGTCTATGTTTAGTGCTGAACAAAAAGCCAAGCTCACTCAGCTAATCAATGAAGGTATTCAAGTCAAGCAAGAAGTTGAAGATCTCAATGCTGGTCTTAATGATACCGTAAAAGCGATTGCTGAAGAGTTTGAAATCAAACCAAGCGTTCTAAAGAAAGCTATCTCTATTGCTCACAAGAGCAAACTAGCTGATACCAACGAAGAGCATGAAGTTCTAAATGATATTCTGGAGACTGTAGGTCGAACATTATAATGCAAGCTAAACCATACCAATGGCTGGCTTGGGTTGGCACTGCGGGACTAATTCTTGCATCACTATTGGCAAGTTTCGTTCCGCATCTTTTACTGCATCACTTTTTATTCATATTCAGTAATGCAGTATGGACCGCAGTGGGTATACTCTGGAAAGAAAAGAGCTTGATTGTTCTTAACTTTTGTCTTACAATAGTTTATATAGTTGGATTGGTGTATAATGAGTTATATTGATGCATTGTTTGATAGAGAGCGTGATCAAATCCACGTAGTGGAACGGGTAGATGGTAAACGTGAATACCATACCTACCCTGCCAGCTATGTGTTTTACTATGATGATCCGCGAGGCAAGTACAAGACTATCTATGGTACACCTTGCACACGTTTTGCTACACGCAACAGCAAAGAGTTCCACAAAGAACTAAAGATCAACTCAGGCAAACAACTGCATGAAAGTGACATCAATCCTGTACTGCGTTGTCTAGCAGAAAACTACTTGGGCAAAGAATCGCCCAAGTTACAGACATGCTTTTTTGATATTGAGGTGGACTTTGATCCAGACCGAGGATATAGTTCACCTGATGATCCATTTAACAAAGTAACTTCAATCACACTTTATCTTGATTGGATGGAACAGCTAATCACACTGGCTATTCCTCCCAAGAGTATGAGCATGGAAACTGCACAGGATCTATGCAAAAACTTTGACAACACCTATATGTTTGATAGAGAAGAAGACCTTATCTCAGCGTTCTTGGATTTAATCGAAGACGCAGACGTGCTGAGTGGATGGAACTCAGAAGGTTATGATATTCCCTATCTTGTTATGCGTACCAACCGTGTACTCAGCAAAGATGATACACGCAAGTTTTGCTTGTGGGGTCAATATCCCAAGAAGCGTACATTTGAACGTTTTGGTGCTGAGAACATTACATTTGATCTAATTGGTCGTGTGCATATGGACTATATGCAACTCTATCGCAAGTATACCTATGAAGAACGTCACAGCTATAGCTTGGATGCCATTGGCGAGTATGAACTTAACGAACGTAAGGTTGCATACGAAGGCACACTGGATCAACTCTACAACAGAGACTTTGAAACATTTATTGACTACAACAGACAAGACGTTATGCTGTTGGTTAAGATGGATAAGAAGTTACGATTTATTGACCTAGCTAACGAACTTGCACACGATAATACTGTGCTACTACCAACCACAATGGGTGCAGTTGCAGTTACAGAACAAGCAATCATCAACGAAGCACACGAACGTGGCATGGTTGTTCCTAGTCGTAGCAGAAAAAGAGACGGTGTAGAAACACAAGCCGCAGGTGCGTATGTTGCGTATCCTAAAAAAGGTATCCACGAATATATCGGTGCTATTGACTTGAACAGTCTGTATCCTAGTTGTATTCGTGCGCTAAACATGGGTCCTGAAACTGTGGTCGGACAACTACGACCAACCATGACCAACAATAAGATTAGCACTAAAATGAATGAAGGCAAGAGCTTTGCAGATGCTTGGGAAAACATGTTTGGTACACTTGAATACAATGCTGTAATGGACATGGATCCAAGTGTAGAGATTACTATTGATTGGGAAGATGGCTCCGAAGATGTAACGTCTGCGGCTAACGTATGGCGGTTGATCTTTGATAGCAATCAACCTTGGACATTGAGTGCAAACGGAACCATCTTCCGTTACGACTTTAAAGGTATTATTCCAGGCTTGTTGGAACGTTGGTATGCAGAACGTAAAGAGCTACAGGCTAAAATGCGTGAATGTACTGACAAAGAAGAACGAGCGTTCTGGGACAAGCGACAGCTGGTTAAGAAGATTAACTTGAATAGTTTATATGGCGCTATTCTTAATCCCCACTGTCGTTTCTTTGACCATCGTATTGGTCAAAGTACTACACTTACCGGGCGTGTGATTGCAAAACACATGGATGCATTTGTTAATGAATGTATTACTGGTAAGTATGACCACGTAGGTGAATCAATCATCTACGGAGACACAGACTCCGTTTACTTTAGTGCATGGCCCATGCTAAAGCAAGAAGTAGAGTCTGGTAGCATGGAATGGAATCGTGATATTTGTGTCCAACTCTACGACACCATAGCGGACCAAGTCAACGATTCATTCCCTGCTTTTATGGAAAGGGCGTGTCATTGTCCGCGAGAGATGGGCGAGATCATCAGAGCAGGTCGTGAACTTGTAGCCAGCAAGGGTTTGTTTATTAAGAAGAAACGCTATGCTGTATTGATCTACGACATGGAGGGCACACGACTAGACACTCATGGTAGTGTCGGTAAAGTGAAGGCCATGGGACTTGACCTCAAGCGCAGTGACACGCCCAAAGTAGTGCAGGACTTTCTCAGTGAGATTCTGCTTACTACGCTGACCAAAGACGAAGCAAAAGATCACGTTATCAAGATGGTGCGTGACTTTAAGATTCTGTTTGCTGAACGTCCTGCATGGGAGAAAGGTACACCCAAGCGTGTTAACAACTTGACCATGTACACTGCCAAAGAAAAGCGTGAAGGCAAAGCCAACATGCCTGGTCATGTACGTGCGGCAATGAACTGGAACAATCTCAAAAAAATGCACAGTGACAAATACTCGCAAGAGATCATGGATGGCATGAAAGTTATTGTGTGCAAACTCAGACAAAATCCGTTGGGTTATACTAGTGTAGCATATCCTACAGACGAATTACACTTGCCTAGTTGGTACAAAGAACTTCCGTTTGATGATGGTAATATGGAATCTACTATTGTAGATCAGAAAGTAGAAAACTTGCTGGGTGTGCTGGATTGGAATATCGCAGAAGAGACCAATATCAAAACAACTATTGGCAGCTTGTTTGAATGGGAAGATTAAATAATAGCAGTTAATTCATTAAGGATCTGTTATGAAACTGAGTGACCTAGTTAATTTTAAGAATCGTCTTAACAAAGACTTTCAAGTTCGTGGCATTCAAGGTAACATCCAGGGTCTTTGTAATACACTTACTGCTAACCACAGCAATGCAGTTGATGACAACTACAACCAATATCTGCAGGATACTGTAAATCGTTTGATGGGTATAGCAGATGAACTTGAACGTATCCAAGAAACACTAGCACATACCAATCACACTATCGACGAAGACATTGGTGTACTAAGCAAAAAGTTCTATGCACAAAACTATGATCTAGAACTTGCTTATGATACAGCACAAAGCATCAGAGAAGTTCGTCAACTATATGTGCCTAAAGAAGCAGTTGAACCTTTCCTAAGTCGTATTGGACGCTATGTGGATTGGAGATATCCTGTGCTTGAGTTTGGTTGTAGAGATGGTGAAATGACCAAACATCTTGTAGCAGGCGATCCACTATACATCACCGACAACTATCAAGAGTTCTTAGACAACACCATAAATCAATTTGACGAACAATACAGAAACCGTATTCGT
>Ga0255777_10004917_pt1 | contig 10861 bp, 7 predicted proteins | sample 101ome_15_FD_179975 | JGI IMG/M metagenome (GOLD analysis project Ga0255777, IMG submission 179975) | Coastal salt marsh microbial communities from the Groves Creek Marsh, Skidaway Island, Georgia - 101402AT metaG (version 2) | ecosystem: Environmental > Aquatic > Marine > Intertidal zone > Salt...
TAGGCGTTTCTTCCTCTACTTCTTCTTCATCTACGCGCGGTTCTGCTTCTCCTCCTCTTTCTTCTTCTTCTTCTTCGTCTGAAACTCTCGCTTCTTCTTCCGCGGTGCTCTTCTCGACGGTGTCGCTTGCGTTCAATTCTGGCTTCTTCTTTCTATACGGCTTATTCAAAGCTTCCGTCTGTTCCTTCTCGTTCATGTCTGAAAGCATAATGTCATACATTTCGCTAATCTCCGATGCCGTTTCAAACTTATCAAAGGATCTCGTGAGAGTAAAATCGTCGTCTTCGTCGTCTTCGTCTTCGTCGTCGTCGTTATCGCCGTCGTGGATTTCCTCGATGGTGACCGGTGGCGATGGTATCTGCTTACTAGTGGTTCTCGTTTTGTTGAGAAAACCTTTCGAAATTAACGTTTTCTTTGTCTTTATTCCTTCTCCTACCTCTTGCTTTTTCTTCCTCCTCTTTCTGTTCTTGTACACCTCTCTCGTGGCGAAAAAGCTACCGTCGCGAAACACCGGCGAGCCGAAAAAGAGAACCTCCAAATCCTTCGAAATCACCTGAGCGCGACAATTCGCTTTCCTCGATACGTGTGGTCCCAACAACTTCCCACCCGCGACGCGTTTAAATATATCCTGAACTTCCTTCGGCGCTTCGTGCGCTCTCAAAACGCACGTTTCTTGCGTCAATCCTCTCTCCTCGAAACATCCCGGCTCGACAATTTTCACGAACGCGCCGTTATCGAAACCAATCGCCAATACGTCATCTTTCAGTCGCATAGATTTTACTCCACTCTTTTTCGCAACTTTCTCGCAAATTCTGTTCAATTCTAATCTTTGCTGAGGCACCGTCGGATTCATCTTCCTTTGCACGTTCAATTCGCCTTTCGCAAACCCGATATCCACGGACCCGTTTTCGCGACCGCACGCGATTGTCAACGAGTTCGGAAGCGCACAAATACACGTCGCACCAATATCCACCCCGCTCGTTTGAATCGTATCCCTGTTCTCTTTCGTCGTCTCGTACGGAATCAACACTTGCGAAACCATCTCTAGCCCGTTCTTGATTTTGTTTTTTTTCTTCTCCGAATCGCTTTTGTCCTTGTTTTGAACGTTCAAACGAATCTTCTCTTTCAAAACATTCCTGCTCTTCGTCGTACTCTCGGCACCGCCGCTGCTCTTCGCGAGACGCAATTCCGCTTTCCTCTTCTCCTCCATGACTCTCGCGCGCGCTTTCAACTGCGCGCGCTTCACCGCGTCGTACCTTTTCCTCTCGACGTCGTCGTCCTTCTTCTCCTCATCCTCTTCGCCAATCTTTTTCAGTTTTTTCTCCTCATCGCATCTCGCATTCAACGCCTTTTCAATCAGCGCGTCTCTTTCGACGTCCTCGTTCGCGTTGAACGACGCCAACGCGGCCGCTCCGGGCGTGACGAGCGTGATCGTTTCGTCGTTGTTGTCTGTGTCGTCGTTGCGTTCGTTTTCAGTCATGACGAGTATAAAAATCCGCTTTGAGAAATGTGTGGAGAGTAATTTGAAAAAAAAAGAGGCGTTACGAGTTTTTTTCGGGAACGGTTTGCGCTTCTAAAAATACGCAGACGGAAGAGATCTGACGAGCAAACGGAAAGAAGAAGAAGAAGAAGAAGAAGAAGAAGAAGAAGAAGAAGAGAGAGAAACAGAGACAGAAAATGAAACGCGCCGAGACGGAGACATGAACGAGAAAAGACTTCCCGGAAGTCGTCGTCGCACGAGCGGAGAAGATGTGTCGTCGCGCAACAAGAAACGCAAGCGCGACCGAGAGGCTGAAGAAGAAGAAGAAAAAGTCGAGGAAGAGGAAGAGACGTCGAAAACGAGCGCGGAAACGCTGCTGCGTCGCGCGTATCTTCACGACCGATCGATCGCGCGATTAAACCGAGAGATGTTCAATGAGCTGAATTCAACGCTGCGCGCGTACCCGGACCAGATTTTATCCGCGTTCGCGCGTCGGTACCTTTTTTTGTCCGAGAAGATTCGCGAGGAACACGCCGAGTGGCTCGAGCAGTTGAACTTTTCCTTGCAAGAAGCCGGCGCGACGAAGGCGAAGGAGCGCGTGACGGACGCGTACTACGAACACCACGTCGTCGCGAACGACAGAGCGAGAAAGAGAGCGAAACGCGAAGAAGAAGGAGCAAAAGAAGAAGGAGGTTTAGACGAAGGAAGCTCGGATGTGAACATTTAGCGCTAATAGTAATAATAATGATAATATACAAAGCGTCTCGATGAAAGCTCTCTCTCTCTCTCTCTCTCTCTCTCTCTCTTCATTCAAGTGTCTCGCACCATCTAAGAGGGAGGTTTCTTCGTCGCCTCTTTCGCGAGTTTCTCCGCGACTTCCCTCGCCTCCTCCGCGTACCGTTCCACGCTTTCCTTCGCCTTCGTCGCGCCTTCCGAAACCGTCTTGTACACGTTTCCTTTCCGCATCGCGTCGTCCGTTTTCACCGCAAATCTCTGAAACGTCTTTGAGTTTGCCAGCGCGTTGACGAGGAACTCGTTCAGGACGTAGTTCGCCAGACGGCCCATGAACGACATCTTCTTCTTCTTCTTCTTTTAATTATGTCTTCTCTGTCTTTTTCTTACGCGTATTGGGAAAGGTGGTGAAACGCGCGCAACTTCTCGCTCGTTTCTGTTTTGTTGTCGTCGTTGTTGTCGCTTTTGAGAGAGCGGCTTTCGTCGTGTGTGCGCGCGCGCGCTCGGATAATATTCGGAAGAGAGGTTTCTTCTTCTTCTCTTTTTTGTGACGCGAAGCACAATTGGAAATTTCCCCAACTTGGCGGCAGAGTTGAGAAGCGCGAAAAGAAAATATAATTATACACACGTAAACACACATAATGCCGGGACCGTTCAAGCTTCCGTCCGCGGAAAACGACTTGAACGAGAAGACCAAAAGAGCGGCGATCGCGCAGGTGAAGAAATGGGCGGAATCGTACATTCCCGCGGAAGTCTTGCAGAACCACGACTGCATCGTGGACGTGTCGGAAATCCAGTGCGGAGACCCGAACTGCGCGCCGATCGATACGGTCGTGAGGTTATTGTTTAAAGGGAACGTTGGGTGCGTCGTCGTCGTCATCTTTTGTGTTTCTACGTGTTGTTTCTTTTGGAATTGGAATTTGCCTTTTCTCTCTCTCTCTCTCTCTTTCTCTTTCTGGGTTGTCTTGCTTCTCACACTCTCGGGTTCTTTTCCCGCGCGAGAGAAGGATTTAGCATCTTTCTTTCCTTTGCTCGCGATGTTTCTTCCAATCGGGTTTCATCGCAATTCGTTAGACTTTACCGCTGACCTGCAAAATACCTCTTTCTTTCCCTGAATCGCGCTCTGAACAGGTGCGTCTTCGGCCTCCCGTTTGAAGCGACGCAAGTGACGCAAGAAATCCTAGACGAACAAATGCCTCCGGAAGAGTACATCGAAGGCTGGATAGAAGGCCGCGATGACTTGGAATGGCCGCCAGGACCAGAGCTCGTGGAGGGTGAAGGGCCTCCGGAAGGCGTAGAGTTGCGATTTGGCGTAGATACGAGAGTGGAATGTTGCATCGGGAAAGGCGAGGACGGATGGGCGGCGGGGACTATCGTCGCGTTGTGGTATCGACACCCGACGTGGGGACCGAGAGATTACGCGCCTTACCAGATTCAATTGGATGATCACGACGGGTTGATTTTCGCGCCCCAAGATAGCGACGTGTGCATTCGACTTTTGCAGGATGGCGGGATGGGCGATAGGTCCATGCCGGCTGAGGCTAAGTGAGAAGAAAAGAACACGAAAGGATATTTAACAACACGAACAACAACGCACGCGAATAAAATATTATAAATCATAACACGTTTTAAATACATCATTTTAAAAGAGTTAGCACACACACACACACACACACACACACACACACACACACATACGCACGCACGCTACGATTGCTCAGACTTTTCTCGTTTTCAGAGATGTATCGATGAGAGGAAGCAGAGAACGAGAGAGGAAGGCGAATCTCTCTGCCTCGTCTTTTTCTTCTTCTTCGCTTTAATTTTTTATATCTAAAAAACAAGACGTTCTCTTCTTCACATCAACAGCACGCGCGCGCTTCCTATCGCAGGACGTGATTATGCTCGCGCTCGCTTCGCCGACATTCCTCCCACGCGCGCGCTCACGAAAAGCACCAGTAAAGAATAATACGCTCATGTTCAATCCGGCGAAGATCGTCAAGCGCGTCGCGGGGTCTCCGAAACATAGGAGAGAGACTCGTATTTTTTCCCAGCAACAAGATACGACAACCCCGACGGGCACGAAGGAGAAGCCGAAGTCCTCGTCCTCGAAGAAGACGGCGTCGTGGATGGATGAAAAAGAAATGTCCGTGAAAGACGCGAAAGAAATCTTTCAATCGACTTTGAAAAGCAAAATGACGATCGAAACGGCAGAACTCATCGCGAAGAACTTTGAATCGATGGGCATTCAAACACCGAGAGAGCTCAGAAAGATAGTGGTGAAACAAAACGTTAAACTGGTGCTGTTTGAAGCGATGTCGATTTTATTCAACCTCGGGGTGACGGTGGCGATATATTCAATCTTTCTCTTGAACGGTGCGCCGTTGGCGTGGGAACCAGGGACGTCGGAGTTGGTCAGTCAAACCATCGCCTTTGCGTTGTTCATTTGCGCCGGTATTTTTAGCGTGGAAACGGTCGCGCACACCGTCGTGTTCTTCTCGTTCGTTTACAGTTTGTTTTTTTTCTCGTTTGCAAACTTGGACAAATTCACGAAAGCCATGCACACGCTGGCTTCTGACGCCGCCAATCAGCCGGATTTATCGTCGTTTCGTTCGATTCGAAGAGCCGTCTCCGCGACGAGAGTTCTGCAGAAACTTAACGAAGTTAAAAGAGCCATCCTCGAAGACAAAAAGCTCGCAGACGAGAGTCTCAAAGACATGCCAGAGCTGAAACGTTTATCGGCGTACTTTGAACTGAAAAACGCCATCGACGAGCACGGTTTCAGCTACAAGCAGTATGGCTTGACTGAAGAAAGAGCGATGGTACTTGCATCCTTGTTTGCCGACGTGGACGAAGATGCGGACGGCGAGATCAACGAAGAAGAGTTGAGAAAGCTTCTTACCGAGATGGCCAAAAACGAGCACGTCCAATGGACGTCGTTGAATACAGATTTCAACGTCGCTTTTAACCTTCTGGATACCGATGGTGATGGTAAGATTGATTTGGACAACTTTTGCGAGTGGTTGAGCGAACCCGAAAAGGCAAAGAAAGACGAAAGTAAGGCATCGCCTCGCTAAAGCTTGCAGAAGGAGAGCCGCACGAATGGTAAAAAGAGAAACAAAGAGAGAGACACACGCATAAATTTTGCATCAATATACAAACTTCTACATGTTACTTTACACTTGCATCTAAAGATTCTACGCAACTATCTACTCGCTAGCTATTTTTCTTCACGAGGCGATACAAGTGAAAATTGCCATCCGCGACGCGTTTCTCGAAGACAAGATTCGCGTGTTTACCCACTTCGTTCTCGAAGCATTCGAGCATGACCCCTTTCTTTTCGTATCTGTCCACCACAGATATCCACGCCGCGCCATTTTCTTTCATGAACATATCAATCACAGAAATTAATGGAGGGATTATTCTTTCATCGTACGCTAATTCGCTTCCTATGACGATATCAAATCGCTCCTCTTCCTTCGTCGGTCTACTCAGCGTCGAGAGTTTCCATTTCATTTCGTCTTCGTCGTCCTTAATCTTTAGGCTCGAAACTGACCCATCGGCGATGCTTCCATCCTCTCGTTCCTCCATCTCGCACGCCTCTTCCCATAACAATCGTTTTACTACAAATCTCTTCTTTTCATCCGATGATAACCCGTTCGTCTCGCCGTTCTGCTCGAGGACGTTCAACAGAGACGGAACGTATTCTGTCGCCACGAGAAGCTCTACGACTTCCTCTCTTTGCTTGGCAAGGAACAATCCGAGCAACCCAACGCCCGCGCCTAGCTCCAACACTCGTTTCCCTTCAAACGAGTCTCGTTTCTTCTCTTCTTTGCACGTCTCCAAAAACCACTCGCACATTTTCTTCTCCGCGTCGTACACGTAACATCCCAAGCCTCCGTCTTGAAAAGTTACAGTTTCGAGAACCACTTCAACGCAATCCTTCTCCCCCGATTGAAATCGATACACCTCACGTCGCGCTTTCTTCGCCTGGTCACCGGAACAGTTCGCCACGATAATCGACACGTCTTCGCTGTAACTTTCATCCACGCAGCACGCTTTAATCAGCGAAGAAAACCGCGCGTGCGTTTGAATCCATCGCACTTTATCTGCTTCGAAAGACAAAGCTTTCAGCATTTCGAGCGCGCGAGATTTGTCCGCGCCGGAGGAAGATTTCGCGAAAAAAGTCTCGAATAACAAATCCGTGGGGTCCGAGCGATCGCATTCCTCCTCGCTCGGGTTCATGTTTGCGCGAAAACCGAAAGTTTATGTGCGCTTGATCATCCCCTATTTTTGAGTCTCAACTTTCCCTAAAATAAGTGGGGAAAGTTCCTCATTTTCAAAGAGAGAAAAAGAAGAAGAGAACGAGAGATATTCCGAACAGACGCCGCGCAAATAAAGAAAAGAGAGCAATCTTCTCTCGCTGAATCTTCATCTCTCTTCTATTTTCTCTCTCTCTCTCTCTCTCTGCGCGTGACGGGCCACAAACGCGAGAGATATGAATCTCCTCCGAACGGCGACGAGTAAAATTTATAACAAAGTCGTATCTCATTCAAACGGAGATGAGGAGGAGGACGACGACGAAGAAAATGATCGCGGTAACAGAGGTACAAACGTGTTAGACGCGGAAGTCGCGAACGAATGGTCGTCGAGCAGAGCGTCCGCGTCTGCTGGCGCGAGTTCCGCCGGCAGCATCGCTTCGACTTCTCCGTCCTCTTCCTCCTTTCGGAGTAAATTCGAGAGGAAGAAGAGCGCTTTGTTGAAGAAAAAATCGAACGCCTCCGCGAGCGGGTGCGCGGAGGAAGACAAAGACGTGAAAGACGTGATGTTTGACGAGACGCTAGACAACGAGAAGATGCTGGCAAAAATGATGAAGGAGTTTGAGGAGCACGCGAACGATGCAAAGACGAGAGATGCTTTCGTGCGACTGCTGATGGCTGACGCGCGAAACAGTTGGGACGCGAAGAAGGTCGTGGACAAAGTGGAAACGCCGGGCGGGAAAATCGCTGTCGGCGTCGGTCGGTGCGGACATCCGCGAAAGGTTTTAGAACTCGTTTTTCAAGAATTGATGCGAGCAAAAGAGAAGTTTTCGAGGCAATTAGAAGTGTTTAGTAATGATAACGAGGAATTAGAAGAAGTAGAACGATATGCGAAGGACGACGATGATGAGGTGAGTTCTGGACGTGCGGCGATTCGGGCGGCGGCAAGAATGTGTGCGAGTGAACGGAACCGGAGAATATTTTTAGAGATGAGTTCGACGAGTAGCAATGGTAGAAACGTACTTCAAGAGATGAGCTCGATTGGAAAATTCTCGGCGAGTAAACTTCGAGGAATATCCGTGAACGAGGTCGATGGGGAGCATGCGAATCGAGTCGTGAACGCGCTGTTTGAGGTATGCGTGGCGAGTTGCGAGGCAATTCTATGGTTTGCAGATCCAGATGAAAACCGTTGGAAAGAAGATAAACATGCTCCTAATGATGCATTCACTGCAGTATCGACGCGCCACGCGAGACTTTTGTTCGAATCGAACGCGGTGAGTGCGTTGGTGGAAGTCATGAAAGCTGCCCGCATCGCGCGCGCTAGGTTTTCAGGAGTTCATAATAGTAATGAACACATGCAAACGGCAGCATCGCTGACACCATCGGACGTTCAACTAAAAATCATTGTGTCAAGTTTAGAGTGCGAGTTCATAGCGTTGCGTGCAATCGGGTGCGCGGTTATGGGCGATGAGAACATGACATCGTCTGCGAATACGAACGGTGCGTTGGATGTCGTTCTAGAAGGGACGGGGCGCATGCCTACAAACTTGTTAGAAGATACCTTGTCCGGGGAAACTTCGTTGAAAACATCATTGCTGAATAAGTTAGGCTCGCTTTCACTCGCGTCCTCGTCTGTTTCGAGGGAAATTTCAAGGAAATCTGCTCGCGCCTCAGAAGCAAAAGATCGTGCAGTCGCCGGGGCCTTGGCGGTAGCAGTCACGTGTAGCACGATTGACGACGACGATGCCGACATCATCATGGATTCTGCTTTCACTACTGCCGCTAGTTTCATAACAAAGAATGAATCGGATGAAGTGGCATTGCAGATTGTAAACGTTGGTTCTTCGATACAATCATCGTCCATTTCGAAGAAAAGCGCTTTGAAGTTGCGCGCGGGGTTGGCGAGATTCGTGATACACACGTTCAACCGTCATAGCAAAGAAGAAGAGCAAGAAGAAAGTGGCGAGCTCACAGTAAATACAAATAATGAAATTGTAATGGATGCCATCATCGATGCAAATGTGTGGGAAACTTTGTTAAACTCGGAAACATTCGGTGAAGTTCCTACAATAGATGGTGGAGGCGAGAGTACCAAAGATGAAGACGAAGAAACTTATTTCGCGCGCGAGGAAACGATATTATTAGTTGGATTAGCACTTGATAACAAGAGAGCAGGGGATGAAAACGCGTTGCAACATATTTTGTCTGCGTTTTGTCAGCGCGTATTCCATCCTTCAGCATGCGAAGCGTTAGCGGGAGCTTTATTGCGCATAGTGTATAGAAACAATCCTCGAGATTGCAGAGCCTTAATTGAACTCGAAGCTCCGAACAGAATAGCTGCAGCTGTGCATAGTCAAGTTCGAGTATGGATGTGTCCACGAGGTATGTTTGTCTTTGGAGACATCGAGGAAACAGTGGAAGGCGACGCCAAGACAAAGTGTGCGAGAGCGTGCGCGGAGCTTCTTCAAGCTTTGGCAAAAGAAACCGAAGACCCTTCTCTTCGTCTCGCCTCAGCGCGTTCCTCTTCGCTGTTGAGTGTATTATTTGACGATTTTTTATGGGTAAACGATGAGTCTTTGGAGTTTGCTTCAAGTTTAGCGACATACATCGCCGTGGAACAAACCCGTACTGCAGATTCGGAGCTTTTCTTTGACATCGACGCCTTTTTCCTTTGGATCAAAGCGTTTTTTCAAGCGTTACCAAAAGCACGCATTTTTGACAGAGAAAGTGACACAAGTAAAAGCGGTGGTGTTTTGATCCCTCTTTTAAAGTCAATTCGGAATATTGCCAAGAGGACACCTCGAGCGAGCGTACGCAAGTGCCAAAATTGGGCAACTATTGAAAATGGCGCTTTATTTCTCACGTTGGCATCGCTCTGCGACGGTGAATCCGGTGAAATGGTTGCTTCCACCGCGCTTGAAACGATTCATTATGCGATAAAAACGAGCGCTGATGCCGCACAGACGTTTGATCAGAGCGTAGGGTACGACGCTTTGATTGAAGCCATGAGAATTGACGAAAGAGGCAAAGGTTCTTTCGCCAGTGAGGTGACACTCATGACCGCGCTTCGGTTCGCATGTGATGACGATAGTATTGACGAGAAGAGCTTTTCGCGTGCACATAATACAACTCTGAGAAACCCGGGCGCGCTGCGAATTGCATTCTCAATCGCTCGAAACAGCGAACGGTGTTCAAAGTCCTCTCAGCTGTTTTATTGCGCTTCCTTGTCGAATTACTCGAAAGATCAGTCGCCTCACGAGAGTGCGCGACAAAAGCGGATGCGCTCACGCATCTTTTCGAATGGTGGTGCAATTTCAATGAAGAAGAAAAGGGGGACGCTGAATCAAGCGTTCACGATGCCGCATGCGTTGAAAACATCGCTAAATGCATTGAATCGTGCGCTGCGCACTGTCTCACCGCGTTACAACTCCGACATGCGATGAAAACATTGAAGCAGTTGCGCTCGTCCGAATACAAAAGATTACTCATTGACGCTTTAAAACGCGCGGCAATTAACGACGCGCCCCGAAATTTCTTCGATTTCGCAGGTGGCGCTTCTGGTGGGGTTCATGTTAAGAGGAAAGTTGCGGAGTGTTCAAACGGCGTAACAGTTTCGATGTGGATACGCGCAGAAATTGAAGAGGAAAAGAATGAAGGCAGCGCGGCAGCGGAACAAGGAATCTTTAGTCTTCTCACCGAAGCTGGCGTTGGTTTGTGTTGTTCGTTGCGTCCAGACGGAGCTCTCAAACTCTCCTCGCTTTTACCCAACGGTGAAAGGCACGATTGCTCGTTCTACGACACCTCTTGCCCAATTATACCAGGAAAGTGGACGCATGTGTTCGTATCAATCAAAGGTGGCGGTCTCATTCTTGGAGGTAGAAATGCCAGTGCATCGAACGCAAACGCGAGAATATGCGTCGATGGCAACGAATCTTACCCGCAAAAGTTGAAATACCCCTGGAATCGAGCGAACGTGGCGACAAGCGTCGCGCAGAGCATTGCGAATACAGCGGTAGGGGATCCGATTTTGCCAAACTCTTCGTACGATGGCAACAAAGGCACGGTTTCATTGCACATCGGAGCTGCTGCTGGTATAGCAAACTTTGCAAGACCTTTCACAGGTCAGTTTGCAACGTTTCGAGTTTTCTCAGAGGCTGTGGATTTCAGTGCAGCGCTCCTACTCTACGCTTTAGGAGCCGAGTACGTCGGTGCGTTCATGCCGACTGAAGCCGAACCATCCATCTTGCTTCTTCGCAAGGGTATTCCAATATCTGCTGCGAAAGATATTTTCGAGAAGAGTTTGCGCTCGAGTTTAAAACTGACTCTTGATGCTACCGCGGCAACTGGAAACATGCGCACTCATAGAAACCTAAATGTGATTAAAGGCTCGTCT
>Ga0255777_10004935_pt1 | contig 10845 bp, 8 predicted proteins | sample 101ome_15_FD_179975 | JGI IMG/M metagenome (GOLD analysis project Ga0255777, IMG submission 179975) | Coastal salt marsh microbial communities from the Groves Creek Marsh, Skidaway Island, Georgia - 101402AT metaG (version 2) | ecosystem: Environmental > Aquatic > Marine > Intertidal zone > Salt...
TGTTTAACACCATTTCATGTCGTGACCTGTGAAAGGTTGAATCATGTCGTCGTCGTCGTCGGGTGAGCGCGAGTCGTTGTTGCGAGCGACGACGACGACGATTGGTGAGACTGGTGAGACTGGTGAGACGTATCGAACGACGACGACGACGCGTGGTGAGAGGGAGCGCGTAGGAGTCGCGATCGCGGTGGACGATGATGAAGACGATGACGACGGTGACGACGTCGACGACGTGGATGCGATCGAGCGAGGCGCGCGCGGAGTGAAGTCCTCTGCGTCGTCGTCGTCGGGTGACGGTGGTGATGGACGGCGGCGACGGAGGCGACGCGGTGGGACGCTTATGTCGAGTCGAGCGACGGCGGCGGACGACGCGCGGGAGAAAGACCGAAGACGGCGGTTCGCGGCGGGCGTGGCGGCGCTCGTCGCGTGTGCGGTGGGGGTGTTGACGTATGCGAGACGTGGGATGTCGTTCGGTGGGATGTTTGGAACGACGCCGGTGGCGCCGCCGCCGCCGCGCGCGCCGCCGAGTCCGCCGCCGTTTCCTCCGCCGCCGCCGCCGAATCCGCCGCCGCCGCACCCGCACCATCCGCCGAAACCGCCGCCGCCGCCTTTGGTGGATTGCGACGCGTCGCACGGCGATCGAGCGACGGGATTGTATCAACAATATAATCCGCAGTGTACCCTGGACGAGGGCGTGCCGGCGAACTGCGTCGGGAGCGAGGGGTGTCAATTTTGCCATCTCGAAAAGTCGCGCGCCGCCAAGGGTGGATCGACGGAGAAGTGCAGCGCGTGGGTGTGCGCCAAGTACGACGTCACCGGATGTAAAGGGATTCATCGCGATGCAAAGGCTGAGAAGAAACAGTTTGACATCGGGGATTGCTCGAACGACGTCGGAAACCGTAACGTCGGCCGACACGTGTTTCGAGACTGGGACTGCGCCAACGAGGAGGGCGTGCCGAGCGCGTGTCAAAAGCCGGGCAAGACGCCGTGCCGAATGTGCATGCTGAAGAGCGCGGACGATCCGGTGAATGGATGGCCGTATTGTCCATCCGTCGTGTGCGAGGATTTGAACATAAAGAAACACGAGTGTCCGGGGGTTGATTACGTGGCAAAGATTGGCAAGTCGTCGAAGAAGAAGCGCGGCGACGACGAGGAGGAGGACGCGAAGCGCAAGTCAAAGAAGCGTTCGAAACGTCGCGACGAGGATGAGGACGAGGACGAGGACGAGGACCAGAAGACGTCCAAGAGTTTGAAGAAGCGTACGAAACGTCGCGACGAGGATGAGGACGAGGACGAGGACCAGAAGACGTCCAAGAGTTTGAAGAAACGTACGAAACGTCGCGACGAGGATGAGGACGACGAGGCGTCGAAGAAGCGCAAATCGAAGAAGCGTTCAAAAGACGACGACGAATAGCCATCTATTTTCATAATACGTACCCGGTACGTTTTGTATCATTTCACAACTTCACTACCAACATCCTAGTAAGCGGATCGAGCGTTCGAACGAGTGAGCCACGCGAAATCGTGCGCAAAGTGTTCGGCGCTGAGTTCGTGCATCGCGTACGCCACGTTGAGCAACTCGCGAATGTCGCTCTTGTCGGCGAGTAAACTATCCCACTCGGGCGCGTGACGCTTCAACATCTCCACGTGATCCTCGTCGAACAGACGAGGATCTTCGGTGAGCTTATCGCTCTTATCTAACAGGTTGAACGAGCGAAGCGCCGCGCATAGCGCCGCGCTCTCGTCCTCGGTGATTTTCCCAAAGCTATGCTGGTAAAAGAATCCATCCTCGACGGCGCGCGGTTCGAGTCGAGACTCGATGACGCGAATGCCCGCCTTGCGGAATTCTTGAATCGATGACGCCACAAACTCCGCCGTGCGGCCGTCTCGAGGCATGTGCGAGAACACGGTGGGAGGATACGCCGCCAATTCTCTCTCGCTCTCCACCGTCGGTCCTGGCGCGATTTGAATAATCAATCCCGACAGTCGTTGTTTGAGTTTCAACTGCGGGAGTATACCGACGAACGAGCCCCCGCTCGAGGCCCCGAACGCGTACAACGGCAGATGGCTTAACGCGGTGTCGTTGAAAAACACGTCCAGCACCGCCTTGACTCTCGGCGCGTCGGTGTCTTTGCTCCAACACGTCCCGAAGGAGGAGATGGCGATGACGACGTACCCTTTACTCAACGCCGTCCGCGTGATGGTCATTTCCTGCGCCAATCCTCGACACTCGGTACACTTGGTATTATTCGCGAAGAAATCTTTCGCGCTGTGATGACATCCGTGCAGCGCCAAGAGCGCCCCTTTCGGTTTCGTCGCCTCCAACTCGCCGTTTTCATTCGTCGACGCTGGACCTTCCCAAATCGCCTCCACCTTCTCCTCTCCGATCAATCTGCGCTCCGCGTTCCACCCTCGACTGACGTACGCCACTGATTTATCACCGATCAATAAATCTCGCTCCACCGCCGGATCCTCGACGTACGTCGACTGCGAGGGCGCGCTCGCCGTCGCCGCCGCCGACGTGGCCGCATCCGTCTCCCCCGCCGCCGCGTCCCTCCCTTTCACCCGCTCCGATCGCCATCCGTGCGCGAACGCGTCCAACTGCGTGCACACCAACGCGATCACCGCGAGCGCGACCGCCGCCAGCATCGCGCTCTTCGCGCTCGTCCACGCACCGCCCGCGCGTCCCCGCGGTCGATCGTTCCGACTCGACCAATGGTCGCTCTCCCGCGACGTCGCCGCGCCCCCTCGCGTGGCGCCGAACGCGGTCGCGCGACGCGCGTGCACCATCGGGTCTCGTTCGCCCGCCATCGCGCGACCGCGTTCGGCGCGCGCGCCGCGAGTCGCCGAATGACGCGCATTGGATGGTGTTAGCCACGCGCGCCTCGACGCACTTCTCGCCATTCTCGCGCGCGTCATGCCCGACGCCGATGTCGAGGACGCGCGGATCGACGACGCGGACCACGACTCGCGTCGTCGACCGCGCGCGAGCCTCGAGACTCGCGCGCGCGCGGTGTTCGCGCGGTTCGATTGGGCGCGAGATCCCGCGCTGTTTTTGGCGGTGACGCTCGCGTGCGTCTTTTCCGTCGCTCTCGTCGTCGCCGCCGTCACCGCGGGCGGCGCGCGCGCGGGCGCGAGCGGTGGACGCGCGCATGTCCTCGGGCGCCACGGTCGCGCGTCTACGGGGACGTTCGGGAGACGACGAGAGGGATGGCGTCGAGGCGGGTCCGACGGGGACGCGACGCCGAAGACGCGAGACGCGGACGCGACGTCGAGATGGGCGGCGTTGCGCGTGCCGAGCGCGTGTTTAGCGAGCGAATTCACACCCACGGCGGTGATTCCGGGATTGGAGTTGCACGAATTGGACGGTGAGACGGCGTTTTATCTGAGTAAGGAGGCGACGGCGCCGACGCTCGAGCGCACGGAGAGCGAGGCGGAGGAGGAACGCGCGGTGGAGGAGGAATTGAAGGAGGCGAAGACGGAGATGAAGGAGGCGGAGAAGACACTGGAGAGTGAGATCGCGACGGAGGAGGAGGAGTTGAAGATTGTGGAGGGGAAGAATCCGTTGCCGAACGTGAGCGGTCGACGACGACGCTTGTTGGACGAAGACGACGAAGACGACGACGACGACGAAGACGAAGACGGCGACGACGAAAAGGAAGACGAAAAGGAACGAGAGGGGAAGAAGAGAGATCCAAACGCGCCGACGCACGTCTACACCAACAAAAACGGCAACGTCGTGCGTCGATATCGATTTCAAAACCCGTTGTTCATCGACGGTATGACGAGCGCCACGGATTGGCGACGAGAGACGACGGAGAAGCAAATGGTTTTTCACGCGGCGAACATCACGGGATACGCGGCGAGATGTCAGTTTAAGACGATGCAGTGCGCGGACATGGCGACGGATTTACTCGCGCGCGCGCTCAAGGCTGACGCGAACGCGGTGATGAATCCGAAAGTGAGCGCGGAGACGCTCAAGGCGCTGTCGAACACGCTCATCAAGTATTCGACCGATCCGCGCACCAAGTACAACGCGTCTGAACTCCCGTCGCTCGGCGGCGCGCCGCAAGCCATGGGCACGTGCGCGTGGACGACCGAGGCCGAGTACAACCCAAACACGGGTCAGCGTTACGACCAGACGGTGAGCCGATTCGCCACCGCCATCGACGCGCACGACACCGCCGTGTACTGCAACGTGCTGTCTGAGAAAAAGTATTGCAAGTTCACCAAGCTCGGGAACGGGCCGGAGACGAGCATCACGGTCGATTTCGACGAGCAAGCGTACGAGAGCGCGAGACGCGTCGGAGGACTGATTCACGACGTGCTCTCCGCCGACGCGCAACTCGGCTCCAACGTCGTCGGTTGGGGCCACCGCGGCGAACCGTCCCCAGCGTTCGTCGCCCTCCTCGTGTTGCTTCGATCCAACAGGTGCTCGCGCGTCGACGTGTACGGTCAACCGGGCGTTCCCATCAACTGGTACCACAACGCTCGAGGATACGCGCACATGGTCGCCGTCCCGGGCGCGTCGAGCGAGGATCGAGAGCTCTCCAGAGTTCTCCTTCAGGAAAAGTACTTCTATCGCACGATGATGCACCACGGGAAGATGTGCTTCTTCAAGTAGTAGCTGTAGGTAGAGACGCGTGTATTACATAAACCAGCAAAGGCGAACGCGAACGACGGGCGCGCGTCCGCGTCGATTGTGCGCGACGCGGGAAGCGTACGCGTTTCGCTCACTCGGTATCCTTCTCCCTCTTCTCGATCCCCGCCGCTTTCGCGTAGTGATCCGTCACCGCGTCCACGTCGCACCCGTACGCCGCGTAACACGCGTCCAGTTTCGCCCCCTCCAACCCGTCGCACTCTTTGAGCGCATCCTTGATGTCGTCGTAATCGCAAAATCCATCCGCCCCTCCCCCACCCGTGGTGAACTTTTCCGCCAACGCCTCGCTCGCCTTGGTCGCGCGCGACTTCTCACCGTCCGCCTCGCTCGCCGCGCGCGCGCGCGCGTCCCGCACCGACGACGATCGTCGCGTCGTCGAGAATCGCACGCCCGGCGTCGCGATCATCATCCTCGTCAGCATCATCGTCGTCGTCGTCGCGACGATTCGCACGGCGTTCGCGTCCGCGCGCGGACGAACGCTCGGTCGGTCGTGAAAAAAACCGCGTCGACGCGCGTCGTGTCGTGTGGAGTCGAGTCGAGTCGACTGCGCGCGCGCGTGTGACGCGATCGGGACGAATCGTTGCACGTTTCGATTATTGGACGCGACTACGTCCGGCGAGGACGCTCGTCGGCGCGCGCGACGCGAGGGCGGCGCGCGTCTCGGTGACGTTGACGACGGTTCGATCGGTGTCGGTGAAGACGGCGTCGTGTTGGTCGACGAGATGGTCGGCGCAGGCGTCGAGGGATGGAAAGCCCAGGGCGGCGGCGACGAAGGCGACGGGCACCGTCGGCGCGTGGGCGCGAAGAATGGCGCGCGCGGCGTCGTGACGCACCGAGGGCGCGATGACGTCCATGAGGCGGGCGGACATGCGCGGTGCGGTGGCGTGGAGGGCGAAGAAGCGGTGGAAATTGGAGGAGGCGAGCGTCTCGCACGCGGCAAAGGCGTGGGCGACGAAGGGGTGGCGTCTGAGGGCGTCGGGGACGTCTCGAAGCTCGCGCGTGAGGGCGGCGCTTCGTTCGCTCTTGGAACCCGCACCGGCGGCGTAGATGAGTCTGTACGCGGTGAACTCGGCGATGTCTTCGATCGCGTCGGCGTCGGCGTCGGCGTCGGCGTCGGCGTCGGCGTCTCGTTCGCTCGCCGTGCGTTTCTTTGATGATTTCTTCGTCTTCGTCTTCTTCCCGGACGTCGACGTCTCGCCGCGTCTCGCGTTCGCGGCGAGCGCGTCCTCCAATAGGCTCGCGTGTAACGTCTTCAACACCGCCTGACACTGATTATACTCTGCTAAATCCCCACACTCGAGCGCGACGCGCGCGTGCGTCTGATACGTCTCGCGCACGAGCGCGCCGTCTCGCACGTGTTGCACGGTTAAATCTTGTCTGATTGACTTTAACTGATCCTTGGCGTACTCGTAATCCCGGTTCGCCTCCCACTTCCTCTTTACCATGTCCAACGCGCGCGCCAACACGCGCGGCGGCCGCACCGTCGCCATGGACGGCGCCTCGGTGAGTCGAAGATACGTCTTTTCGAGCGACTCGTTGGTTCCCACCGCCGCGGCGTCTCGCATTTTCATCTCTTGCATCGTCGGCGTGCCTCGGCCCTTGGCGTTGGCGATGTCGCTCGCGAATTGTACCGCCTCGCGCGCGAATCTCTGCGCGCGATCCATCCTCGCCGCGCGTTCGGACGACGACGGAGGCTCGCTCGAAAAGTCTCGCCCGTGCGTCGACGCCGCCGGCGTCGCCTCGAGTCGCGCGCCTCGAAACGATCGATCGTCTCGCTCCATCGTCGACGCGTCCACGCCGAACACCGGTCGCGAAGGCGGGGCGCGAGACGGCGCGATCGCGAACGGACGCATCGTCGGCGGCGCGCTCGCGTTCGCCGTCCCGTTCGCCGCCGCCGCCGCCGCGCGGGCGCACCGTTTTTGCAATTCAGCCGCCAACTCCGCCTTGACGCTCTCGTCCTCCGTCGCCAGGAGCGCCTTGGCGATTCGAGCGAGCGCGCGACGTTCCTCTTTCGGCATCGATCGAAGCGCGTCGGCGTCGATGTCGACGTCCGCGGGCGCGCGCGAGGTCGGCGGGCGGTGCTGACTGAATTGGTGGTGATGATGCATCGGGGCCGGTGGTGGCGGTGGAGGCGCGCGAAGCGCGCGAGGCGGTAGTGACGGCGCCGGGGCGTGTCTCGGCGGCGCGCGCGCGTCCGGAGGCGGCCACGCGCGCGGGTCCATCGCGAGTCGACGTCTGTGGGCGCGGCGGCGCGGCGGCGACGAAACGCGAGAGATGGGCGCGCTATGTCTACACTCTGGCTAATCTACGTCACGAACGAATCGCGTCGCGGAGCGTCGTTCGAATCTCGTCGTACGTCTCGCGAAGACGCGCGACGTACCGGGCGTCCTCGGGACGCTCGGGACGCTCGCCCTCGGCTAACGCGCGCTCGAGGTCCCGCGCGTCGTCCACATCCTGAAGCGTCTCCATGTCCACGCGAACGATCATGCCCTCGGCTTTGCAGTTGGCGACGCACTGCGCCAACGTGTCGCTCGAACTCCACACGACGTCGGCGAAGGCGCGCGATAATTTGTCGCAATTATCCGGCGTCGCCGTCGCGGCGACGCAATAAAAGCCGCCGTCGCGAGACGGCCCGAACGTCACGCACCGCTCGTCTCTCGCGCGCTCCAACGCCATTCGAGCGTGCGCGAACGAAAATGCCGGTATGTCCGTGCCCGCCACGCACACCGGCGGCGGATCGCGCGCGCCCCGCGCGCGCGCGTTTTCGAGCTCGACTCGGAACGCGTCGACGAGCCGCGCGCCCAAATCATCAACCTGCGTCTGCGCGCGCACGTCGATGGCCGTCGACGTCGACGACGCGTCGTCATCGACGTACCATCGGCCGCCGCGCTCGAGCAACGCGCGACACGGCGCGACGTCGTCATCGGCGGCGCAGGTAAAGATGACTCGAGTCTGTTCGTCGCCAGCAGTCTCGTCGCGTTCGACGCGCGAAAGCGTCGCGCGCAGGAGCACCACGCGCACGATGGCGTCGTAAATGAACGCCGCGGCGTCGTCCGAGCCCACCGAGCGCGCGAGACGCGATTTACACTTCCCAGGCGTCGGGTGACGCCCGAAGAAGACGAGCGCCGGGGACACCATGCGCGGCGGCGACTGGGGACGCGCCGGCAACGCTCGCTCGGGAAGGCTACACAACTAGGTATCACAATTATAATTTAGATTGAATTCGACCGTCGGCGGCGGCGGCACACACGTCCGCGGCGGCGGCGAGTCCGCTGAGCACGGCGGCACGAAGGCCGCGGCGACGCGCGTCGGGCGCGTCGCCGCCGCAGTAATCGCCCACCGCGTACACCGCGACGCCCGGACGCGACGCGCGTAGAAATTTGGCGCCGTCGGTCGTCGCGGAGGACGTTGGAAACGCGGCGCCCCATCGGTGGGCGCGCGCGGAGACGATCTCGAGAGGTTGGTCGGACGACGCCGACGGCGACTCGACGGCGCGAAGCACGCGGAGCAGCGCGTCGCGCATGTCTCGTTCGACGTCGTGCATCCACGCCGCGTGTTCGGGCGTGCCCGGACGCGTCTTGAGCGATTGTTCGGTCACCTTGGACGTCGCGTACGCCTCGGTGGCGTGCGCGACCCAACAGACGTCGCGCGTCTCGCGTCCCGGTTTTGACGATTCGTTCGCCATCCATCCCAACGTGTCGTCGGCGACGATTTCAGCGCCGACGAAATCCACCGCGGGCGCGCGATTGAGCGTTACCATCAACGACAACGATGGAGTCGACGACACGCCGCGCATCGCGCTCGCGATGTCGTCGACATCGAGCGAATCGAGCACCGCGTCTCCGCGCTCGCCGCGTCTCGTCGCTACGTTTTTATCCGCCAACACCACGCACTCAAACCCACTCTCCGTGCGTTCACCCTCACCGAACGCTTCGTAGCGAACACTCACCGTTCCATTCGCGTCATCGCGCGCGAATCCCACCACTCTCGCGCTCGTGCGAACGTCCACGCCCGCGCGTTCCAACGCGCGCCGCTCGACGTCGTCGAAACTCGGCGACCACGCGAACCGCGCGTCCGATGCCTCGACGACGCGCGCGTCCCCGTCGCTCGCGCGCACGGTCGCGAACGGTCCACGCCATCGCACCATCTCTCCACACCGCGTCTTCTCCTCGATCCACGACCGCCACGCGCGCTCGTCGTCGTCGTCGTCGTCGCCGTCGCTCGCCGCCGCGAACGCCGCGCCGTGGTCCCATCGCCCGCGCGCCTCTTCGCGCGTCGACGCGCGTCCTCCGAGCGCGCGCCCCGCGTCGAACACGCACACCTCGCGCGTCGACCGTCGCGCGATCTCGCGCGCGCACGCCGCGCCGGACGCGCCACCGCCGACGACCGCCACGCGTCCTCGCGTCGTCGCGGTGTCGGACGCCGCGCGCGCCGACGACGCCGACGACGCGCGCGACGACGACGAAGACGAAGACGCCATCGATCGCGCGCGCGCGCGGTGCGTCGCGCGCGCGAGCGCCCGCACGAACGGCGTCGCCGTCGGCATGCGCGCGGTCGTGTGCCGACGCATCACTCGCGCGCGCGCTCACCGCGACATGGACACCCTTCGAAAGTGGGCGGGCGGATACGCCGACGTGGGCGAGACGCACCAGGTGCGCGCGACGACGACGACGCGCGAGCGCTCGACGACGCGCGGCGACGACGCGACGAGGCTCGGCTGACGATGGAATCGAATCGTGTTGGGACGCGTGCCGGCGCATTCGACGCCTTCGCGACGCGCGGTGACGACGCGTGCGTATTCGCGTTCGCGTACGCGCGCGTTGGTGCGTGTGTCTTCGCTCGCGATCGATCGACTGACGCTCGCGCGCGCGTGTCTCGACGCAGCCTCGACGTCCCGACGGATCCTCGTCGACGCCGTCGAGCACTCTCGACTTGGAATCGCTTCGAGACGGTTTATCGTCGTCCGTGCGCGCGGCTGCGGACACCGCGGGGGCGTTTTTCGGACGCGCGCCGACGAATGATGCGCCGGCGGTGCATCAGAAACCGCCGACGCCGGAGTGGGACGCGCAGCCGGCGGCGCGGACGCGCGAACCGGAGCGAGCGTCGTACGAAGGCTCGGGCGTCGGCGGCGCGCCGATGCCCTTTGATCGCGACGACGGGGCGAAGAGTGGGAAAAATAACAAGTACGCGACGAGTTATTCGTGGGATAATCCACCGCCGCGACCGCGAGACGAGGCGAGCGAGGACGACGAGGGCGAGAAGGCGAAGGAGAAGACGGCGGAGGAACTGTTTGGGATGGATAAGGAGCCGTCGAAGAAACTGTTAAAGAAACGTGCGGCGAGGGCCAAGGAGCGCGGTGCGTTGCACGCGGCGGTGGCGTATGGGGATCTCGTGGACGCGCGCGAGCTCATAGAGAACGGTGCGGAGGTGAATCAGACGAAATCGGACGACGACGCTACGACGCCGTTGCACGCGGCGGCGGCCAAGGGAAACATTGAGATGGTGAGACTTTTGCTCAAACACGGCGCCGACGTCGAGGCGAAGGACGACGACGAGCACACCGCGTTACACATCGCCGCGTCCAAGGGTCACGCCGCCGTCGTCGCTCGTTTGATCAAGGCTGGATGCGTCGTCGACGAAAAGGCGAATCACGGCGCCACGGCGTTGCACCTCGCGGCGAGAAAAGGTCACGACGACGTCGTCGAGGCGCTCCTCGAGAGCGGCGTCGACATCCAGGTCGTCGACGGCAAGGGTGCGACTCCGCTTCACGCCGCGTGCAGCGGCGGGGACGAAGACGTCGTCGCTCTGTTACTCAGCCGAGGCGCCGACGTCGCCGCCGTCGACGGCAAGGGCAAGACGCCTCGTCAAATCGCGACGAAGAAGGGCCACGACGGGTGCACCAAGCTCATCAAACGCGCCATCAAGGACGCTGAAGCGAACGCGTTGGCCGCCGAGCAAATGGTACAGGAACGTGCGCAACGCGCCGCGCTCAAGGAAGCCGCCGAGGCGAAAGCCGCGCTCGAGGCGCACGGATTAAACGACATCGACGTCCCGCCGCCGACGGAGCAGACGGAGCAGACGGAGCCGACATCCACCCCAGTCGACGAACCGACGCCCGAATCACCGATGCGCGTCGAATCCATCGTCGTCGTGGACGACGACACCGTCGCCGACGCGCTCGCGCG
>Ga0255777_10004942_pt1 | contig 10836 bp, 11 predicted proteins | sample 101ome_15_FD_179975 | JGI IMG/M metagenome (GOLD analysis project Ga0255777, IMG submission 179975) | Coastal salt marsh microbial communities from the Groves Creek Marsh, Skidaway Island, Georgia - 101402AT metaG (version 2) | ecosystem: Environmental > Aquatic > Marine > Intertidal zone >...
AAAAAGTTTATCTATTCCATCTAACTGTGTAAGAAATGAAACTTCTCCTGAAACAGTATTTGATATATTGCCTTTCTTATCTGTCATTTGCCCACTAATCATTCCCGTCATAGGCTCAGCATCGAAAATCTTCTTAAATTTATTAAGAGAATTTTTCGTGAGAACGATATCATTATTGCATATTAATAAGAATTCTCCTGAAGCATAATTGATGCCCTGATTAGCAGCAAAGCCATAGCCTTTATTCGAGGAATTATCAATAAATGTAATTTTTTTTTCTTTATAAAATTCCTTAATTTTTTTTATAGAATTATCTTCACTTGAATTGTCAACAACTATTATTTCATCAGAAGAGTCCCCAAAAATTAGCACACTTTCTAAAAGATTTTTCAATCTTTTGTAACCGTTGAAATGAACAATCACGATAGAAAATCGAGTTTTTTTATTCATTAATTGCTAATTTATATAAATTTATATAACCTATTGCCATGTTATTACAACTAAATTTTTTAACTTTTTGGTTAATAGCTCTATGATCAATAACTATCTTTTTAGATAATACACTCTCAAAGGCATTAAATAAACTTGACATATCTTGATTCTTGAACAGAATTCCATTTACCCCGTCTTCAATGATCTCTTTGTTGCATACCAAATCAGAAGCAATAACAGTTTTACCTGCTGCCATTGCTTCCTTTATAACACCACTTGATCCTTCTCCTGAAACTGAAGGACACACCACAATATCAGATCCTATATAAAATTTTTCTATATCATTTCTTGAGCCATAAAATATTACATTATCTGTTATCCCAATTTCTTTTACCTTCTTATCAGACCATGATCTTAACTCACCATCACCTACCATGTGCAAATGTATATCTGAGTATTTTTTTACCAAATCTTTAAAAGCTGGAATTAAAATTTCTATGCCTTTCTGTGAAGTGAATGCACCAACAAACAATATATTTATTCCTTTGGAATCAAAAGCCGGTTTGGTGCCTATTTTTTTGAATCTAGTTTTATCTACACAGCTATGAATTGCAAATGTGTTTTTAAAGAACCTAGCTAAATAGTCTCTTATTTCATTACTTACACCAATATGAAAATCGATAGAAGAATATTTAAAAAGAATTGAAAAATTATTTATAGGATAAGAAACCCTTCTTGTATGAAACTTTATCGATCCTTTAATAAATCTTACTAATGACACTGAGGGAGAATCATGACAATGAATGATTTGAGGCTTTATACTGGCATAAATCTTATGAACTTCTTTGTGGCATTTGATAGAAAGTTGGTTTCTGTAATCTACACCAATAATTTGTGGAACTTTATTATCCTTTGCCATAGCATATAACTTGCCATTCACATTACATATCAGTGAACTATCTACTCCATTTTTCAAGAGTAAAGAGTGGAGTGTTAAAACTTGACGCTGACCACCCCTCCAGTCAGCACCAGTGTCAATATGAAGAATACTCAGGGTTTTCTTTGAAGTGCCCATAGTTTGAGATATTTTAAAAAAACATAATAACTTGACATCATTGCTAAGACTAAACCAACCTTGCCGTCAAGAAATCCCAGTTTAAAAAAGTAAGTCTTTATGAATTTATAGATACCTGCTAAAGGAGGAATAAGTAGGATTGTCCTTTTATTTTTAATGTGAAGGTTCTTGGCAGCTAGGGTGGTATAGGAATTAATTTTATTAAGATGCGTTTCAAGATTAGGGTAAGGATAATGGATTAAGGTCTCCTCAATAAATGAGACATTTTCAGTGTTAAGTTGAACTTTCTCATGCACATCACTGTTATCAAAATTTCCAAAATTTTTATTAAAGAGTCTCAATGGATAATCATCCTGCCAACCAGAATAATTAATCAATTTTCCAAGATAAAAAGACTTTCTTCTGATTCGATAACCGGCAAATTTATTTGATTGAAGAATTAATTTAATTTTTAAAGCTAAGTCATTAGAGATCTCTTCATCTGCATCGACACTTAGAACCCAATCATGTGAGGTTTTGTTTACAGCTAACTGTTTAGTCTTGCCAAATCCAAGCCATTTTGAGGTTATGATATCGCAATTATATTTACGACAGATTTCAAGCGTAGTATCTGTAGACCCAGAATCAACAATTATTATTTCATTAACCCACGAAAGAGACCTAAGGCAACGTTCAATGTTTCTTTCTTCATTTTTGGTAATAATTGCTGCAGAGATCATTATCTTATTTAGATCTGGAGTTAATATGATATTTATATGCCGCAAGTGTTGATTTCATTGTATGAGTCCAATCAGATTTTTTGGCAAATTTAAGCGCATTAGATGAGATATTCTGTCTATATTTATGATTATTTTTCAATTCCCTAATTTTTGATGCAATTTCTTTAATATCTTTATGATCATTTAATATTGATGCATTAAGATTATCTGTTAATACCTCGCTAATTCCACAAAATTCTGAATTACTAACTACAACAGGAAGTCCATGTGACATTGCTTCAAGTACAACCATGCCAAAGGTGTCTCCGTGAGTTGGATGCACTAGAATATCTGCATTTTCATAAAATGTTTCCATATCATCCACTTTGCCATAGAAATTAATGTTCTTGAGTAAATCTTTATTTTTAATTACCAGTGAATTAGGCTTATCATTTCCAACAACTAATAATCTTATATCATTATCGTTAATTAACTCAATAGCATTAATTAAATATTTCAAACCTTTCCTTATAAAGTTATTTGCTATAAATAGTATAGAAAATTCTTTATTTTTTTTATCCTTCAATGTAAAGTTATGATTGAAATTAATTCCGGGATATGCAATAAATTTTTTAGATGAAATCCTGTAATTTTGGGCAATATTTCTTCCAAGTAATTTTGAAACGGATATGATTGTTTTGTTTTGATTAAAGGCTTTATGTTCTAAAGTCAAATATGTTATTTTTCTGATATTGAACACAAGTCTTATTAAATGTTGAAGTTTAATAAGACCTTTCGAATTGGTAAGAAAATTTTTGAAGCATGGAACATGGGCAGTGTAAATATCAGCATGAGTAACGATATCATGAGAATGAACAATATCAAAATCTAAATTCTTAATTAATGATTGTGTTCTGAAGGAGAATATTAGCTGATTAATAAATCTAGGCTTTAATATCTTTTGTTTAATTTCATAAAATTCCACATTATCTATTCTTGTAGATATTTTTTGACAAAAAACAGCTACATTATGATTAATTGAGAGCTGTTTAGTCAGCTCCACACAATACCTCTCAGCGCCGCCACCAGACTGATCAAAATTTCTAATAATAATAGCAATATTAAATTTACTATCTATTGCTTTCATAATTAGTGAAAAATTTCAATAGAAGAAGGTGGGGATAGGTTCTATGGTTAATTAGTACTCTTGGGAGTTCGAATAAATTACTTTGAGAGGTGGCCAAACCCCTTTCGGTTGTGGTTGCTGATGTGTAGCCAGAATTTTTAACAAAATCCACTATTTTTGAATTTTTATCTCCATAAGGATAACAAAAGTGTTTAACTTTGATTTTGTATTCATTCTCTAGTTTGATTTTAGAATTAAAAATCTCTTCCTTGAGTTGATTCTTATTCAAGTTAGATAAATGTACATGATTCGAAGTATGAGATCCAATTTCCATACCCATATTTATCCATTCTTTGATTTCATGATAATTCATCATTTGTTTTTTAGAAACACCTTTTTTAATATCCCAATGATTAATTCCATTTACATTATTGGAAACAATATAGCATGTTGCGGAAAAACTATATTTTTTTAAAATTGGCAAAGCAAATGTATAGTTATTTTGATATCCGTCATCAAAGGTTATTCCAAAAACTTTTCCTCTTTTTTCCCCAGAAAGATAAGGTTCTAGATTGCTCATACTTAAGCCTCTATAGCCTAATATTTTTAAGATAAACATTTGCACCTTAAATAGGAAAGGGGGAACGCTAAGACCTCTTAATTTTGCTCCCTTTTTCTCACACTGGATACTGTGATACATTAGAATGGGGATATTTTTCTGAACCATCAAATAATTATATCAAAACAGTGTTAATATCTTTTCATTTAACAAGCTTTTAGAGGAATAGTGAATATCTTAATTGAACTTCCAACTTGGCTTGGAGATGCTGTAATGGTAACACCAAGTTTAGAGAATATAAGAAAAAAATACCCAAATGCAGATTTTTCTTTCATTGGACCTAAGAGTTCTATTGATTTATTTGTAGACTTCCCTAGATGTAATAATCTTATTCCAATTAGAAAAAACAACTTCGAAATACTAAGAAAATTTTTGAGCATTGACAGGTGTGATATTTTCATTTCTTACAGAAGCTCTTTTCGAATTACAATACTTAAATACTTTTTACCCGCAAAGGTTAAATATCAGTTTAATAAAAATATTTATAAACATGGACATCAGGTTGAAAAATATAATGCATTTGTTAACAATGTATTAGGTATTAACTTTGCACCTAATAAACTAAAAATTTATATTAAAGAAAAACCACAAAAGAAAATAAAAAAAATTGTAGGAATCTCCCCTGGGGCTGCATATGGCAGCGCTAAAAGATGGACCATAGAAGGATTTAAAGAAGTTGCCTTTGAACTCTCTAAAAATTATCAAATTATTTTGTTAGGATCAAAAAAAGAAATAGACATATGTAATTCAATTGAAAATTTTTTAAGAAAAAATAATTTGTTAAATTTTATAAATCTAGCGGGGAAAACTAATATCCAAGAGCTGGCAATACGAATCTCAAATATAGATTTATTTATTACTGGGGATAGTGGACCAATGCATATCGCTGCAGCATTTCAGGTGCCAACAATAAGTATTTTTGGACCAACTAATGATCAAGATACTTGTCAATGGAAAAATCAAAAATCTAAAACCATAAAAAGAAACTATGAGTGCCAACCTTGCATGAAAAGAAAATGCCCATTGGGCCATCAAAAATGCATGAAAGATATTACTGCAGAAGAAGTAATTATTGAGTCTCTGAGACTAATCTGATATTTCTAGGTCGATTAAATGACATATTGTATGACCAACAAACATGTGCATTTCCTGAATTCTTGGAGTATCCATAGAAGGTATGACAAGATTAATATCGCAAATATTATTCATTTTTCCCCCGTTGTTACCAGAGAAACCAACAACTCTATTTCCTAGATTTTTGGCATGAATTAGCGCGTTAATAACATTAGAACTATTGCCAGAAGTGCTTAATCCTATAATTAAGTCATTTGTATTAAGTAAAGACTCAAGTTGTCTTTTAAAGACTTGGTCATATCCAAAATCATTACTAATAGCCGTTAGAGCTGATGTGTCTGTAGTTAAAGAAATTGCAGGCAATCCTACTCTATCTTTTTTGTATCTCCCGACTAATTCGGCAGCTATATGCTGAGCATCCGCAGCAGAACCCCCATTTCCAAATAATATAATCTTCCCATTTGCTTTTATTGATTGTATAGCTAATTTAGCAATTGACTCGATTGAACTGAGAAGCCCGTTCATATTTGAAGATACTTCATTATGAAGCTTGAGTTCGTTTTTAATTATTTCTTGCATTACTTTGAATTCTATTAATAGTTTTAGAAGTACTTCTACCTGCTATAAAGTCTATGAGGATAGTTTGTTTTGCAATTTCTTTGCCAACTACATCTTTGTTTTTATAGTCACTACCTTTTACGAGTATATCTGGAACAATAGCTCTAATTAATTCAATTGGCGTATCTTCCTCAAATGGAATAACATAATCAACTGATTTAAGTGAGGCAATAATATGCGACCGATCATTAAGTGAATTGATAGGCCTCATTTTTCCTTTTAATCTTGAGACTGAACTATCAGAATTAATACCTACAACTAGAACATCACCAAGCTTTTTTGCTTCCTCAAGGTATTTTACATGGCCCATATGAAGGATATCAAAACAACCATTGGTGAAAACGATTTTTTTGTTATGTCTACGTAGTCCATTCAAAATTTTGGAAAATTGCTCCAATGACTTTATACTTTCCTCGCAGTACAAATGCTCTAAAGATGATTTATAGCTATTTAGCTCTTCAAATGAAGTTGTAGCAGAACCTATTTTTCCAACAACAACTCCTGCGGCTAGATTTGCGAGAACTACGGCTGAATCAATATCTTGTTTTGCAGCTAGGGCATATCCAAGAGTTGCAATCACAGTATCTCCTGCGCCAGTTACATCAAAAACCTCTTTAGCAACTGTCGGATGAGATCTAAATTTATTATCAAAGATTGCAATACCTCCCTCACTAAGAGTAATCAATGATGTTTTTAATTTAAAAGTCTTCTTCATATAAACTAGAGCACTTTTGAGAGATTCATCATCTGTAATATTAATACCAGATGCTTCAGAAGCCTCTTTTCTATTTGGAGTTAAGAGGTAAGCTGAAGTATATTTTGAATAATCTGAGCCTTTAGGGTCAATAATAACCTTGATGTTTAAAGAATTTGAGATGCTAATTACTTCTTGTACAACATTGTTAGTTAACACACCTTTTCCATAATCAGATAATATAACCAAATCAAAGTCATGGATAATTGACTTGTATAAATTTATTAATTTCTTCTCAGAGTCTTTGCTAATATCCTCATCACTCTCAATATCAAATCTAATAACTTGTTGTTGAGATGAAATAATTCTTGTTTTTTTCGAAGTAATACGGTGTTTCTGCTCAATTAAATGGTCAGTTTTGAGATTAATTTCTTTGAAAAGTTTTCTCAACTCTTTAGAAATTTCGCATCCGCCAATAATGCTTAAAACACCAACCTTCGCACCAAGTTTGACTAAATTATTAGCAACATTTCCAGCACCGCCCAGCACTTTTGTTTCTTTCTTGACATTGATAACTTGAACAGGGGCCTCAGGTGAGATTCTAGTAGATTCACCCCAAAGATATTTATCAATCATTAAATCACCAATGACTAATATTTTTGGTTGAAGATTTTGAATTGAATGAATCATTAGTCTAACGGTTCATTAAACATTTCTTTAATATAGGGTATGTATTCCTTTATACCTTTCTCAAGAGAAAAGTTAGGTTTGAAATTGAAATTTTCTTTTGAAAGGGAAATGTCTGCTTGCGTGAATGTTTGATAACCAGAGTAAGGGTTGGGGAAATATTCTGTGCCATAATCAAACCCAAGTTCTTTTTGAAGGATATCTGCTATTTCTTGAAAACTTCTTGGTTTACCAGTTCCAACATTAAAAACACCATTATTAATTGATTCACATGCTTTAATGTTTGCTTGTATTACATCATCGATAAAAATGAAGTCTCTGAGAATTTTTTCTGACCCCACAAATAGTCGAGGAGCATGTCCATTTAGAATTTGATGACCAAGTTGGATAACCATAGAAGAGGTTTTATTTTTAAAGTATTCTCTAGGTCCGTAAACATTGAAAAACTTAAGACCAACAATTTTAGAATCGGGATTCTGACTAGAAAATTTTGCCGCAATTTGATCCATAACATATTTGCTGTAACCATAAGGATTTTCAGGGTTTTCAAAACCAATTTTTTGAGGCGAAGGCATACTCCCATAAGTAGCAGCGGAGCTAGCATAGATGAGAGTTGCGTTATCATTTTTTGATTTTTCTAAGAACCAATAGAATGAGTTAACATTAGTTCTCATTACTATTTCTTGGTCATAGACCCTGGTATCTGAAATAGCAGCTTCATGGAAAATATAATCAAATTGAAAGTCATCAAGCATTTGTAAGTCAGCAGAATTATTTATATTTCCACAGATAATATCCCCAGTAAATCCTATCAAATTTTTATAATGTCCAAAGCTTTGCAAGTTTCCATTTGAGAAAACTGCTCCGCTTCTAAAACAGTCAAAAACTATAACTTTCGAATCGGGAAAGTTTTCCTGGAGATATAATGCAAGATTGCTCCCTATAAATCCAGCCCCACCAGTTATAAGGATGGTTTTATTGTTAAAATCGACATCAGAATAAACCATATTTCAATTATACTCACTTATTGAGTGTGTATCATAATTCAAAATCGTTATCACTCAACCTTTAGCCAATGAAGTACGAAAGAAATTTTTATCAAATCAGGCCTAATAATGAGATTCTTAACAATCTTAAGAGTGAGCTTGGTGCAGTTGGCTATTATTCTCTTCATCAACAAGATGTTAGCTATATTCGATCTTTTGCCGATAATGTAAAAAAAGATTTCATCTATGTAATTGGTATTGGCGGTTCCACTCTTGGTACAAAAGCAATTTACACCTTTTTGAGATCGAGTACTAAATTTAAAAAAAAGTTATTCTTTCTTGATACTATTGATCCATTAAGAATTAATTACTTACTTTCTCTTGGTGATCTAAATAACTCTCAATTTATTGTTATTTCAAAATCAGGAAGCACTATTGAGCCATTAAGCATTCTTAAGTATCTTGACACTAAAGTTAAAATTAATAGAGATAACTGTATTGTTGTTGCTGGGAAAAATACCACTCTCTGGGAATTTGGAGCAAAGAATAAACTCGAGAAATTTTTAATTCCAGAGAATGTTGGTGGAAGGTTCTCGGTTTTCAGTCCTGTGGGACTGTTACCCCTGTCAATAATTGGTGTAGATATTCAAAAACTACTAGATGGCTGTAAATTGATTCATGAAAGTTTTTTCAGTCAGAAAGAATACTATGACCTCATTATCAACAAAGCTAGATTTCTTGTTGAAAATAAGAGTCGATTTTCAATGAATATCGTATTTTCCTATTCTTCAGTTTTTAAAGATTTTAATAAATGGTTTGTTCAGCTCTGGGCTGAATCGCTAGGGAAAAAAAATATCAATGGTACGCGTCAGGGTCTTACACCAATTTCCTTAATTGGCCCTGATGATCAGCATAGTTTCTTACAATTAATTATGGATGGGCCGCGAGATAAGACTGTAACTTTTTTTAAAATTGATAACTTAAAAGATGAGTCTTTAATACCAAATCAAAAAAAATTTAATTGCTTTGGTTTAGATTACTTAAATAATAAGAGTTTTAATGATTTGATAAATTTGCAAGCAGATTCTACTTATGAGGCAATTATTAAGGAAAAAGATATTCCATGTGACAAAATAACAATTTCAAGTATTGATGAAATTAATATTGCAAAATTGATGTATAGATTCTTTCTTCTGACATCTGCAGTTGGATCATTTATGCAAATAAATACATATGATCAACCAGGTGTTGAGTTGGGGAAGAGGATTTTAAAAAATAAATTTAGCAATTTATGATCAAACATTGCATTTTCCCTGTGGCAGGATTTGGAACTAGATTTCTTCCAGTTACAAAAACAGTTCCAAAGGAGCTTCTTCCCATTAGAGATAAACCGTTAATCCAATATTCAGTTGAGGAGGCTTATGAAGCCGGGGTATCTGATATGATCTTTATAATTAATGAGTATAAATTAGCTATTAGGAAATATTTTGAGCCTTTCCCATATTTGGAGTCCTTGATTGCTTCAAGTTCCAAGATAAATAAGTTAGATTGTATTAAAAACATCACAAAAAATTGCAACTTAAACTTTATCAATCAAAGTGAAATGTTAGGCTTGGGTCATGCAATCTCTCAGGGGAGGGATATTGTTGGAAATAATCCTTTTTCTGTAATTCTTCCTGATGATTTGTGTTGTTCAGATGAAAAATCTATACTGATTCAAATGCAAGAGATTTTTAAAGAAAACAAGGATAAATGTATTGTCGCTGTTGAAGAGGTCAATATCGAAGATGTTGAGAAATACGGAATTATTAGCTTTTCATCCTCATCTAATAATGTTTTTCAAGTACATGATATGATTGAAAAACCCTCCCCTAGTGATGCTCCTTCCAATCTAGCTATCATTGGCAGATATATCTTAACTCCAGATATATTTAAAATTCTTGAGCAGACTGAGCCTGATAAAAATGGTGAGATTCAAATCACAAGCGCACTTTGTGAGCTTGCAAAAATTGGAAAAGTTATTGCCTACAAGTTCAAGGGCAAAAGAATCGATTGTGGATCAGTAGAGGGTTATATCAAAGCTAATATATTTTTCTCAGATTTAGAACTCTAGGTTGAAAACAACCTAGAGTTTAGTTAATCTAACTATTACCATTCATCATCTACTTCTTCGTCATAATCATAATCAAAATCTTTTTCATCATCATCTTCGAATTCGTCATATTCGTAATCATCAATAGTCATAGTATTGTCTCCACAATAGATAGAAATAAATCCAAAAACAAGTTGGTTCAAATTCGGAGTATATGCTTAATTTAGAAAATGTAAAGAATTTTATTTATAATAAAATTTAAATTAAAAATCAATAATTTATAAAAAATAATTTTTATTTTTGAATGCCTTAAATTGTATTTCTTAAGGTAAGGATAAATAGGTATTACAAAATTTATCTACTTTGTTTTCAACTTCTTTAATGAGTATTTCAAACCGAATTTTTTGAGATGAATTTTCAGAATTTCTTATAGTATCTCTCATTTGATCAACACTTTGAAAAAGCTTATAGATTTCACCATAAGTCTTTTGATCGTATTGTTTTAGATACTTTCTAATAAGATTTACAAGTTCGATTCGAAGTTCTCTATTAATTTTTTGTTCTAATTCGGATGGTTTGGGATTAATTTCATTTGGATGGAAGAGCAGACCATTTTCAAAACTTTCTTTAAAGGAAGGGCTAATTTTGGCAATATTAACCCCTATTCTCTGAAACATAGGAAAATAGGAATCTTCATTGATAAATAAGTCAAATAAGTTGATAATTTCACTATTG
>Ga0255777_10004943_pt1 | contig 10833 bp, 9 predicted proteins | sample 101ome_15_FD_179975 | JGI IMG/M metagenome (GOLD analysis project Ga0255777, IMG submission 179975) | Coastal salt marsh microbial communities from the Groves Creek Marsh, Skidaway Island, Georgia - 101402AT metaG (version 2) | ecosystem: Environmental > Aquatic > Marine > Intertidal zone > Salt...
CACCTGTTCTGGCACGGGTTCTTTTGCTAATAAAGCAAGGGCTTTTACTGCAGCCATTTTCATTGCTTCATTTATCGCAGTAGCGCGAACGTCAAGTGCTCCTCTAAAAATAAAAGGAAAACCAAGAACATTGTTAACCTGATTAGGATGATCAGACCTTCCAGTAGCCATAATGATATCTTTACGGGTTTTGCACGCCAAATCATATCCTATTTCAGGATCAGGGTTTGCCATGGCGAAAACTATTGGATTTGGCGCCATGGTTAAAAGCATTTCCGGCGAAAGAATATTTGATGTTGATAAACCGATAAATACGTCTGCTCCTTGAATGGCCTCTTCTAGGGTGTCACATTTTTTATCCGTTGCAAATTCAATTTTTTCAGAACTTAATACGTCTCGATCCTTTCGAATTACTCCTTTGCTGTCGAGCATTATGATGTTATCGTGCTTAACCCCTAATGCGCAATATAATTTTGAACAAGAAATGGCTGCAGCACCGGCTCCAGAGACGACTATTTTTACTTTTTCAATTTTTTTATTTGCCAGTTCTAAAGCATTAAGTAATGCCGCTGCAGAAATGATGGCTGTACCGTGCTGATCATCGTGCATTACCGGAATATTGAGTTCTTCTTTTAAACGACGCTCAATTTCAAAAGCTTCAGGTGATTTAATGTCTTCCAAATTGATCCCTCCAAAAGTGGGTGCAATGGCTTTTACAGCTTCAATGAATTTGTCTGGGTCTTTGGCATCAACTTCAATATCAAAAACATCAATATCTGCAAAAATCTTAAAGAGCAAGGCTTTACCTTCCATTACTGGTTTTGCCGCATCCGGTCCTATATCACCCAATCCAAGCACTGCGGTTCCATTTGAAATAACAGCAACCAAGTTTCCTTTGTTGGTATACTTATAAACGTCAGCATTATTTTTTTCAATTTCTAAACAAGGAATCGCCACTCCTGGAGAGTAGGCCAAAGCCAAATCCCGTTGTGTTTCATAATTTTTAGTAGGAACGACCTCTGTTTTTCCTGGTTTAGGTTTAGCGTGATAGACTAAAGCAGCGCGTCTTTGTTGTTCGTTTGCCATATAAAAATTATTGTCTAAGGTAAGGAACTACTCGGAAATAGGTTGACTAACACCCAAGGAAAAAAGTCTGTCAAGAAAAAGAAATTGATCCAACATTCGAATAAGATTGAAGGGTTTAGTTCCAATTAGATCGTTCACAAAATGTTGCACAGAAAAGATTGGAATTGTTAGGGGCATTACAATAAACATTTTAAAGATACTCATGTCAATTCCTGGTTTCTTATGGGTAAGGAGGTGTTGTTTTTCAAATACTTGGGTAACGCTAGGAGAAAACGATACGGATGAAATTCGCTTTATCATCGATGTCCTGTTTTTGATTACAATTAATAATTACTTTTCTTGTTTTTTGGTTTGAATTTTTTCAACCACATAATTACCCACAGCTTCTCCTTGGGCAACCCCTTCTTCAATGGCCATCATATAATGAATGCCGCCATACAACCTAGAAATCGCTGCTTCTTCCGAAGCGTGTAAAAAAGAGGTGTATTTACGCTCTGGAAGCCCATAGGCCACTTCTGTAGTGTCTGTAAACGAAAAGTTATCTCCATACAGATCGGTAAGTGTTACTGCAGCTGCCCGTGAAATTACAGAATGACCACTTGTGTATTCTGGAAAAGGTGGCGTTTGTAATAATGGCAACCATTCCTCATCGTAGTATTGATTAATTAAGGTTTCAGGACGAACAATTAAGGTATCCCATTTTTCATCCCAACAGCTAATAAACGCATCAAAAAGAGCTATAGTAACATTCGCGTAAGCGTTAACTGTATCTTCAAACGAACTGCCAGCAAGACGTGTAGTAATAGCAGTAATCCCTATCCAATGACCGCCAGGAGTAATTTTTTTGGTAGCAAACATGGCATGACCTCTATGGTGGGTAACATAGGGGTTACAATCCCAAAACTTGGCGATTTCAACCTGTTCTTCATTCAATTTGTTTCCAATTTCAAAAACTTCCATCAATTGTTTTTGAAAGGGGCTTCCATCGGTTAAATCGAAGGGTAATGGTGGTTTAGGTTCAAATTGATTTGAAGAATCCAATACCATTGTTCTAATTTCTTTCCAATGGGGTTCAATCCCATCCATATAGTCAGGTGGAGTGGGTTTCCAAAATTGATCTTCTTCTCTTATCGTGTATTTTGGGAATGTACGCGTTTGATTATACATATCCTTTGAGGCCCATTCTAATATTGTTTTGGCTACGCTATTACCATGCTCTTTAGAAGCTTTTATTGCCCTACGTGGTACATCATATTCATCAAGTTGGTTTAGGAAATTCTCTTCAAAAGTTTCCATCTTATTTTCTGAAAAGATCAATGTCTTACCCACTGTATTAAATGCAAAAAGAGCAGATAGGTGTGGATTTACGTCATCATTATCAGGTACTGGAATGGTTTGTAAATCTTTTACTTGGCCTACTAAAGTTGCATATTGATCTGGATAGGCTTGTGCCATAATTTCGTAGGCTGCTAGGGTTGGATAAAGATAAACTCGTGATGCAACAGGTGGTGAAAAAATATCGTATACAACAATATCAGTAAGATTCTGCATTGCACTTAGAAACAATTCAGGATGTTTTACTTTATTGAGGTAATCGGTATTTTTCTCAAAAGAACACTGGGTAAAAAAAAGTATGCTTATTGAAAAAATTAAAGTTAATGGTTTCATGAATAAGATTGTTTCGCTTCAATAGGACCAAAGAAGTAGAGTTGCATTGTGTTACTTCATTTGTTTAAAAATGTAAAAATAAAGTTTTTCAAATAAATATTCAGGCCTTAGAAAGACAAACTGTGGGTTAGTAAATGAGTTTTAATTTGTTTTTTCAAATACTTTTAAATTCGCTCCATTTTGGGCTACAAGGATTACTTTTTTTCCATTTTGAAGGGTAATGGTTTTTAAATCTTTAACATCTCCGTATACATAAAATCCACTTTCTTCTGCTGAAGAAATGAAGGGTACTTTCTTTTCATCTTAAGATTTCCCCCCAATAATCCATCAAAATTTCCCTCAAAGGGAGGCCCTCCAAAATCATTTCCTGCATAATAGTCAGCTAAATAAAGATATTCTCCTAATCCTCTAGCATCTAGGGCATCCACATCATTTGCGGCTTTTTGCCAGCCGTAAAATGTACTGTAACTTATACGAGGTTCTCCTACTTTTCCTTTTTTGGTAGTAATAATGATAACTCCGTTTGCTGCACGTGATCCGTAAATGGAAGCCGCAGAAGCATCTTTTAAAATTTGTAAGGATTCAATATCCTGAGGGTTTAAGTTTCCTTGAGTTTGTGAAGGCACACCGTCTATTATGTAAAGAGGGTTATTGTTTCCAGTGGTTCCGAATCCACGGATACGAACAGTTGCTTCACCTCCGGGAGTTGCATCACTTACAACTGAAATACCTGAAGCTCTAACTTGCATTTGTTGTGAGAAGGTAGTCGCAGGTACTGAAGTAAGGTCTTACGCATCGATTGTAGATACCGCCCCTGTAATGTCTCTTTTGGATTGGGTTCCGAACCCTGTAGTTACAATTACCTCATCTAAAAGATTTCCTAGAGCTAGTGAAATGGTGAGTTGATCGGCATTAACTGTTACCTCTTGAGTAGTATAGCCTACAAAAGAAACTACAAGAACATCGCCTTGACTTGCTTCAATTGTAAAGTTTCCATCAAAATCTGTTGTGGCAAAATTATTAGTCCCCTTAACCAGAAGTGTTGCTCCTGGAAGTGGACCATCATCACTCGTTACAATTCCTGTAACATTTTGAGAATAAATTCCAACTGAAAATAAAAAAGCTATTAACAGCAAAAATTTTTTAATGATCTTTTTTTCATTCTTTTTGAGATTTATTTAGTTAGATTATGGGTGTTTTAACCTGAGCAACTTAGCAATATTTCGAGGTTGTAACTGTATTGATTTTTAAAAACCAATTTTACTTTACTAATAAATAAGAAAATAAAAGATTGAATGTTGAAGAACAGCGTATTTTAACCCTTGCTCAATACCGTGCTTTGAATGAAAAAAAACCGATATTTATTTCGAATCCAAAAACTTTATGTTTCGCTTTAAACCCGTCCATTTGGCCCGATTTAATGCGGTATTAGAGAAAAGTTGTCCGAAAATTTCTTCCGTCAATTCGGTCCATTCTTCGGCCTTCATAGAAAGAAATTCATCTGAAGGAGTGAACGCAGTTTCTGTATTTGGTGTAGCAAATCGATTCCAGGGACAAACCGCCTGACAAACATCACAACCGAATGCCCAACCGTCCATTTTTCCTTTAAATTTTGTAGGAATCGACTCCTTAAATTCGATAGTTAAGTAGGATATGCAACGACTACCATCTATTTGATAAGGGGCAATAAGGGCATCTGTAGGGCACGCATCTATGCAAGCGGTACAAGAACCACAATGGTCAGTAACTGGTGCGTCTTCTTCCAATTCCAAGTCGAGAATTAGTTCTGCGATAAAGAAAAAAGAACCTACTTTTTTAGAAATCAAGTTGGTGTTTTTTCCCACCCATCCTAAACCACTTTTGGCAGCCCAAGCCTTATCCATAACAGGAGCTGAGTCAACAAAAATTCGTCCTTCAACAGCCCCAATTTCTTTATGAATGAATGCCATTAAGTCTTTTAATTTCCGTTTAATCACATGGTGGTAATCTTCCCCATAAGCATAGGTAGAGATTTTAGGTGCAAGGGGATCCTTTTGTTTTTGATCGGTGTAATAATTAAATAACAATGACACTACACTCTTTGCTCCTGGAACCAGTTTTCTGGGATCTAGCCGTTTATCAAAATGGTTTGCCATATACCCCATTGTACCATGACGCCCCTCTTTAAGCCATTGTTCGAGTTTTGGGGCTTCTTCTTCTAAAAAAGTTGCTTTAGAAATTCCACAGGATAAAAAACCCAGTGCTTGTGCCTGGGTTTTGATTTTTTGACTATTTAAAAAGGGAGAACTCACTTGTGTTTTATTTAAAACAGTCCTTTTTGATTGTTTTTTATACGTCCTAAATGCTCATAAGCTCTTGGCGTAACTTCTCTGCCTCTTGGAGTGCGAACAATAAATCCTTGTTGAATTAAAAAGGGTTCGTACACTTCTTCAATGGTTTCTGCATTTTCTGAAACGGCTGTGGCGAGGGTACTAATTCCAACCGGTCCCCCTTTGAATTTATCAATAAGGGTGGTCAAAATTTTATTGTCCATTTCATCCAGCCCATGTGTATCCACTTGCAAGGCTTTTAAGGCGTATTGTGTAATCTTCATGTCTATTGCACCATTCCCTTTAATTTGGGCAAAATCTCTGACACGTCGCAACAAACCATTTGAAATACGCGGGGTTCCTCTACTTCGACCGGCAATTTCTATAGCTGCATTTTGCTCAATGGGAACATTTAAGATCGATGCACTTCGTTCAACTATAGTGGAAAGTAATTCAGTAGAATAATATTCTAATCGATTGCTAATTCCAAATCGAGCGCGCATTGGCGCAGTTAATAAACCGGAACGTGTGGTTGCCCCAATCAAAGTGAAAGGCTCTAAATGGATTTGAACCGTTCGGGCATTTGGGCCTGACTCAATTAATATATCAATTTTATAATCTTCCATTGCAGAATACAGGTACTCTTCTACTACTGGGCTTAAGCGATGAATTTCATCAATAAAAAGGATGTCTCGTGGTTGTAGATTTGTAAGCAAGCCTGCTAAATCCCCAGGTTTATCTAATACAGGACCTGAGGTAAGTTTTATCCCCACCTGCAATTCATTGGCTAGTATATGAGCAAGAGTGGTTTTTCCTAATCCTGGAGGACCGTGAAATAAAGTATGATCTAAAGCTTCATTTCGTTGTTTTGCAGCTGCTACAAAAACATGTAAATTTTCTAAAATGGCTTCTTGACCCGTAAAATCATCAAAATGTAAAGGACGTAAAGCCCGATCAATATCTTGTTCCTCGGGGCTTAAGTGGTCTTTTTCCGGATCTAAATTTTCGTTCATTATTTCAAAGATACTCTATTCTTTTTGGAATGTAAACAGCACTTGTCTCTGAAAGTCTTCTTTAACAACACTCATTAAAAAGCAAAAAAACCCTTGTTTTTCAACAAGGGTTATGTGTTTTAATTTGCAATTAATGCTGCAACTCTTGTTCTCCTTTTTTCAAGGGAATATGTTGAGGAACAAAATCTTCTTCATGTCCTGGCTTAGAATAATCGTATGCCCAACGATGAACATGTGGAATTTCTCCTTCCCAATTTCCATGAATGTGCTTTATAGGAGCCGTCCATTCTAAGGTATTTGATTTCCATGGATTTTGTTCTGTGGGTTTTCCGTAATACATACTGTGGATAAAATTGTACAGGAATACGATTTGAGCTGCTCCAGCCAATAAAGCGAAAAGGGTAATTAATACATTAATATCCGCTAAATCGTCAAAATAAGGGAAAGCTGTGTTGGTGTAATACCGTCGCGGTAAACCTGCCATTCCAATAAAATGCATTGGGAAAAATACGCCGTAGGCACTCACTGCGGTAATCCAAAAATGGATGTATCCTAAATTTTTATTTAACATACGACCAAACATTTTGGGGAACCAATGGTATACCCCTGCAAACAGACCATATAATGCGGAAATACCCATTACAAGATGGAAATGAGCTACTACAAAATAGGTGTCGTGTACGTTAATATCAAGTGTACTGTCTCCTAAAATAATTCCCGTCAACCCTCCTGTGATAAAGGTGGAAACCAACCCTATTGAAAAGAGCATAGCCGGGTTTAATTGAAGGTTTCCTTTCCACAGAGTAGTTATGTAGTTGAACGCTTTTACAGCCGAAGGGATAGCAATTAAAAGTGTTGTAAATGTAAATACAGAGCCTAAAAAGGGATTCATTCCTGACACAAACATATGGTGTCCCCATACGATTGTAGATAAAAATGCAATAGCTAAAATAGACGCTACCATGGCACGGTATCCAAAAATGGGTTTACGTGCATTTGTAGCAATAATTTCTGACGTAATACCTAGGGCGGGTAAAAGAACAATATACACTTCGGGGTGTCCTAAGAACCAGAATAAATGTTCATACAATACCGGAGAACCTCCTTGATAATGGAGAACCTCACCTTGAATAAAGATATCGGACAAGAAAAAAGAGGTTCCAAAACTACGGTCCATGATCAGAAGTAAGGCCGCAGAAAGTAAAACGGGGAAAGACACTACACCAATTACAGCGGTAATAAAAAATGCCCAAATGGTTAACGGCAAGCGTGTCATGCTCATTCCCTTAGTTCTCAAATTGATTACTGTGACAATATAGTTTAGCGACCCCAACAAAGAAGAAGCGATAAAAATGGCCATTGAAACCAACCAAAGGGTCATTCCCAATCCTGATCCAGGTTGCGCTTGAGGTAGGGCACTCAGAGGGGGGTAAATTGTCCATCCGGCCGCTGCGGGTCCTGCTTCAACAAAAAGTGAAAATACCATGATAACGCTAGACAGGAAAAATAACCAGTAGGAGATCATGTTCAATAAACCGGAAGCCATATCACGTGCTCCAATTTGAAGTGGGATGAGAAGGTTACTAAACGTTCCACTTAACCCTGCAGTAAGAACAAAAAAGACCATTATGGTTCCGTGAATGGTCACCAAAGCAAGGTAAACGTTTGGGTCCATCACTCCGTTGGGAGCCCATTTTCCTAATAATACCTCAAAAATACCAAAGGGTTGCTCAGGCCAGGCTAGTTGCAATCTGAATAATAAAGACATTGCGATGCCAATAATACCCATAAACAGGCCTGTAATGAGGTATTGTTTTGAGATCATTTTATGATCTTGACTAAAAATGTATTTGGTTACGAAAGTCTCTTTGTGATGATGTCCATGATCCTCTCCTGAATGCGCTTCAACTGTTGACATATCTTTAATTTTTAATAGTTATTGAATGACTTCAGCAAAAGTTTGCTGTTGTTCCATCCATTTTTCAAAATCTTCTTTAGATTCTACAATAATTTTCATTTGCATATTGTAGTGTGATGCTCCACAAATTTTATTACATAATAACATGTAGTCAAATTCGTAGGGCTCAAGGGCTTCTTCACCCTTAGCAATTAGTTCTTTACTGTTTTCGACTCTTATTTTATTGATTTTTTTGACTTTAGCCACCATATCTGGATTTAGTCTCATCTCTTCAGTAGTCAATGTGGGGGTAAAGGCAAACTCAGTTATCATTCCCGGCACACAATTCATTTGCGCTCTAAAGTGAGGCATATAAGCCGAGTGAAGTACATCTTGAGAACGCATTTTAAAAATCACTTCTCTTCCCACGGGCAGATGCAGTTCTTGAACCACCACGTCATCAAAACCGTTAGGGTCAGTGGCATCAATCCCAACAAGGTTTCTCCCGTCAAAATCTTGTAAAAACCGAACATTAGCATCTCCTAATACGCCGTCTTCTCCAGCATAACGAGCTTTCCAGTTAAATTGTTGAGCATAAAGTTCCACTACTAGTGCTTCGTCGTTTTCTTCCACGTTCATAATGTCTGTCCAGGTATATAATCCATAGAGAATCAAACCGGCCAATACAATCACAGGAATTACGGTCCAAATCATTTCCAGCTTATCATTATCGGCATAGAATAATGCTTTGTTTCCTTTTTTACCCCGATACTTATAAGCAAAATAATGCAATAGGGCTTGGGTAATGGTTTGCACCACCAAAATAATCGCGAACGATATCCACATTAATTGGTCGTAATCGGCGCCGTGTTCTGAGGCAGCCTCGGGTAAAAATACATCGCCGTAACTCCAAAAGGAAAAGATGGTTATTCCATAAATAAACAATAAAAAGGCAAACATTAATTTCCCATTCAAATTGTTGTCGTTATCATTGGCAACCTGATTGTCTTCTTTCTTTGCTTGAGAGAGCTCAAATATTTTTGTGATTTGCCAAAGCGAAATCGCAACGAGAACTAAAACAGTAAATACTAATGCTATATTCATTTACGCTGTCAATTTAATTTTAATAATGAAATCGTTCACTTTCACCCATATAAGGATCTCCTTTTGCAAGCAAAGGGGCTTTTGTTATTTCTGTAAATACGATAAAAATAAATAGCCCTAAGAAGAATAAAAATCCTCCTATTTCAGCTGCTCCTATAAACCATTGATCACCTACAGCGGAGGGCATAATCATATTGAATACGTCCATATAATGTCCTAAAAGGATCACAATTCCCGCCATTATGATAAAGTAATTCACACGTTTGTAATCGCTGTTCATTAAAATTAATAGTGGGAAAATAAAATTCATGGCTACCATTCCAAAAAAGGGAAGGTTATAATCTTCAATTCGTGTAATGAAATAGGTTACCTCTTCAGGAATATTAGAATACCATATCAACATGAATTGTGAAAACCACAAATACGTCCAGAAAATACTAATGGCAAACATGAACTTACCTAAGTCATGTATGTGGCTATCATTCACAAATTCCAAATATCCTTTTGACTTTAAGTAAATCGTAATTAATGCGATAGTGGTTATACCTGAAACAAACATACTCGCAAATACATACCAGCCAAACAAAGTACTAAACCAATGGGGGTCAATGGACATGATCCAATCCCATGACATCATGGATTCTGTTACGATGTAGAAAACTAAAAATCCGGCTGAGATTCTGAAATTCTTTTTGTGGTTTGAAATGTCCTTAGAATCGTCTTGAGCTAAAGAAAATTTTCGGGAAAAGTAACGGTATAAAGTCCAACCCGTTAAAAAGATAAAGGCGCGAATCAAAAAGAAGGGAGTGTTTAAAAATCCTGTCTTTCCTGCAATGAGTTTGTCATGAGCAACCACCTCTGGATCCATCCAAATAAACAAATGGTTGAAGTGCATTGAAGAAAGTATAAGTATGGCAATCACAATTAAACCGCCTGGCAATAGGTAGGCCGTAATACCTTCCATAACGCGATAAAGAACGGGTGACCACCCGGCTTGTGCTGCACGTTGTATTGCATAAAAAGCCAAAGTACCTAGTGCGATCATAAAAAAGAAAAAAGCAGCTACATACAATGCCGCCCAAGGCTTATTGCTCAGCTGATGAAACACATGTTCATCATGACTCATTTCATGGCCCTCTTCTTCAGCGGCATGGGATTCGTGACTTGCATCAGTTGCATGTGCATCTGTGGTGTCATGGTGAGCTTCAGAGGATGCGTCATCGTGGGAAGCGCCGTGCTCATCTCCGTGGGAAGAGGCTGCAACAATGGCTTTGGCCTCCTCAATGGTTTTAGGCGCTGTAAAAAACCCATAAACAAGTCCTAGAAAACCAATTACCATAAACGCAATGGCTAAATTTCTAAGTCGATTTGAAAAGGTATACATCATTCGATTTCCTTTAATTATTTTACAAGTTTACTTCTCAATTCCATTACATGTTGTGCAATTTGCCAACGTTCTGTAGCGTTCACTTGCCCTGCATGTGAACCCATAGCATTTTTTCCGTACATAAGGACGTGATAAATACTTCCGGGGGTAATTTCTCTATCAGCGTAACTGGGTACCCCTAAGAATTTTTCTCGAGTCATTAATATACCTTGTCCGTCTCCTTTACTCCCATGACATACCGCACAATATATACCGTACAATTCCTTCCCTACCGCTAAATTATCCTCTGTAACTTCTAGTGGGGATTGCAATGCCGCTTTGGCTTCTTCATACCCTTCGTTAGTATCAGGATAATCGTATGGCTCCCAA
>Ga0255777_10004966_pt1 | contig 10806 bp, 10 predicted proteins | sample 101ome_15_FD_179975 | JGI IMG/M metagenome (GOLD analysis project Ga0255777, IMG submission 179975) | Coastal salt marsh microbial communities from the Groves Creek Marsh, Skidaway Island, Georgia - 101402AT metaG (version 2) | ecosystem: Environmental > Aquatic > Marine > Intertidal zone >...
TATGCACACGCTGATACCAAGACACCATTCATGCTGAACGTTGGCGAGAATGGGCTCAACGTTATTCTTGCCGTCGTGTTTGTAGGCCCGCTTGGCGTCTTCGGGCTCGGGCTCTCTCTCGGAGTTGCTTATGTTGTTTCAGCCCTCGTTGGTATGGCGGTTCTCCGCCGTAAATACGCAACAAACCTCGGCCTCTCCGCCATCACTCGCGAGACCGCAACATTAGGACTCGCCGCCATCACCGCTGGCCTGTGCACTTGGGGTGTGATGTCTGCTCTCAATGCAGAGTCGTGGACTGGTAGCTCCGGGATTCTTGGAGCTGTTGCCATGTCAATTCTTCTCCTTGCGCTGTATGGAGGCTTCGCATCGGCGCTGAAGGTGAACCTACGAGCCGTGTTCACGCTGGGCGATTAGGTCACCCTCGAGTTAGGTCACACCGGGAGCACAACGAGGTCGTCGCGATGAACAACCTCATGATGCATTCCCTGCGGAAGTGCAGAGGTTTGCAGCCCAATCACCTGTTGCAATTCGTCTGCTGACATTGCCGTCATGCCACGGGCAAAGATTGCGCCATCAGCACCAGCGATTTCTACGGTTGCTCCAGAGACGAATGCTCCGTGTACACCGGTAACGCCCGCAGGGAGCAGGCTCGTATTTTTTGTTGTTAGTGCAACTCGGGCACCGTCATCAACGCTGATCCGCCCGGCCGTTTCTGCAGCAAATGCGATCCACAGTTTTCGTGCGGTCAGCGTTCTCTGGCGAGCTTCAAACGTTGTTCCAAGGCGTTCGCCGCCAACAATCGCTGAGACCGCTCCAGCGCGGTTGGCACTTGCGATGACCGTCCGGACACCGGACCATGAAGCAATACGAGCGGCGACAAGCTTGGAGGCCATACCCCCCGAACCGACACCGCTTCTCGATGTTGACGCTTGAATCGAGAGCAGCGGATCATCAGCGGCAACCGTGTCAACGAGCGTTGCATCGGTAGACACCCTCGGATCTGCCGTGAACAGTCCGTCGAGGTCGGTCAGCAACACGAGGAGATCGGCGTTCACACTGTGAGCAATGAGAGCAGCAATTCGATCGTTGTCGCCGTAACGAAGTTCGCTACTGGCAATCGCATCGTTTTCGTTGATCACTGGAACGCACTTCAGTGATAACAAGCGCTCCAACGTCTTTCGAGCGTGCAGATACTGGCTGCGGTGCACAAAATCGAGCGGATCAAGAAGCACCTGCGCACCGACGAGGCCGTGAGCGGCCAATTCGTCGTCGTAGACACCCATCAGACGACTCTGACCAACTGCAGAAATAGCCTGCAAGGTCTCTAGATCGGTTGGGCGCTCAGTGAGCCCAACTGCTCGTACGCCAGCCGCTACTGCGCCTGAGGACACGATGATTGGTTGATGGCCAGCCTTAGCAAGCGCAGCGACGTCCTCACACAATTGAGAAATTGCGCCATGATCAATTCCTCCGTCCTCACGGGTGAGCGACGACGAGCCGATTTTGACAACAACTTTCATACCCACACATCTACCGGTTCAAAACGCACAAGGTCCTCACACGTCGGCCTGATATTCGAAGCTGAACTCACCAATCCAAACAATGTCACCATCAGCAACCCCTGCTCGTGACAGCATTCTCGTAATTCCGAGACGCTCTAGACGCGAATCGATCCAATCCAATGCCTCTGGTGTGGTCACATCATTTAGCGCCACGACTCGCTCAACTTCTCGACCAACAAGCCTGAACTCATTCTCGGCAAGCCGCTCAACGACCGCCCCAGTGATCTCAGGCCTCAGTACGACAACTCCATCGTGGTCGGGCTCGATTGAGCGCGATTCGTGGACCACGGACGCCATCTGGCCAACCAACTCGCGCAGACCTGATTGTGTGATCGACGAAATCACCATGCGATCACCAAAGGCTGAGACGACCTCAGATGACACCATGTCAGCTTTTGTGCCAACGACAATCCGAGGTCGCTCAAGCAAGTCGGGGCGATATTGGCCAAGTTCGTTCAACAGCGTCTGCTCTTGATGCTCGGGACTCACCCCGTCTGCGGGTGCGAGATCGATGAGTAGACAGAGCACTCGAGCTCGCTCAATATGACGTAAGAATCGATGGCCGAGCCCTCGGCCCTCGCTCGCACCTTCAATCAACCCGGGTATATCCGCAACAACGAAGTTTGTGTCGTCATCAAGAGCTACAACACCGAGGTTGGGTTCGAGAGTCGTGAAGGGATAATTCGCGATTTTTGGCTTCGCTGCCGAGATCACACTGATCAAGGTGCTCTTGCCGGCGTTTGGAAATCCGACCAGAGCAACATCAGCCATCAATTGGAGCTCAAGCTTCAACCAGCGCTCTTCACCATGCTCTCCCTGCTCAGCAAATGTTGGAGCCCGGCGTTTGTTAGAGAGGAACCGAGCATTTCCACGTCCACCTCGGCCACCAGAAGCTCCGAGCCATCGATCCCCATGACGGAATAGTTCAGCAAGGACCTCGCCCGTGTACAAATCTTTTACAACGGTCCCTTCGGGCACCCGAACCTCGATAGTGGTACCTCGCTTTCCGTGAAGGTCTTTGCCCTTGCCGTGCACACCGCTTGTGGCCCGGCGATGTGGATGGTCACGAAATGGGAGAAGCGATGCAACGTTGTGATCAGCAATCAGCCAAACATCACCGCCGTTTCCGCCGTCTCCACCATTTGGCCCTCCGTCAACGACGGGGCCTTCTCGACGGAATGACACACAACCAGCACCTCCGTCACCCCCTCGGATATTGAGTTGGCACTCATCAACAAACTGCGACACATCAATCACGCTAGCGACACCCCTGCCCTATCGTGATGACATGGCTGTCGATGACAGATTTCCTCCAGAGGCCGAAATTGGTGAACGCGCCGAAAAGTGGGCGTCAACAATGCGCGGCCATCATCGTGACGGCATCGCATTTGCTCATGAAGACTCATGGGCGGGGCCAGGTGATCCTGGGGTTGTCGGACGCGAACAACGCGAGGAACGCCAAGACTCCGCGATGGCGCGGCTCGCAACGCGCGCATATGGTGCCGGAAATCGTGCTGTCGAAGAGTCCCCTGATCCATTCCGAACCTGCTTTCAGCGCGACCGAGACCGAATCCTCCACGCGTCATCCTTCCGGCGACTTGCAGGTAAAACCCAGGTCTTCGTCTTTCCTGACGACCATCAGCGGACCCGCCTCACCCATGCGCTTGAGGTCGCCCAAATCGCCCGGTCAGTCGCTGGCCCCCTCGGCCTCAACGTCGACCTCGCAGAGGCGATTGCAATCGGGCACGACTGCGGGCACGGGCCGGGCGGCCACGCCAGCGAGGATGCCTTCAGCCCCTATCTCGTCGAAGGATACGACCACGCCGTTTGGGGTGCAGATGTCACTTTGGTCCCACTCAATCTCTGCAAGGAGACCCTTGACGGCATTCGAAACCATTCATGGAGCCGTCCAGCGCCAAGCACACCAGAGGGCGAGGTGGTGTCGTGGGCCGATCGAATCGCTTACGTATGCCACGACTTCGAAGATGCTGTCGCCGCACGAATTGTCACCCCTGAGATGCTGCCAGACATCGTGTCTGCGCGGTGTGGCGAGACAAGAAGTCGTCAGTTAGGCACCTTTGTTCGTTCGATGATCTCTGCTGCTGGACAATCGGGGCGAATTGGCATGACCAACGACATCGCTGAGGCTCTCGCCGCATTCAGAAAGTTCAACTACGAGAACATTTACCTACGACCTGCATCAAAGGATCAAGCTCGCAGCGTGATCTCGATGTTGCAGGCGCTCGTCGAGCACTACACAAGCAATACGCATCTCATCCCAGTTGATGAACTCCTCGGCTCAGCAACTCGAGGCAACAATGACGACGCTGTGTTTGCTGCGGTCAGTTGGGTCAGCGGAATGACAGACAGATACGCCTGCAGACAGGCGAGTGAACTACTGGGTTGGCTACCGGAGCAATTGCCAGCCGGTATTGGCGTCTGATTCGTGATCAGGCGACTGGGTTGACGTCAACGACCTTGCGGCCCTTGCGCTCCCCAAACTTCACTGATCCATCGACCAGAGAGAACAACGTGTCATCGCCACCGATGCCCACGTTCTTACCAGGGTGAACACGAGTGCCACGCTGACGAATGATGATGGTGCCAGCAGTGATCTTGGTGCCGTCAAACACTTTTACTCCAAGACGCTGAGCATTTGAGTCACGGCCGTTGCGGGTTGAGCCGCCACCTTTGGTCTTTGACATGTCCTAACCTCCGCTCAATCTCACGCTGTAATCGACGTGATTTCGACAACGCTGTAGTTCTGGCGATGGCCATAGCGACGACGCTGGTTGGCGCGACGCTTGTAGGTGAAGCCATTCACCTTTGGCCCTTTGGTGGTTCCGAGGATGCGACCTTTAACCGCAGCCTTATCCAGGGAGGACCCGGCAAGGACACGGTCGCCGTCAACGACGAGAACCGGAACGAATGAAACTTCAGAGCCTTCATCACCTTCGATGAGTTCGATGGTGACCTGCTGGCCCTCGGCGACTTTTTCTTGCTTACCGCCTGTGGCGATTACTGCGTACATAGCCTCACGGATGCTAACGGGAGCAGACATCAGTACCAACTGCCAAATTCATTAGATTAAAGAAGAATTTCTTCAGTCGAGCAGGGAGTGGTCAACAACCACTCCCCGTCCAGAACAATTCGGGCATTCTTGCGAGAATTCAGTCAGCAAACCCTCGCCGATTCGCTTACGGGTCATCTCAACGAGACCGAGCTCTGAAATATCAAAGACCTGCGTCCTGGTTTTGTCTCGGGCAAGCGCATCGCGGAAGGTCTCGATCACCTTCGACCTGTTCGCCTTGACCTCCATGTCGATGAAGTCAATCACGATGATTCCACCGATATCTCGCAGTCTGAGTTGCTTAGCGATTTCTTCGGCTGCCTCAAGGTTGTTGTTAAACACGGTTTCTTCGAGGTTTGAGGTTCCGACGTTCTTACCGGTATTGACGTCGATCACCGATAGCGCTTCGGTGTGCTCAATAATGAGAGAACCACCCGACGGTAGCCACACCTTTCGGTCAAGCGCTTTGTGGACTTGCTCATGCACGTGATGCCGTTCGAATAATGCCAGGCCCTCGGCCTCGGCGTCATAAAACTCAACACGGTCGGCCAACTCGGGGTTAAACGCTGCCACGTAGTCACGGACTTCTTCAAACAGGCGACGATCATCAATCACCACTCCGCGATAATCCGCATTGAATTCTTCTCGAATGACGCGAACTGCTAACTCGGGTTCGCGATGCAACAACGTTGGCTTCTTCGCTTCTTTTGCCAACGCTTCAATACGGTTCCATTGCTCAAGGAGAAGTCTCATGTCAGCAGTGAGTTCGGCTTCGGTCGCGTGCTCAGCAGCGGTGCGAACGATGAGACCGTGGCCCTCTGGCTTCACCTTGTCGAGAATGTTCCTCAATCGCCTTCGGACATCATCGGGGAGACGTTTCGAGATGCCATACGTCGTGGAGTTCGGGATGAGGACAACAAATCGACCCGGTAACGACACCTCTTGTGTCAGGCGAGCCCCCTTGGCTCCAATTGGGTTCTTTGTCACCTGGCAGAGAATGGTTTGACGATTTTTTAGGATCTGCTCGATACGAGGATCGGAGCCCCCGCTGTCAATATCTTCCGCCTCATATTGCACATCACCGCGATACAGCACGGCGTTTTTTGGTGTTGCAATATCAACAAACGCAGCCTCCATACCGGGAAGCACATTTTGAACCCGTCCGAGATAAATGTTCCCATGGATCTGGCTGACGTCGTCCGCTGGCCGGCTGACATAGTGCTCAATCAGATTGCGGCCTTCCAGCACAGCAACCTGGGTGATGCCCTCGCGCACTTGAACACACATGAAATAACGACCTATCGGTTTGCCATTTCGCTCCCGTCCACGCCGCTGATCGCGAGCTTCAGCTGACAACTCTCCCCCGCGCCGACGACGCCGAGAGTTCGACCGGCTACGACCAGAGTTGTTTCCTACTGAGCCGTTGTCGTTTATTGGTTCGGCTTTGTTGTTGCCCTCCGAAGAAGCCTTCTCGCCGCTGTTCTTACGACGCCGCTTCTGGTTGTTCTTATTTGCTGGCTGCGCCTGCTCGGACCCGCTGGGTGCGCCTGAAGCAGGGCCAGGTGGTGGAACGTTCGGAATGGGCATCGTGTCGCCAATTTGTGGCTTCTTCACGAGTGCCTTCTCACGCGCCTCAGGAGAGCCCATCCGGCCTTCACGCATCGACTCAGGAAGCTCCTCAGGGTCTTTTGACGAAGAACCAGACTCTGCAGCAGATTTAGAACGGCCCTGTCCCCCGCGAGAGCCACGGCGGCGCCGCTGGCTTGAAGACGCGGATGAAGAGGTTTCGGAAGAGCTAGATCCTTGATCGTTTGACGCGGTCGACGGCTGTTCGACGGAATCCGATTGTTGTTCGGTCCCGTCTCGAGGGGGTGATTGGTCCATTTGAGAAATCCTTGAGGGGGTGAGCGCCGCATTGGCGCACCAGCGAACAGAAACTGGCTGCGTAACACGCGCCAACGTTCTGCTTGTAGATGAATGGAATGACCGCAAACAACGGCGTCAAGACAGAGAAGATGACGACAGCGGACATAACCCTTTCAGTTTAGCTGAGAGCGGTCAGATAAACCTGAATATGCGATCAACGCATTCGACGCATATAGACGCTCTGCACGAGGCCAAACATTGCGCAGTAGACGATCAAACTTGATCCGCCATAGGAAATGAATGGCATTGGGAGACCTGTAACGGGGGTGATTCCCAACGTCATTCCGATGTTCTGAAACATCTGCCATAACACCATCGTGAACACGCCGGCACAGATGTACGTGCCAAGAATGTCCTTTGAAAGGCTTGCTACTCGCCAAATCCGAGCGAGAGCGACCATGAATAGGGCGATGAGCAGCAAGCAGCCAACGAGGCCAAATTGCTCTGCAACCGCTGCAAATGGAAAATCCGCCCACATCACCGGGATATCGCGGCCGTTCGTGAGAGGTCCTTGCAACCAACCCTTACCCCAGATCCCGCCGGTGCCGACGGCCCGAATTGCATTTCGCACCTGGTACACAGCATCTTGCAGAGCCGGATCTGTCGTTTCTTGGTCGAGGAACACCTTCAGCCGTTGGACCTGGTAGTCGTTGACAAGACGGGCGATAAAGGCGGCCAGCACTGTCATTACTGCAAGCACGGAAACCGCCACGATGTACTTGGGGCGAGCCCCCGCAACCAGCAATGTTCCCATCGCTAACGCCACCAGCACCGAGGCCGAGCCGAGATCAGGCTGAATGATGACAAGTACAGCCGGAAATCCGACGAGTATGAGCCCACCTAGAAATCTTGGGTAGCTCACTTCGTCGGTACGTTCTTCTGCAAGGAACGCTGCAAGCAGCAACATTGTTGAAAATTTCGCCAGTTCCGCTGGTTGAAGGTTGAACGGCCCAAAGTCAAATGAAATTCGATCTTGACCCTGAACAAGGCCGAGTAACAACAACAGCACAAGCATCGCGATAGTGCCGACGTAGATGGATACTGCACGATCCTTCAGCGATTCATAATCGACCGACATCACGAATGCCATAACAACCAACCCGACAATGCCGAATACCACCTGACGGGTAGCGAAGGCAAAAGGGTCACCTTCGATGCGGGTTCTCGAGGCAGAAAACACCACGAAACACCCCGCTACCATCAGAACGAATTGGGTAACGAGAAGAATCCAGTCGACGTTTCTGCTCGGATCACCCGGCGAACGACGAATATTTCCAAGGCCACTGTCGGGCCGACGAGAAATCAACGTTCGAGCCATCTCACACCTACTCGATCAACCCAACAGTTGCACCGCCGCGACGGTTAAAGCAACGCACATCGTCAAGTTGTTGGGGTTCTGCAGCAACGGTTGACGACTCATCGAGTGGCTCTGAGACCCGCACAGGAGCAGTACGAATCGAACCCGACAGCATCATGAACGCACATTTCACGACTGGCGCCGCAGCTTGCGACCCATACCCGGCTTTTTCGAGATAAGCCGTAACGACGTACGGGTCGTTCTCATCCAGCGAGAATGCAGTGAACGCAGAGGAGTCATTCCAGGGGTAGTTGCCTTTGCCCTGGGCGGTGCCAGTCTTTCCGGCAAGAGGAATTGCGTCATCGGGATAATCGAAGAACAGCTTTTCTCCTGTTGTTGAGTGATAAGGAATATCGGTTCCAAGTGTCCCCGCCCCGGTGGTAACCACCCTTGTCAGTCCCGTAATGATTGGCTCGAGCAGTTCATCGTCAATGTCGAGGTCTCGCTGGATAATTGGCGCCTCGCTCAATTGGTGCACGGCGCCTGCGTACACGTTGGCGTAGCCCGATCGTCCATCGGGCGTTCCTGGTTCGAATACTGCCGAGATCAATGTGGGTTGAATCAGGAGCCCACCGTTCGCCAGCACGCTGTACCCCTGGTTGAGTTGCATGGGACTTGCAGACAACAAGCCCTGACCAATCGCCATTTGGATGCTGTCACCGACATAAAAACCGCGGCCCTCGTCTTCACTAATCACTCCCCGCTCCGCGTACAAGCGCTTGAGTTCTTGATCAGGAACGGTGCCGTCGTATTCAAACGGCAATTCGATGCCAGTGTCAGCGCCAAACCCGAATGCTTCAACCTCTTCTTGGAATACCGGCGCTCCATCATTTTGTACGAGCAGGTCCTCACCCAATTTGTAGAAAAATGCATCAGATGACACCGCAAGTGCAGCCTCAACATCAACCTCGCCATACACGCAAGGTGCACCAGTTCCGCAAAGCGCATTTTTGAATGTGCAACGAATCAGACCTCGTGCACAACGATCTTGGTTCACGCTGTAGATGTCGTAATAGCCCGTGTCAACGTAGGTGTCTTCGGGAGTGATGAGGCCGGTGTTCAATGCCGCATAAGCCGTGAATGGCTTGAACGTCGATCCAAGGTTGTAGCGACCCTGAATCGCCCGATTGACCAGAATCGACTCATCTGGGTCGATGGGCGAACCGTCGGGCTTTGTTGAGGGGAATATCTCTTTGAACTTTGTTCCTGTTAATTCGGCTTCAAACCAGCGGTTATCAAATGTGGGGTAACTCGCCATTGCAATAACAGCACCGGTGTCAAACCGACGAATGATTGCTGAACCCGCTGGCGCTTTAAATGGAACCTGCTCTGGCAATGTGGGATCAAGAAGGTCATAGGTGCCGTCAGGTTGCCGGACCAGTGGATTTGGAGCGTATTGATACCGGCGCGACACGAGCGCCGTCTCAAGTGCCTGTTCGACGTACACCTGCGCGTCAAGGTCGATGGTGAGTTGAATGTCGTACCCATTAATCGGGGGAACTTCTTCAACAATGTTCACCGGGCGATTACTCGCGTCAACCTCTAACACTTGGTATCCCCACTTGCCGTGCAGTAGGTCTTCGAGAGATCGCTCGACACCAAACTGCCCGATCCGCTCATTTCGTAAATATCCGCGAATGAGAAATTCATCGAGTTGCTCGGCCGTAATGGCCCCCATGTATCCAATCACGTGAGCTGCATGCGGGGCGTATGGATAAACACGTTTCCATTCGTTCAGAATTTCTATGCCCGGCATCTGCTCGACCCGCTCAAGCAGCGCAATCGCTGTCGGCTCATCGATGTCTTCAACCAGCGGCAATGGGAGGAAGGGCGAGTAGAAACCCGACAAATAGCGATCCTCCATCTCATCAACTTCGGTGTCAACCCATTCGGAAATCTTTGAAAAGAGGGCTGAGCGCTCACTTGACCGCTGCAGGTACTTCCAATCAACCGCCAAGGTCAAAATTCGCTCGTTATCAGCAAGAATCCTTCCATCTGCGTCGAAAATGCGCCCCCGCTCAGGTGCGAGCTGGATGACCCGAGTTCGCGACCGATCGACCCGATCCTGCAGTTCCTCGGCACGAACGGTCTGTAAAAACCACAATCTGACGCCAAGCAGCCCGACAAGAATAAAAGCGACCGAGGCGAGGACACCAAGACGTAATGAGCGTCGGTCAACTGCCATCTACTAAGTCTCGCGTCTTTGACCGTCGATCAGGTGTCAGCACCAGCAACTCGGATTTCTGTTGGCCGAATAGCGAGTGCCCATCGCGCAATAGGAATCAGCAATGTTGAGAGCAGCCCTGATGAGAGAGCAACGACAGGCAGCACCAGTGCAATGCGAGCTCCAAACACACCGGTCTCGCCCGTCAGCACACGCACAATCGGTACGAAAACCTCACCCACTGCCGCTCCAACCGACGCCAGAGCGGCAAGCATCCACCACGTCGGCTCAAGGCGATACTGGCGACCCCATCCAGCGACATAACCCCCAAACGCCATCGACATTGCGGTTGAACCCATCGGCAACCCGGTTGCCAAGTCGTACATCAGGCCGAGAACGAAACCCACCTTGGCACCCTCACCCGGCCCGCTGGCCGCACCCGCAGCAACTGCAAATGCAAGAACGATCTGAATCACGACGCCAAACACTCGAATTTCGGTTGCAATGGTCATCTGCAATGACAACACGATGAGACCAATCAACACCACCCGGGTCAACCAGATCCGTGCAGGCGTGTCATTCACTGCCCAACCTCACTCGCTGGCTGGTACAGCACGACGCGCACAAATTGAAGTCGGCTGAGATCGGCAGTTGGCTCAATTTCTAGTTCCTGACCTGCGGTGCCAGCCCTCGTGATGACGTTCAGTACGCGACCAAGAGGAATATT